>Ga0265296_1000789_pt1 | contig 42547 bp, 39 predicted proteins | sample MunlanPumphouse1_FD_189073 | JGI IMG/M metagenome (GOLD analysis project Ga0265296, IMG submission 189073) | Groundwater microbial communities from a municipal landfill in Southern Ontario, Canada - Pumphouse #1 | ecosystem: Environmental > Aquatic > Deep subsurface > Groundwater | place... | reverse complement strand
ACCATCAAACTTACTTAAAAAAAAGCTGTAAGCAATTCGTTTATTATGGCTACTGAGTTTCTTAAGCATACGTCTACAGTTTTTTGTATGTTGTGGAAATCATCTTAACCCGTTCTTCAACATCAAATTTAGAATTATAGACCGCCACGTCATCTTTTCTTAAATTCCTTTGATCGCATTTCTCACATATTAAGCCGCTGCCCTTATAATTCCCTTTTCGGTGGCATTTGAGAATTTTTTTGTAATAAGGAGACTTAAATATTTCTTTAAGCGTTTGCCGTTTTAAATCACCTATGGTTAATTTGCCATCGTAATCAAAACAGCACATATTTACAGTCCCGTCGACCTGAACCTGTAATGGCCCCCTAAAAGGCCTACCGCAGCTCTTAAGCATATGTTTCTGGACTCTCCTATAGTCTTTGGCATTTACCCAATTATGCGGGCACCAAACTTCAATAAGATCAACTTTATTCTCCCAAAATTTAATCCATTCATTTAGAATCCCATCGTTGATGCCGTCTACTACGTTAAAAGTAAGCAGTATTTTTGTAAATTTCTTTTTGCGGCAAATCTCAAGCAGGTTATCCCGTACCCTGCCAAAGGCAAATTTATTATTTGTGCCGTGTATCCGTGAATATGTATGCGGATCATTACCGTAAAGGCTTACCCGAATAGAACTAACGGCTATATTTTCCAACTCCTTAAATTTATTATAGTCAAGAAGCGAACCATTTGTTAAAATTAGCACCGATAGATTATTTTTTTTACTTTTTGCGTATTTAATTTTCTCGCATAAAGACTTATCAAGAAGCGGCTCTCCCATACCGGGAAAAGTCAAAGTATCAAACTGACCTGTCCCTTCCTGAATCTTATCAAAGAGATATTTAAATAAATTGAGGCTCATTGTTTCAATGCGCCGCGTCAGTTCCTTTCGCGGGCAAATTATACAACTATAATTGCACCTCGTAGTTATCTCAATCCGCATATCATTATTTTTTGGAATTAAATTTTCATTCATTTTAGTACTAGCGAATAATTCTTGCTATAGGATTTTTAAGAAATTTTTCGACGTCTACCAATCTATGCTGCGAAATATCTCCCCTAACAGTATGCTTCAAGGCAGATAATGCAACGGCGAAATCAATTATCCGCTGAAAATCAACCGGCTTATTCATCAGCCCGTAGATTATTCCCGCGGCAAAACTATCGCCGGTGCCCACTCTATCTATTATATTTGTAATCTTTACATCTACGGCCTTAAATACCTTTAACTTAGCGCCTAATCTAACAAACAATAAACCTGACCAGTCATTATCGCTGGCTGAAATTACATTCCTTAAGCTCACCGCGATAAACTTAAGTCGACGTGATTTTTTAAAACAACTTTCGGCAATCTTACGGTAACCATCTATACCATCGGCATTATCTATTTTAAACCCTAAAGCATCCGAAAAATCAGTTTCATTCCCCATAAGCACATCTATGGTTAAAATTAAACTCCACATCACTTTCTGAATGGCGCTTTTTTTATGGCCGGCCCACTCCCATAGTTTATTACGGTAATTAAGGTCCAGTGAAACCGTGATATTCGCCTTTCTTAAAGAAAGGATTTTCTTCAGCATCCGATAGGCATTCTCTGAAACCGCGGCGGAAATTCCGCTAGTGTGAAACCAAGCAGCACCCTTAAATATATTTCTCCAGTCAAACATATCGTATTTAATATTATAAAAAGTGGAATATTGGCGGTCGTATAATACTTCATACGGCCTTAATCCCACTCCCGTTTCTGTCCAGTAGAGCCCAACTCTTCCTTCTTTCCAAGCAATTTGTGAAGTATCCACGGAATAGCTCTTTAATGCCCTAATTATTTTTTCAGAAAGCGCGTTTTGAGGAAGAGCGGTAACAAAGGCGCATCTATATCCTAATAAAGAAAGCGCTAAGGCAACATTTGCCTCGCTGCCTCCCGGCTCTATAATGAAATCCCTGGCTTGAGTTAACCGCTCACCGATTAAAGATGGCGAAACCCTTAACATCACCTCACCAAAAGTAATTATTTTTTTTGCATTAAACCGCATATTTCCTCCTAAATATAATTCTTTATACCTTTATAGAAACTATTATAGCTAGTGGGGGTCAATATATGAATTCCTTCCCTGCCTTGATTTATAAGATAGCTATTTATCTGGCCTAAAAATTTATTATTCCACCTATGCATTGAGAGTATAATTTCCTTATCCTCTTTTTCATCCTGTTCGTGATAAAAAAGTAAATCGCCATACTTATCGATATTAAGATATCCATCTAACCCTGCTGCAAAAATTTTATCTGCCCCCATTACTATGGCTACCGCCATAAGTAGCACCGAAACTGTCCTACAACTACACTGTATTACGCCATCAATAATACTAAAATCATTATCCGTGGTATCGAGGTAATATATCTTTTCATAATCACTCCAGGTATACTCCCTGATCATATCAAGAGGTACATGCTGGCTGATTAAAATTTTTGAGTCAAAGCGTACACTATCTATATATTTTATAAACCTCTTTTTATTAGAAAAGGCGTGATAATGAGGTATAAACAAGCCTCCTAAATAGTTTGGCCCCATAACTATAGGGTCATGTTTATCAATAAATTTTTGTATCTTCATCCGGTATTGTTTGAGGCTGGGCCCGTTGCCAAGAATTAAAAACGTTCGGCCTTTATGCCTATTTATATACGGAACTGGCGAAAGCCTCCCTCTAGAATTAACATTATTTCTATGTTTCTGAATTTTCACATTGTACCTAGGGCTTCTACCTACTACGCCTTGGCTGATAATAGTATTGAGCAGGTCCTCGGAAAAACCACTGGGGGATTTTCTTTTTATGCATTCTAACGTGCGACAGATATCATCCATTGTGAACTCTTTAAAATTTATAAGCTTCTGGATATAAGTTGGATGACATTGAAAAATACCGGAAAGCATATATGGCAGCTGATAGCCCCAGCCAATTTCTCTCTGCATCCTGACAAAAGAATCATTAATAATTTCTAAAACTGGTATTATGTTAAACTTATCTGGCATCCTGCTTTGTAAATATGCCAGCATAATTTCTGTAGAAAGGTTGCCTGCACCGCGCCCCATACCGTATAAGGAACTATCAATAATATCAACTCCGTATTTTATCGCTTCAAGAGAATTGGCAAAAGCCATCTGCAGGCTATTGTGCGGATGAAAACCAATCTTCGGTCTATTTTTTAAGGAAAAAAAAGGCTCCAGCATATCTTTAATTTGATGCGGTAAGATTGAGCCATAGCTATCCGCAATATAGACATAATCAACACTTACTTTGTTGAGGTTACGCAGAAAACTATTTCTTTCTCTGGCTGAATAACTGGGAAAACCCATTGCCTGTATGGAAGTTTCATATCCTAGATCCTTAATTGCCTTAAGAATATCTAAAGCCTTCAAGATTTCATTTTTATGCGCGGCTAACCTTACTAAACTTACCGGACTTTCCTGCTTAGAAATAATACTGCTGAGATTAAACTTCCCGTAATCTACCATAACTGCAATTTTCGGCCCGCAGATACCATTGCAAACATCGCGTATATCTTGCTCGCTAGAAAAACGCCATAGCCCAAATTCATCCTCATTAAAGAACTTTTCTGAGCTTCTGTATCCTATTTCAAAATAATCAATTCCGGCCTTGGCTAAAGAACGGTAGATTTCACGCACAAATTTTTTTTCAAATTTCCAGTTGTTTAAATACCCACCATCGCGGATCGTACAGTCAAGAATTTTAACCCGCTGTTTATTATTTTTCATCCGTTGCTAAATAATTTTGTTTTTAATATTAATTCTGCCAAATCGAAGTCTTCCCTTGTATCAATGTCATGTCCTTCAAATCGATCAATTACTTTGATATAAGAATCTCGAGACACTCTTTGTTTTTTTTTCTCAAAGAGGCTGCGTTTAAAAACATAGAGGCCTGTCTGCTCGATTATCACCGGTTCGATATCTTGAGTCCGCGGTATAGGCTTCTCTAAATCATAATTAAGGGTTTTCCCAACGTACCAGGCAAATTTCTTTAATTCAAAGGCTACAAATGCCGAATCAAATTCTCCGGAAGCTACCTTTTTAATACATTCGCTCACTGTTTCCGGTTTTATAAATGGCGAAGTTATGTGTAATAAAACAATGATATCTGCGGAATCAAGCTTAAGAAATTCAGAAATGAAGTCTTGCGCGGTTGCGGTATTAGTATCAAGATAATGTGGGCGTTTTAAAAATTTAAATTTTAAATCCTTCTGAATATATTTGCATATTTCCGGTTCGGAAGCAAAAATTACCACGTCATTTATTGCCGGCACTTGATTTAAAATCCTTACCGCATAATTTGCAAGCGGTAAACCCCCGAGCGCAATGACATTCTTACGAGGCAATCTTTCGCTGTTAAGCTTTGATGGTACAAAACCCGTTATTCTCATTATTCTCCGCTATAAAATACTTATATTCCGCTTTCAATAAACGCGTATAAATTTTCACTGTAATCTTCGGAATATCTATATCTGCTCATGTCAATATGATTCATTTCTTTAGTCTTACATGTATTGCGCAAATGCTCTATTGCATATTTTAATTTATGGTCATCATTAACATAGCATACAGGAAAGATGCCTGGAGTACTGTTGTCTTGAAATACCGTTGTATTAAAATGATTATACCGCTTCCACCTATCAAAAAGTAAAACAGGAATATTGTTAAGTAAAGCCTCATCAATTGCGGTTGAAGAATAACTAATTAATGCATTGGATACGGAAAGTGCATCCTCAAAAGAACCAATCCTATTAATAGTATATCTACCTGAGCTAGGCAGTAAAGTTCTTATCTCATCATCACGCAATGGAAATCCCGAATGAAATCGTATAATTAACTTAGTCATTTCTACATTATCGACTACATTAATTATAATTTGTAAGCTCTTGAATAATTCGTCGTAAGTTTCAACAGAATAAAACCGTTCAGAACACCGTAATTTTTGAGTAGTAGCATGCAATAATACAAATTCATTTTCGGCAATACCCATGTTTCTTCTAATATCATCCTTGTTTTTTACGTTTGTTCTAGCGAAAATCAGGGGCCCGGTTCTTATTTCATTATTTTGGAACATGGGATATCTTTTCTTAAAATAATGCAAGTGCTCCTCCTGTATCGGAGTGCCTAATGCAACATCACTATACTCACCCAACATGAATAACTTTCCCAGATTGAGTAATTCAATTTCATGGTATCTATCAATGGGAACGGGATGGGCCGCGTGAGAAATAAATAATGATCTCTTGTTCTGTTTCTTTGCCAATTCTCCAGCTAGTGAAATTATACCTATACCAAAAGAAGAAAGTACTATACTTCTATTAATTTTCTTAAAAACAAAATCTATCCCATGCGAATATGCCAGCATATGATGAAAATATTTAGCTAAAGATGACTTACATTTTTTTAATAAGAGCGGGTAATAACAAATATTATTATACCGGAACAAATTTTCTCCTTCTGATTTCAGGATATTTTCAATTTTTTCATTAAGCCTATGGTATTCATCGGCATAAACTGCGCTACTATTAAATTTTGGATTAATTATGAAATATGCGGGGTCGCCTACCTTAAAAATTAATTTCACAAAAGCAGCTAGATTATGCCAAAGGACAACGCACGCTGGGTGAGTATCATCAATTGCCAAGAAAATCCAGCCTGTTTTTCTTTTCTGGCATTTATTTATAATACGGGAAAAATTGTTTCCCGGCATATGGGTGAAAATAGTTTTTTTCTTCCTCAATATGGTAAGTAGTAAAAGATTTAGCAGCTTATAAATACTACTTTGGCTGGTGCTTTTAGTGCTATTTCCTTCCACTATTTTAAGCTCATTCTGATTGATATTATGAAATTTTAAATTATACGTTTTCGCAAAAAGCTCAGCAAGCGCACCTAAGTAACTTTCTTTATCGTCTAACAGAATTGATTCGTAGATCTTTCCCCTGACAGATACGTATAATTCGTATTTACCGTACCTTTGAAGTATGTTTGACAGAATCTCGATAATTTTCAAGATATGGTTTAAATAAAATCTTACAAAAGTACAAAATTCCGTTTTGTAAAAATTCCCTACCCTATTATCATCTCGAAAATTAAAATTACCCCTAATGTATTCCATTACTTTTTCTGTCTCAAGGATTATTTTTTTATGCGAAGAATTATCAAAAAAGTTCAGGGTGTTTTCAAAAGGCACATTTTGTTTTATAAGATACGCCTGCAGCCTTGCCTCAAGGGCAATGATCTTAAAATCCGCTAATTTAAACCCGTTTTTTCCTGCGAACCCGGATAAATCATTAAAATCTTCAACAAATTCTAAGATCGCAATATACATTAATTATACTCCGAAATAATACAGCTAGTTCCCCATTTATCTGAATAGACTTTATTTGCGTAGTGAATAACCTCTTCCTTGCTTTTGCCTTCGCAGAGCTTTTTAAACAGACAATCAATGTACTCTGCCATTCTTACGTTCGCTTTTCCGTCTCTAAATGGGTCCTTATCCTTTATATTTGGAACATTATTTATATTTCCAAATTCATCAAATACGCCTTTATTACTACGGTATCCCTCTATGGACTCTATCAATGTATCAAGGTTATCAAAAACTATTGTGTTTTTTCCCCACCGGTATTCCGGAAATGAATAAAAACACTCTAAATCAAGATATACTACTCTTGCTCCGACTAAAAAAGCTTCCAATCCAGTTGTCCCGCTTCCAAATAAGCAAACTGCCACATCTGAAGCCAATACAGAAACCGCAGGGTAATTATCCGTACCATATTCACCTCCCATAAATATGCACCTGCCCGTAGCTTGAGCCGCTTTTATAGTTTCGCTAATTTCTGATAATCGTTGCAAAAGTGTATTTGGCCTTTTCGGATTACATATCAAACCTAAAGTATCATCTTTAATAACCCACTCTAATAGTTTTTTGTAGACGTAAGCACTTCTTTTGTTCGTTAAGGTACTTAGTCTATGATCAGAGGAATTTTCATCAAAGTATGAAGCGATAAAATTTACGCCATTTTTTAAGAAACTCTCTCTTATCTTACTGGAAGCACGCCTTGCGTAATCAAAAGCATAATCCGATAAAAAGCCGCAGATAACGATATTTTTACTACTTCCTCCGCTCAAGCGGAAAATGTTTAAATAATGAGAGCCAAACATAAAGAATATGTCTGCTCCAGAAGCAACCACAGGGAAAGGAATAGACCAATTCGACACCTGATAACTAATACCAAATCCGCCTAAATTTTTTATGGCTATATGATGAGCTACCCTATAAGGATCGTGATCAGTAAAATTAACGTTTATCTTTATATTAAAGTCATTAAAGAAATCGTACATCTTCGCATATTCACGGATAAAACACAGTGTCTGAGGCAAGTATTTTAAATTCTTCTTTTTACGGATAAAAAAACTTTTACAGAAAATCCATGCAACCTTACCAAGTAAAGATAACCAGATAGCAATAAAGCGGGATGAATTTGTAAATACGGGGATACCGCTTGAACCCGCTGCTGGTTTATTCATCGCAATACCTTGAATATTTTGTTGCCTAAGGGTATTAACCATGGCATCGGTAACTGGCATATCCTGCCGGTCAAAATATATAAGAATGCGCTCATGTGAAACATTTGAATTCAATAACCACGGAAAATCGCATCTTTTATTAAAATCGAATGTCAGCCCTTTTATAGTATAACAACTCGCAATTAGGGGTGGACCTTTTTGCAATGGCCTCCCACCCTTATTCTTACGCATTCTTGCCGCCAATAACGAAAAATAGGCATTGATTACATTATATAACTGTTTAACCAACAAAAGCGTATAATAGAATTCATTTTTGCGAATTACATAATAAGGTTTTAAATTAATGCCGTATTGTTTAGCTACAAAATCTTTTAATAAAGGCGTGCAATCATTCTGTTCAATGAATAACTCGATTTTTGCCTTGAAGCTACTGTCCTGTTTAAGAAGGTATTTCTCCACAATATTGCAGTACATTACAATTTGGTCAATATCATTACAAATGATTTTACTATAAAAGGTTCCTAGTTTATCTGAATTAAGTAACTTAGACAGAGTTTTATATAGCTTGTTATTTTTTAATACATATTCAGTGATGATATCGCACAGCTCTAACTGGTCCTCCCTGCATTTTATTAAATAACACCCCCCATTTTCATCTTTCATTTCCATAAGCGTAAATTCCAAGGGTTTAATTTTTTTTGCCATTTTGAAAGCTTTTATTACGAATTCAGAAAATCTTGAAACATCGAAACAATACACCTGGCTAAAAGATTTTATCTCAGGTAGCAATAGGATTAGTTGAACCAAATTCAAGTAACTATAAAATCTTATTTTTCTCGGGCTTTTCATGGGTTAAAGTTTTTTTACAAAAAGGCGGATAGTGTTATTATTATAATAATCATCATCTTTAAAAGGAATAGGAAAAGAAGTACAGCCCCCCCGAAAAACTTTGCTTAATATCATTTTAAAACCATATCTTTCAAATATGTTTTTAAAATCTCTGGGGAAGGCAAGGTAACTTCCTTCATTTTCCAAGATAAGTATAAATTTATTACTTACACGGGCTATTTCTTTGAAGATTTTATTTTGATCCGGATGGATATTTACCAAAACCGAATGGCAGAAAACTAAAGAAAATTCTCCTTCTTTAAAATTTCTTATTATGCTTGGGGCATTTCCGATGAATATTCTGCAATGATTATATGCGCAGGGAAAATGCTTTTTCATTTCTTCAATTGCTTGCTGCCCGATTTCGATCCCCGTCAAATTCTTATACCCTTTTGCGTAAAGATAGTTCAACGACCTTCCTGCATTACAACCAATCTCGAGCAATGGATCGTCGTTCTCTAGATAAGGTAATATATCCTTAAATAGCTCAAATATAGAGTTATCTTCTCTAAGGTAAGCCGCGGGTATCCCCTCTCCTTCCAATCCTTGCTTTTCCCATCGCTTTACCGCATTAACAACCGTAGGTACAAAGGGCGGCGGTATCCCGCGCGTGGAAAGAAAAGTAGCAAAACGTAAATAATTATACTTAAGCCTGTTTCGGCTACTTATTATTCTAATTAGGCATTCACGGATTTTATTTTTAATCTTCATATCTTAAAAACTAAACCCCTTCAAAAGGTAAAATTTTGAACGGTACAGGAAAAAAATCGTCTAATAAGCTATCTTCTTCTTTTACAAAAGGCAACTCAGAGGGTTTTTCAGACCCGAACAGAATCCTGACAATCTCCGTATCCGAAAATGTACCTTCATAACGCCTGACAGAACTAATCTTAGCATTGCTCTGTAAGGTCCAGGTTGCCTCCTGGCTATTGCGCGTCATTGATAATTTAATATCACATCCCGCGTTAGACGCTTTCAAACTAAAATATGGCTCTAGGTGTTTCATCAGGTCCAAGAAATCATTAATGCGGACATTGCAGATATGTTCTGAATTAAACCATTCGTAAAAATTATAAAAGCGATCTTCTCCTTCGCTCAATAATGGCTCTCCGACAAAAACACACTCTTTATATTGGGGGCTGACCATCAACATATTTAAGATTGCCATAATTTCCTGGAAACGACCGTTGGCGTAATAAATTTCAAGATGTCCGCTTTCCGCAACAGGCGAATTGTTTATTGTCACAATAGCAGGATTATCATTATCATCAAATATGTAACTATTTAAAACTGCCCTTTTAAAGACACGGGACCTATAACCCGAAAGCCCGCTTAAATACAAATTATTAAAATTTGCTAATTTCTCAACGAATCCTTCGTCTTTTTGCCATTCAACTTCGCGGATTTTGTCCTTTTCTGCTTCTGTAATGTTACTAAATTTCCTCCGAGGAACAAAATATCTGTTGCGCTTCCCGCATAGCTCAAACCCAAAATGTTTATACCGATCGCGGTATCCCCACAATAACCCAAGCAGCTGCTTTTCTTCAAACATCTTATTTCCTGCGCGCTGCATAAGAAAAGTCATTAATCCCTGCTTCCTGAATTCGGGTATTGTGACGACCCCGGTAATAACCCCAACCTTAATCAGAATGTTTGCAATATTCATAACCATAGGTATAAGCGCCAGCGCCGCAACAATCCGACCATCTTTTTCTACTACTAAACAATGGCGGTACCATTCGAATCTATTATCTTCAAAAATATGATACTCTATTGCTTGCCAACCACGCAAAAAACGGTGGCGCAAAATATATTCTTCCCACAAGTAAAGAAGCTCCCTTCGGTCATTTTCAGTACCCGTCCTGATAGTCATATTATTAATATCTAAACCTTTATTCATTAAAATGATACCTCTTATTTAAGTAACTCGCATATTTTTATAACGGTGCTGCTATTCATACCATACCGGCATTCAATAATTAGTGTTTTTTTATAATTGGGTTTTAACATATTTCTAGCAAAATCAAAATGTAAAACAGGAATATCTATGCCTATTTTCTTTTTAATTGCAGATCTGATAGACCATAATTTCGAAGGATCAAACAGAATGGGGATAGCATAGGGAACAATATCGCTTTCAGGACATCGAGGAATACGATTGGCAAAATAAGACCGTACTATATTTAAAAGTTCTTTCCGCCGCTTGATATCTTCTTCTATTTTTTCACGTGATTGTGGTAATGAAGCAATTGCCTTAGAGGGAAAAGCCACTACCTTAGGAAGATAACCATATACTGCGGCAACCTCAAACTCTGCTTCTTCGCACAACAGATTATTATTTGCTTTATTTAATACTTCGTACGCCCTATCCGCTTGAGCCAGGTGAGAGACGCCTATTGCATTATAGTTTTTCATAACCCTGGTGAAGATATCTCTTTTTGAAGAAACAAATGCCCCCCCTAAAATACAAGGATAAATCTTTGAAAGGCTTAAAATCGAGAAATCACCCCAACCTGATAAATGCCTATCTTTATAAGTCGAAAATATTGTGTGGGCGCAATCACTCAAGATCTTCCAACCATTGGTATTTGCTTGTTTTTCAATCACATCCAGCTGTTGAGGATAACCGAATTGATGCAAAACCAGTATTCCTTTAGTACGATGCGTAGGCATCATCGTTGGAAATGACGCTAAGGATAAAGCCGAAAGCACAGCCTGACAGAGGAACGGCGGCACCAAAATTTCATCCATTCGCGAAAAACCTAGGGCCTCTAATCCTTTAACCATAGCGGCCCTGCCACAAGAAAAAGGTAACGCTTTTAATCGGAACATAGACTCCAGAGTAGAAAAAAAGCCTAATTCCTGTCCTTTTTTGGTCAATATTGAAAGTGAGCTTTCCATAATTTATTCTGCGGTTCTAACAACAACCAAGGTAATCATTCAAACGGCTGATCAAGTCCTCTTTTTTAAATTCATTATTAAAATATCCTATCCAAAAAACTTTAGGCACTAAAAACCCGCCAAATCTTTCTTTTAATATGCTTATAGATTTTTCCTTTTCGCTTGCTAAATAGAAAAATTGCGGTTTATAAAATATCTCTCCTACTTCGTAAAAATTAAACTTCTGATTTTGATAATATAAGATTGCTTCCCATTCAATAGTATGCCGCGGAGAATATTCTTCTTCATATTCTGCGACATTTACCTGAGACCACCCAAACGCCATCAAAGAAAATTCTCCACAATACAAATAACTAATTGGTGTATCCTTAACAAAAGCTACAAATAAAGAAGCGCAACCTTTTAATAATCCATTATACATCTCATCCCATGTTTCCTGCGGCCGAGTCATTTTTCCTGCGGTAAGTAAATGTATTTTTTGATATTGATTAAAGTACTGCCTTGACTCTTCCTTGTTGTATAGTTGGTTAAATACCTTAACATAAATACCCTTTTTTGCGCCCCGCATAATGTGCCGACGATGATATTTACTTAGATTTTCAGATAATTTTTCTTGACATAAATTTAGATTAATAACAGAAGAATTATTTACATAATAATGCATTCCGTATCTTAAGAGTTCAAAGGAATACTGCTGACTAGCAAACTCCTTCTGACAAAATGCTCTATTCAATGAATGATAAATCATTTTAATATTCATTACTTCATACTTTTTAGCATAATCCTCAATAAAAGTGAAAATATAACTGAGAATTTTCCTACGCAAAGATGGATTATTCTCATTTATGGCGGGAATCCCAGCCGGAATACCAGAAAAGCTTATTTCATTTATATGCTTTCCCGGGTTAGTTGTTATCGCTAAGGGACATATAGCTATCGGCGCGCCATTATCATTTAATAAAACAAAGGAGCAATGTTCCTTAATATTAAGAAATTTACTGCAATAGTTCAGCCATTGCCAAGAGTGGTAATAACTTGCTATATCTACCTGCGTAACAAAATTATCCCATTGTTCGTTTGTCAAATCTTTATAATAGCAAATTTTAAATTCCATAATAATTTCTGGTTTTTAATAAACTTTACAAAAATTTTCTTTTGGCAATCTCCGATTCTATTTTTTTCATATTGTCGAGATAAGACATTGATCGCTGATAAGGAAGTATCTGTCCTAACCCATCTGCTACACCAAGAACCTTAGAAGGAGTGCCCACTGAATCCAAAACCACATCTCCTTTCCTGCCGATCACTCCGCCAGAAACAACCTTTACGCCTTTTATTTTCCCTTCCCCAATTACATTATTTTTTAAATAGTGCGTTTTTAAAACAGATTCGATCTCTCCGAAAAGACCTGCACGCATGTCAATTCTGTAAATTGAAATACCTTTTTTAAGAGCGTAGGAGATTGTTTTCTTGGACATGCTCCCTGGCCCTGCATCAATTACAATGGCCATTTTTCTGGTACCTTTAAGTATTTTTATCCCAATACTTGTTTCAAAAGGTGTCAGGCCAACGATAAAATCGCATTTTTTTATGTTAGACGGGATATCTTTTAGTAAATTTTTGCCTAGTTCTCCGTAAAATTCTTTTTTATTAATCGCACTATTATTTATGACAAAATACCCGTCAAGTAGAAGACGCGAGATCAGATCGCTAGTAAAGTAATTGTTTCCGGAAATAAAAACCGTCAAGGGTATACTTTTAGATAAAGAAATTATAATCTTATGAAGACTTACCATCTGAGCGCCAAAATCGCTGTAAGGCAAGACAGTACTTTTAAAATTTGACATCTTGTTTTTAATATGTTCGTACAACCAATAATCCACTAAAATATAATCTACCAAACCATCAACCGTGGAGGCAATTTTTAAAGCATCTATTTCCGAAATAACTTCTGCATTGCCTATTATATAAATTTCATTATGCCGCACAAAAGGGAAAGTAGTATATTTTTTATTTTTATTTAATGTTTTTGATAAAGTAAATACAATTTTTTTCGCGGTTTTTTTAGAAATAACCAACATTTCATTTACTATAGTAAGGCTTATCCCCTTGACATCTCTTTGGTCATATTCTTTTATCAAACCATAAACGTCAAAATCAAAATGTATCGGCATAAAATGGCTTTTTGCTGGTTTTATTTTTTTTGCGACATTTTCGACTAATTCATCAGTAACGTTCACCCTGTCTATTTTACTAACTTCAGTAATAAGCTCCCTTTCATTTACGCCATACTTTTGCGCAAACTTCCCCACAATCTTCACGAAACTTGAATGAAACTGAGTGCTGCCAAGAAGAGCGCTAGTAGCATCAATACCCTTACCCTCCCAAGCTATTGGCTTTATAATTTTTTCGCCAAGGTCTAATGTTTTATATAAATTTATTCCTGTTTTATAGCCCATCTTATCAAGTAAAATCGCAATAATTTCTGTCTGGGCGTTACCAGCGCTTCTACCTATGCCTCCCAATGTAGCATCTACTATCGTAGCTCCTGATCTTATCGCCTCAAGCGAATTAGCTACGGCTAAACGTAAGTTGTCGTGGCCATGAAAACCAATTTTCGCGCCTGTCTCATTTTTTACTATCTTAATATATTCACCCACGTCAGCCGACAACATTCCACCTGCCGAATCCACTACGCAAATTACATCAGCGCCATAAACGTATGCCTGCTTTACCTTATCGGCAAATTCTAAGCTATTCACAGCGTACGATTTCATAAGATTAGAAAATACCATCATACCTAGGTCTTTCGCTCTTTTGATAAACTTCTCCGCTTGTTCTATTTGCGTTACATTAGTTCCTATCCTGATAAACCCAATATTATACCGCGCGGCCTTTTCTAAATCTTTAAGTTGGGCAATGCCAGGAATACAAAACATTCCAAATTTAGCTTTTTTGAGGTATTTTTGCGCAACATTAAGGTATTCTTCATCGGTGGCTGCGGCGCTACCATATTTTTGCGACGAAGCGCCTAAACCCAAACCATGGCCTATTTCTATAATTCTAAAACCTGCTTTCTCCAAGCCTACCGCAATGATAGCCGTATCTTCGGCAGTAAACTGGTAATCGATAGCGTAGCTGCCGTCGCGAAGCGTACAATCGAGAATAGAAATTTTATTCAACATGCGATCTTTTTTTTGTATCCATAACTGACAATTCAACAAAAATGCATTCGGAAACGAAAACGCGTCTAAGTAAATTCTTAACAAAAGGGTACGTAATTGCTAAGATTAACTTAAATAATGAAAGGAAGGCTCCGTGTGTAATCATTGAGGCACGCTTAAGCAATATTTCTTTTGTTACATGGATCGTACTATCACCCCTAACCCTACAAGATAATCCGACTTTTTTAGATATTCGTTCAATCGCCTTGATACTAAACATAGAAAGGTGATAAGGAGCATAAACCCATTTCCAGCATTCCGGCTGCTGACGCAAAAAAAGCAACCCGTCAATCACTGGCAATCGAAGCAACAACAATCCCCCAATCGACAGCCTATCCTTGAGCGCTTTTAAAAAAATACACGGATCGGGCATGTGTTCAATAACATCGATAGCGGTTATCAAATCAAAATTAGAAGAAGATAAATCATCAAGCCGGCCAACGACGCGTAAACCATTTTTTTTGTCAAAGTCTTGAGCCAAACGGCTTATTTCTACTCCCCAACAATCATAGCGATTCTTATTATGCGATAATAAAAAACCACATCCGCATCCAAAATCAAGAAAACGGCTGCCAACGGCAAAATACGGTAGCATCTTCGACAAATAATCAGTCATCTCATAAGCCCTGCCCTTTTGTAAATAGTCCCTGAATGAATTCTCTAAAACACTTTCAGTGATTGGCGCTACGCCATGCGTATTATAAAAATGATCTATTGAGGATAAATTAGGCTGAGGATTAATAAAATAGTAGTCGCATGAAGGACAAAACGAATAAAAAAACCCACCGACACAAAGAAAGCCTTCAACCGAAATAAATGAATCTTCCACCGCTCCGCTACAAATTGGGCAATCGTTACGCTTCCCAAGAAAAGAAAAATCGTTAATATTCATAGGTCGTAATCTAAACAGTTCCTGCACATTTCTATATCTTCTAGGCGTCCCTGCTTGTTTAATAATTCATAGTTACGGTGTTTTGAACCGCTCCATATCTGCTCAATGGTAGAATTATAAATATTGCCGATGGACATCTCATGGTTGAAATCGGTATCACAAAATGCTACTTCCCCGTCAGAAAAAATGAAACAGTCGTCACGCTTTATCCTGTTACAGCTTTTTTCAAGCTTGTGTTGACGAATTTTAGCATAACCGACATTCTGCGAAACGTTTTGGCTGAAACCCTCCAGCATATTTATACTAAGGATTTCCGCTTTTTTTGCATATTCATTTAAAAAAAGGTCAATTTCTGTGATAACCTGAGGTTGCTCTACCATCTGTACCCTTAACCAGGGAGTTGTGCCAAACCGATTAAATTTTTTCTTTTTTTCCAAAAATTTACAAAAATTTGAGGTCAGGATATCATAATCTCCTTCCGGGGAAATCAACCGGTAAGTCTGCGCCTTCATTGCGTTAATGGAAAAATTAAAAAAAGTTAAATTTGATTGTATAAGCAAATCCATCATTTCTACGTCAATACTCTGGCCATTCGTACTCAACCAGATAGACCCTAAATTTTTTTTATTTTGACAATGTTCAAAAATCTCTTTAAAATCAGGGTGTAATAAAGCTTCTCCGATATTATAAAGCCATAAGCCCTCAACACCATGGTCATCTATTTCGTTAATACATTTTAGCACTACCTCTTTGGACATATGTATTTGCGGCCGTTTCAAAACATTGCGCGGGCACATAACGCATTTTAAATTACACTTACTGGTAATCTCTAAAAGAACTCGCGCAGGAAAATTAGTCGTTTTGGTTTTTTTCTCCTCCGACCTCCTACGCATAGGAGCCAACAAAAAACCTTTTTTAAGGTACTGCTCGTACAAAAGTACATTCCCTTCTTCATTATTTAATTTTAAAAGATCGTCAACAATTATTGGTTCAAGCATTTTGAGATTATGATAATCAAGTAAAGTGGAACCGTCCGTTTCGCAGCTATTACCATTATTGATCCTTACAAATTTTAAGTTTACGAATTCCATATTAGTTTATAACTTTTTATAGAGATAAACCGTAAATTCATAAAGGGGATAGTCGTGGCGCAAAACTACGAAGCGAGTAAGACCCCTTGCATATTTAAATATTTTCTCAGGAGAATAATAAAAAAGGTAGTCATCTTTATAATCAACGTAATTCGTAGTCATATTGACCGCGAGACCTATTCTTGAGAGTTCAAACATTTTCCTGATCATTTCTTGGGCGAACTTTAAATTATTACTTATCTTGTGGTTGAGTACTCCAGAAGACAAAATATAGTCAAACTTCCGGCTTATCCGGTCGAGTAGGATATCTTTGACAGCAAAGGTCAGGCCGGGATGGTTCTTTTTAGCAATTCCGATAATTTTACTCGAGATGTCAAATCCGGTGTAAGTTAATTTGAAATTCTTTTCTTGAGCATAACTGTATAGGTCGCCGAATCCGCAACCTACATCTAAAATATTTTTGTTATTCAGGTTGCCAATTTGAGTTAAAATATCGAATCTTAACCACTGTTGCTTTTTATCACGCCAGCCTATTGCCTTTACTGACTCGCCATATTTTTTTAACCGCGCTTCATAACGTTGAATTGCATTTTCTTTATCTTTAGCATTCATTTTAAATAATGAGGTTGCTTTTCAAACCTAATAAATTAACATTTAGGCAAAATTGACAATACGGTTCCTCCGAAGAAGAACTCTCTTTCTTCGCTGGAAAACTTAATTGCATTACACAGCCTTAACGCATCATTGAACCCCTCGCTTAATGAAACGGCCGGATGATCAGAGCCATAAATACACCTTTTGGCCCCTATTTTTTTCAAAATAAATCCAAAATCTTGTTCAAGGGCCGAGCCCTTAAAATAGCTAATAGAGAATGAGAATTCTAAATAAATGTTAGGATTTGCTTTTGCTACGAAAAATGCATCCCAAAGCTTATATCCACCCGCATGGGCCATAATGATTTTAGCCCCGGGCACCTTTCTGGCTAGTTCTCCTATTCTACCCGGAAAAATTTCTTCTATCGGTAAACTTAAGCTAAATTGCGGAAAACAATCTATCGTCACCGGTAGTTTCAAATCAGCAGCAACCTTAACTATTTCAGTTACCTTTTTACTTAAGATACCAACCTCCTGGATACGGGGATGGATTTTTATGCCTTTTAAATTATTTCTCTTGATATCACAAATTAGCGTTTTTATTAAATCTCTGTTTTTTGAAAAATCTACGGAAGCAAAACCTATGAATCTATCCGGATATTGCCTGCATATCTGTCCTATAAAGTCATTATTTACAAATGGCATTATCGGCAATAACACAGCTTTACCTACTTTAGCTTTATCGAGTTCATTTAATAAGTTTTTTAATGATGTGTTTTTGCCCATAAATCCGGAACTGGGCTTGTCTTGGACATGGACATGTGCATCGATAGTTAAATTTTTACCCTTATTCATAGACAATTTCCATTTTGGCAATCATCTTATCTAAACCAATTGCCTCCAGGCTGCTTTTTCCCTGTTTTATTTTTTTGAGCCATTCTTTTTCCATCTTTAGGCGACTCTTGGCTTCTCGGAGTATTTTCTCGGCTCGCCCCCAAGGCACTACTACCACACCATCATCATCTCCTATTATAATATCACCGGGATGAACCGTTGCGCCGGCACAGGCAATTGGCACATTTATATTATCCGGCCATCCTTTATGGGGACCAGCGGGAGAAATTCCAGTGCAGAATATGGGGAAGCGGTGTTTTCTGACTTCAGCGACATCGCGAATCGAACCATCAATGATGACAGCCGCTACTTTCCTTTGAATGCAAGCCAAGGTTTGGACAAAACCCCAAACCGCAGTATTTTTATCTCCCCGGGCATCTATAACGATAACATCGCCTGGTCTAGATAGATATATCGCCTTATGACTCATAATATTACTACCTGAGATACACTGCACAGTAATTGCAGGTCCAACAATCTTAATTTTATCAATTAAAGGTTTTACTTCTGCATGCATGCAGTTCATCCTATTCATACAATCAGAAGCAATAGTAGTAGGAATTTTCTTAAACTCGCGTATAAGCTCATTCTTAGGCCTATCAATCTTGGTTCGTATGATCCCCGCCATAATTAACCTCCTCCTGAAAAATGTTTTTCTAATCTTTGGACGGCTTTTATAATATCATGCTTTGAAACTGCGAAAGAAAGTCTCAAATAACCTTCACCCGAAGCCCCATAGGCAGAACCCGGAACGGTAGCTATCCCTAACTCTTCCAAAAATAAACGCGCTATTTCAAGAGAAGTCTTACCTAACTTTTTAACATTCAAAAAGGCATAAAATGTCCCGGCTGGCCTAACAAAATGTATCTTTTTAAATTTTTTGAATCCCTCAAGCAAAATATCGCGCCTTTCTTGATATTCTTTTACCATGGATGCGACTTCGTCTTGGGGCCCGGAAAGGGCAGATAAGGCTGCATACTGGCTTAAAGAAGAAGCGCAAGTAGCCACATGCTGATGAACTCTAGAGATCTGGGATATGATCTTTGCAGGGCCAGCCACATAAGCAATGCGCCAGCCGGTCATCGCATAGGCTTTAGAAAAACCATTAACCGTTATGGTTCTTTCTTTCGCTTCAGTTAAATTTCCTAAACTTGTGAATTTCTTTCCGTCAAAAACTATCTTTTCGTATATCTCATCAGAAATAATCAAAAAATTATATTTTTCTGCCAAAGAAGCAATAAGTTGCAAATCTTCTTTCTCCCAAACTAATCCCGTAGGATTATTTGGATTATTTACAATCAAAATTTTTGTTTTTGGAGAAACTAATTTTTCTAAATCCTGGACTTCGGGTTTAAAAGAATTTTCTTCTCGGGAAGGAATGCCGATCGGCCTAGCTCCAATTAACCTAACCATATCCGGATAACTTAACCAATAAGGCTCAGGAATTAAAACTTCCTCTCCGGGATTTAATATCGCCGCCAATGCGTAAAAAATTGCCTGTTTTGCTCCGGGTATTACAATAATTTCATTATCCGGGTTAAAATCTAATCCATTCTCCCTCCTGAGCTTATCAGCTATGGCAAGCCTAAGTTCAGGGATGCCGGAGCTTTGGGTATAATGCGTCTTATTATTTTTTAGCGCATTAATTGCTGCTTCCTTGATATAAACGGGAGTTTCAAAATTTGGCTCTCCGATGCTTAAATCTATAATATCATTCCCCCTTTTCTTTATTTCTTTTACTTTTTCACTGATATTCATTGAGGCCGAAGGGATGACATTCAACAAATTTTTAGAAGTAAAGGTCTCATAATTCATTTTATTTTCTCTCTTCGATCCTAAATTTCACTGTTTTTTCAACTAAATCAGCTTTCGCAACTGCCTCTTCCCTGTCATCTCCAAATACTATCATTAGGCCCGGCCTTTCACCATCCCGCCTGATCGGCTGCAAAACATCCCCCACCTTAACATCTAATTCTATCTTAGAAACGCCTGGAATGAAACGGGCTTCCTCTAGGCCAGAAATTCCCAATATCTTTCCTGGCGGGGGAGTGAAAAAGCGTAATACCGCCGCTTTTTGATATCGAACTTTAATATCAACTTCATATCCCATCGCAATGTTTATACATTGCTTTACGATATCAACTCCTGAAATTTTAGGTATAATATCAGAGAAAATCCCGAAACCTCCTCCTCGCCCGGCAACTTCAACTAAAAATGGCCCACTTTTAGTCAACATTACTTCCGAGTGGGAGGCGCCGTAATCCAAGCCTAAAACTGTCAGGGCTTTTTTCATTAATTGGCGCACCTCTTGCTGAAGTTTTATTTCGTGCGGGGGCGAATACGTCAAATCAATAGAAACACAATAGGGAAAAGGTATTCTTTTCTTATTTGACATAGCCAAGATCTCATGCTCCCCTCTATAAGAAATGGCTTCTATGGTCATTTCCTCGCCTTCCATAAACTTTTCTACAATAATTTCTCCGCTTAAGGTATGAGCTTTTGCCAACTCAAAGGAAAAATCCAGGTCCTCCAACCTGTCTATTTTAGAAACGCCCCTGCTCCCGGCATTATCTGTAGGCTTCATTACAACTGGCAGGCCTAAAGATCTGATAGCTTTATTGGCCTCATTTCTTGTTCTAACTATATAAAATTGCGGTGATGGCAGCCTATGTTTCTTAAATATCTCCCTCATCCTGGCTTTATTAGTTACGGCAAATGCGGCTTCGGTTTTTAAGCCGGGAAGTCCTAATTCCTGTGCCACAGCTGCCTGGGTACGCACCCCCAGTTCCGAAACGATACTTAAGATTCCGTTTACCTTATGTTGTCGCGCAAGATTAGTATTCTCTCCCACATCTTTTATATCCACAACGCTCGGATAATCAGCGAATTGGAAACCCACGGCATCAGGGTCTTTATCCGTAGCCAAAACAGTCAGGTCCATCTCCTTTGCCTTGAGAATAGCCGGCAATTGGAATTTACCAGCCCCGATAATCATAATCTTATTCTTAGCAAAACTTTTAATCATTACGCTTTCCCAATATAATTCCTTTAATCCGCTCTTTCCCTTTGCCGTCAATTAATTTTTTTGAAATTTTAACCAGCTTACTTCTGTATCGGGAATTAACCAACAAGTCACCCATTCGCTTATACTTCTCTTCGTCACTCAATTCCTGAGGCAATAACAATACAGCTTTTGAGATGCCTTTTTTAAGGATAAAATTGATTTCGTTCTTTTGGGGCATTACAGTCGTTGGTTTCCCTAGGCACAACGCTTCCATTAAAGTAACCCCGCCTCCGCAGATTACCACATCAGCCCTGGCCATAAGTGAAGCGAAATTCAGCGGATTTTTGTAAAGAGTTATCCTTTTTTTAAAAAGGCGACTGCCTGCCTCTTTTATTTTACTTATATGCCTGAATACAGGACCGATAACCACATCAAATTTTGCTCTTTTTACCTTCAAATGGCCCAAAAGACGCAATGCCTGAAGGGTGTTGTTATTGGGATCGGCGCCACCAAAGCAAATAAACACTCTTCTTACCGACTTGGATGTAATGCCTTGTCTACTCCTTAGCCTAAGGACATCACTTCTTATAATCGCATATTTAAGCCCGGAATAGATTTTTTTTATCTTAATCTTCTTTGCTCTGTCTATATAATGATTTAAAAGATTGATAGCTATATCTATGCGGCCATCGTCATAATAAAAATAATCGAAAGCAATAATCTTAAGATTATCTACGCCGCATAACTCTTCAACGCGTCCGATATCATAAGGTCGGTCAACAATCAGCAAATTTGCAGCGCTTTTCTTTATCGCATCCGCCAGACTGCCCCTAAATATCCTTGCCTGCACGCGTGCCATTATAAGGCCGCAAATTTTTTCATTAGAGCGTGTATGAAAGAAAATCCTGGCTTCAGGTTGTAGTAATTTTGCAAGCTCTGCGTCCCTTGATACGTGACCAAGGCCGGACTTTTTACTACCAAAGGTGCTGATCAATATAGTAGGTAATGAACGCATATTTATCTACCAAGCTTATTCCAGGTAATCGGTTCATGCGGGCCAATGTTCAATCTGGCTTTTTTTCCTATGATTCTTTTAAAAAATTTAGGCGCCAAGCCCGAAGCTGGCCGCAGAACCACGAGTTTATCTTTAGTGATAACGTCTCCTGATTTTATAAAACTTGAGGCAAAGATACTTCTCCTGCCTCTTTTTAAATGGATAAGCTCAGATTTGGCCGGTTTTTTTAAATTGCTCCCAATCGCAGCCTCTACATCACGGATCGACCTTACCATCAGCTTTAATTCGTGCGGCTCAAGAGCAAACTTGTGATCCGGACCTCTCAACTTCCTGCTGATGGTATAATGTTTTTCAATGATCTTTGCGCCTCTGGCTATCGCGGCGATTGGTATAGTTATTCCCAGCGAGTGATCAGAATAACCTATCGGACAAAGGAATCTTTTATGCATCGCTTCCATTGCCGCCAGGTTTATATCGGGCACATGGGCAGGATAGCCTATGCCGCAATGAAGCAATGCATATCGGCTATTGCCTGTTTGGCGGACAGTGTCCAACGCCTCAGCAATCTCTGGCATCGTTGCCATACCCGTAGAAAGAATAATCGGCTTATTTTTAGAGGCAACGTAGTCGATCAAAGGAATGTGCACCAGTTCAAAAGAAGCAATTTTATAGAAAGGAACTCCAATTTTTGCCAATTCATCAACCGCTTCTTCATCAAACGCAGTCGCAGAGAAAATTATACCGCATTCCTTAGCATGCTTTTGTAACCTTGGCAGCCATTCTTTAGGCATTTCAAATTTTTTATAAAAATTGTACAAGTTTTTCCCATATGTCCCAAATTTATCATTACGCAATGAGGCAATTCTTGCATTAGTGTTCGCGGCAATCTTTGATGCGGAAAAAACTTGGAATTTTACGGCATCCGCGCCTGCCTCTGCGGCAACCTCAATAAGCTTAATAGCCTGGCTGAATTTCTGGTCATGGTTACTCCCCGCCTCAGCGATTATAAAACAGGGCTGTTTATCTCCGATAAAACGATTTCCTATTTTGATTTTTTTTTCTACCATCTGCGGAAAATTGGGCGAATCATATCTCCTTTAAGGAAAACCTTAAGGTCCTTGCCGCTGTCAAGCCACGTTCTTAGCTTTCTTAGTGCGGCCGCATATATATCAATAGTTCTTTTAACATCCCTATCGCTAAGCGTGTAACAAATATTATGTACCCCTATTGTCAAAATACCATCCTTTAATACCTCTTGCTGGAATATACTCTTCAACAACAAAGAATCTTCCCCGTTCTTATCTTTAAAATAAAGAGCGCTGTGAGCTGGTAGCCCTACGCATCCAGTAAATTTTGTCAATTCTAAATCTTTTGCAATCTGATTATACGCATCTTGGAGCTTTCGTCCCTGTAACCAAAAATGTCGAATAACGCCCTTATTTTTCATAATACCGATAGTAGCTTTTGCCGCAGCTAGCGATAATGCCTCACCCCCAAAAGTAAAGGAAAAGAAAACCTCTTCCAGCATCTTCATAATTTCTTTTTTTCCTACCAGCGCTGAAAGCGGCATACCGTTAGCAATTCCTTTGCCAAAACAAGATAGGTCGGGGATAATTTTATAATGTTCCTGCGCCCCTCCTAAAGCAATGCGGAACCCCGTGACTATCTCGTCAAATATTAAAAGAGCTCCGTTGTCATGGGTTAACTTTTTAACTTTCTGCAAGAAGCCATCCTTAGGCTCCTGTATGGCGATAGCTTCCATGATTACGGCCGCAACCTTACCTTTATTTTCAGTAAAAATCTTTTCCAGGCTCTCAATTTTATTATAAGTGAAGGGCAAGGTCAGAGAACTAGTCTGTTTAGGTACCCCCTTATCCCTGGTAGTAGTTCCGATATACCAATCCTGCCAACCGTGATAGCCGCAACAGGCAATTTTATCTCTCCCGGTATAGGCCCTTGCTAATCTGACAGCGCCGGCTGTCACGTCAGAACCATTTTTGCCAAAACGCACCATTTCCGCGCAGGGAATAACCTCCTTCAAGAGTTGCGAAACCTCTATCTCTAAAGGATGCATAAGTGAGAAAGTTATTCCTTTCTTTAGCTGTTGTTTAATTGCCCGGTCAACCTCAGGATAACGATATCCGAGGGTTATGGGCCCCAAGGCCAGAGAATAATCAATGTATGTATTCCCATCCACATCCCAAACGTGGCTACCGAGACCCCTATCTAAATATATCGGAGCCACACCCTTAACAAATTGCGTTGGCCCCTTGCTAAAAGTTTGAGTGCCGGAAGGAATTATTGCTTTGGCTTTTTTCCAATAATAAAATGATTTAACCAGCTTTCTTCTGCTCATGATTTCATTATCCTGCTTTCTTCCTGCAAAGATTTAAGGTAGCCTTCGTTACGAATTACATGCACATTTTTTTTGAAAATATCCGGTTTTTTTCTATATAGCGCGAGTATGTCGCCAAAATCGAAGTCGATCCCTTTCTTTGGGTATAACTCTTCTAATACTCCCTTTACAACTTCAAAATCAATGGCTTCGTCTACAGCTAAACGAAGGAATGAATAATCTTTTTCCAAAGCCAACGTTTTTATCTTAAACCGCAAATGGTTCTTCCAGAGGAATGCCGTAACGTGCTCCCTTTCTGATTTCAATTTCGCTTCTCGCCAGGCTATGGCAAGTTTTTTAAAAGGTAAAACCTCCGCGTCAAAACCTTCCGGATAGCTGAGCCCGGTCTTCACTAAATCATAACCGGGATTTTTTATATAGAATTCTATAACCTTATCGGTTATAACGGGATCAATTATAGGACAATCCGCGGTTATCCTTAACACCGGATCAGCTTTAAAGAACTTGGCGCATTTATAATATCTGTCCAATACGTCATTTTCGTTGCCCCTAAAACAATTCACGTTGCTATTTTCGCAAAAATATCCGATCTCTTCATCCTCTGGATTTTCGGTAGTGGCAACGATAATCCTTGAAATTCTTTTGCATATTCTTAACCTTTCTATCTGATACCAGAGTAGAGGCCTATCTAACACCAGATATAAGACTTTTCTGGGCAACCTTGTAGAACCTAACCTGGCCTGAATTATTGCTACTACTTTTTTCTTTTTCATGAATTTAAGCAGCCTTCCATCGAAAAGGTAGGATGATATTTTCGTCTGTTTCTTTAAAAACAAATAAGCTATTCAGTAAACTTTCAACTTTTCTGCTATAATCCAAAGCCTCGATTATCTCCTTAAAATTCCTTAGACTATCAACGCCAACCACGACCTTATCAACAAATTTATTGAGAAGTGTAAAATTCAAGCATAACGCCGCCAGCGGAATATTGGTCTTCCTGGAAATATCGTTGAGTTCTAAAAGTTTAGGTTTTATTTTAAGAAAACTACCCTTTAAACTTGTCGGATTTTTAAAAACCAACCCCTGCAGAAAAATAGACCTCGTATGCACCTCTATACCGCGTTTATCTAGGTCGGATAGATAAGGAGTAAACCTTTGGTCAAAAATACTAAACGGGACCTGCACCAGATCTATATCAAACCCCTTCTTTAAAATGTAACCTAGTTCTTCTGGAAAATACAAAGAAAATCCAATTTTCTTTATTTTATTCTCTTTTTTTTGTTTTCTTAATTGCCCCCATATCCCCGGATTCTTCATAAAATCCTTAAAATCATGGATCAGATATCCGTATAATCTTTTTGTTTCTAGCATCCTAAGGCTATCTTTAACAATCATAGGTACTTCCGTCTGTTTACACTTAGGCAATTTTGATATAATTTTCAAGTTTTTTCCGGATTGTTTGATAAAAAGACCTATAACTTTCTCACTTCTTCCGTATACCTTTGCCGTATCAACGGTATCAATCCCAGAGCGCACGGAATCCCATAGAATCCGACAAGCCTCTTTCTGAGGAATAAGTCCACGCTTATTATTAATGCCGTAATTTAGCCCAAATTGTGCGGTTCCTAACGCAAGTTTTGCTTTCATCTAAATATTTTTAAAAACGCTGAATATACGCTTGATGACATTATTAACCGTTTTAACGCTCATTTGTGGATAAAGCGGGATGCTTATCTCTCTTTCATAGAAATCTTCGGCAAGAGGGCACAATCCCTTTTTATAGCCTAGTCTCTTATAATATGGCTGAAGATATACTGGGATATAATGCACCTGTACCCCTAAGCCAACGTTTTGCATTTTTAAAAATATACTTTCTTTCTTCATTTTATAATTATCATTCAATTCAATGGGGTAGAGATGATATGATGAAGAAATGCCTTCCCTGAGCGACTGAACAGTAAAATAAGGATTCCCCCGAAAGGTCTTGTTGTAAATATCGGCTATGCGTTTCCTTTTCTCGATAAACATATCAATTTTTTTTAGCTGCGATAAACCTAACGCTGACTGAATATCGCTGATACGATAGTTAAAACCCAAAAGTTGCATTTCATGATACCAATAACCCGATGGTTTATTAAGGAAATTAGATTTCTCTTTAGTAATACCGTGGTTCCGGAATAACAAAATTTTTTCATAAAAATTTCTATTATTTGTCGTAATTGCCCCTCCCTCACCCGTAGTAATAGACTTAACAGGATGAAAACTAAAAATAGCCATGTCAGAATATTTACAAGAACCGATTTTCAACCTTGCATATTCTGCGCCTAAAGCATGGGCGGCATCCTCAATAATGACTAAATCATTTTTCTTAGCAATCTCATAAATAGTTTTCATTTCACAAGGTAGACCGGAAAAATGCACAGGTATCAGAGCTTTGGTATGCCTATTGACCTTTTCTTTTATGCGGTCTGGCGAAATATTTGCGCAGTCTTCTTCGATATCGGCAAAAACAGGAATACCACCACAATACAAAACACAATTAGCTGAAGCGACAAAAGTTATAGGTGAAGTAATAACCTCGTCTTTTATATTTATACCCGCTGCCAAGACAGCTAAATGCAGTGCTGAGGTTCCGTTAGAAACCACAACTGCATATTTTGCTCCGGTATATTTACAAATAGCCTTTTCGAATTCCTTGATTTTTGGCCCCTGGGTAAGCCAACCAGAACGTAATGTTTTTATAACGGTTTCGATATCAAAACTATCAATCCACTGATGACTATAAGGAACCATCTCCATTACAACTCCATTTCCCGAATCAAATCCTGCAGTTCTTCGGCAGTTAGAAAATGACTATTCTTATCGCTAGTATAAACGAAATCATTAGGCACAAATGAATACTGAGAATATTTTGCACGCAGTTTTTTTGAATCAAAAAACTGCGGCAAGATTATATATGCATTACCGAATATTCTTACCTGTCTTGCTTCATTCTCTGAAATCAGAGTTTCATGAATTTTTTCACCCGGCCTAATACCCACAATTTTAAATTTACATGTCAGATCTATGGCTTTTGCCAAATCCGCAATCTTCATAGAGGGTATCTTCGGGACAAAGATCTCCCCGCCCTCGGATTCCTCTAATACCTTAATCACTAATTCCACGCCTTGTTGAAGGGTGATCCAAAAACGTGTCATCTTTTCATCGGTTATGGGAAACACTTTATTTTTTTGCCTCTTTAGACTTAAGAAAAAGGGTATGACGCTTCCGCGGGAACCTACTACGTTGCCATACCTTACAGCAGAAAATTTCACCCTTCCTCCGGCATAGGCGTTGGCATCGATAAAAATCTTCTCCGCAACCAGCTTGGTTGCGCCATAGAGATTTACTGGATTTACCGCTTTGTCCGATGAAATCGCTATTACTTTCTTTACACCAGAATCAATAGACGCATCCACAATATTCTCGGCGCCTAAAATATTAGTCTTGACTGCCTCCATTGGATTATATTCAAGCGCTGGTACCTGTTTTAAGGCAGCGGCATGAATAACATAGTCAACACCTTCAAGCGCTCTGAAAAGGCGATTTTTATCCCGCACGTCTCCTATAAAATAGCGGATAGGAAATTTATTGCTGGGGAAAATTTTATTCATTTTAAATTGTTTATATTCATCCCGGCTATAAATTATAACCTTCGCGGGTTGATGTTTGTTTAATACAATCTCGGTAAATTTATTACCGAATGATCCTGTGCCACCGGTAATTAAAACTGTTTTATTTTTAAGAACGCTCATTTTAAACCTCACTTATAGATGGTTATAATTTTCAAATAAATCCTTATTTTTGTTTAGAAAATACGCCCCGATACGGCCGGGGAAACCGAAACGAATACGCGGTTTTAATAATAAATTAAATTTTACCTGCAATCTTTCGCTTTCACTATCAGAAATATATTCATTATCAAGTCGCATATTCACTTCCTTGGCAAGCTCCAATATCTCATCTGCCGAATTCTCAATAACATCTAAACCGGCATTCCGATATTGTTCAGTAAGGCAATAATTTACAATATCAGAATTAAAAATCTCTTCAAAAGTGAGAAATCTATTTTTTTTAATATCCCAGATTTTTTTAGGTATAAAGGCATCTTTAGTAGTTAATGGTGCAACATTATAAGGAATTGAATTTGCCCAAGCTACAGGAACTCCAAATATCGTAGATACGATGTAGATACCCGCCGTATTACCTAAAAAGAACTTGCAGTTTCCCGCCAAATAAATATCCATAAAATCAGACCTATAATCTACGGAATAATCTATGATCCGCGGGTTCCTTTTTTTATGCAGCGGCCGGTCAATAACCGCTCCCATTCTAATCGCATAACCGCCTTGAGAGACGATATATTCCGCGGCCAAAAGATAATTCTCTATCTTAGAGTCCCTGAAGTCGTTTCGTTGAGAAATATCTAAACCGTGATAATGAGTTTCATAATTTGAAGCGCGTGAATGGAAACAAACAAACCAATCCTTCTCAGATATCCCCATCTCCTTTAATTTTTTTCTCCCGAGATCTTTTTCCTTCTCCGTAAAAGATAAAGCGGGTTTCAAACAGTTAAATTCATAATCTACATTAATTGTATACTTTAATGAGTGATAAAATCCCGCATTTTTGATCCCGGAATGTAGTAAAATTTCCCCTAATAGTCTATTTTCTATAACGCGGATTTCTCGCCTATACATATTTAAGAGCTGCCGATTTGCGGCAGGAACATACATGCAGGCAACTACATGAATATTTCTTTTCCTCAAATTAATATCATTTTTTATGCGCCGCAACAAAATTTCCATATTATATCCTATTGCGCCGATACGATTGCTACATAAGCCGTATAATATAATCTTTTTTTCTGAAATTTTTAAGAAAGAAAAAAATAAAAAAATAAAAAAAGCAAGGATATCTAGAACAAGTAGCGTGCATCTCTGTTTTAAAAAAATCACAAGCTTAAAGATTCTGATTGTTATTAATAAATTCTTGATTTGTCGTTTCATAAAAAATATCCGATGCTATTTGACTGCCTGTAATTCTACCATATTCTTGAACTTGCCATTTTTTTGCATAAGTTCCAAATAGTTGCCTTCTTCCACTACCTTGCCTGACTTTAAAACATATATATAGTCCGCATTCAATATCGTTGATAAACGATGCGCTACTACTATTACCGTAGTAGCTTTTGATATCCTTTCAGTAGCCTGCTGTATTAAACGCTCAGAATAGGTATCCAAAGCGCTGGTTGCTTCGTCTAGAATAAGCAGCTCGGGATTACGTAACATAGCACGAGCAATTGCAATACGCTGAATTTGGCCTCCTGACAAACGCACGCCGCGGTCTCCCACCAGAGTATCATAACCTTGGAGCAGGTTATTAATGAATTCTTCGGCATTGGCTTCCCGACAGGCATTTTTCATTTCTTCTTCGCTTGCCGCCTCATTTGACCAAAGCAAGTTGTTTTTAATGCTCATATTAAACAAAATACTATCCTGCGGAACATAGCCAATACGATGCCTATAGGAATTAGTGTCAAATTCAGATAGACTTATATCATCGAAAGTTATCCTTCCGGAAGAGGGTTCGCTAAATCTCATAATCAAGTCTATGAGAGTAGATTTGCCTACGCCTGACTCCCCAACAATAGCAACCATCTTACCTTTGGGAAATTCCATATTAATATCACGTAAAACCGGAGCGTGCTTTGAGTAGGCGAACGTAACATTTTCAATGCTTATTTTTCTTGTAAAACCGCAAAATTTTTTACCACCACTGGGCTGTTTTAATTCTCTGGCCCGGCGTCTTAGGTTCGTAACCTGTTCGTAGCTAGGAGAAAAGTTATCCAAAGCTGATTTTTGTTCTGTAACAGACCCCAATAATGGGATAATCCTCGTTAAAGAATAAAATAAAACCAGGGTTTCTGACAGGGGCAAGGAGACTTTCCGCGCCATAAAAAGCCCCATAGTTACCACCAATAATCCAAAAGGATAATAAACCAAAGGTATCGAGCGGCTAAGATTTTGCGAATTTATTGTTACCTTGCAATGAGAATCATATGCCTTTTCTAATGCCTTAACTGCCTTGGCTTGGTTACCAAATCCTAGAATAATTTTCGCGGAACTTAAACCTTCATGAATTACTTTCATAATTTCATTAGAAGTAGAGGTATTAAGTTCGCCAAGACGGTGTGAAATCTTTCCCAGCAAAAAAAATGGCAAAGTAACCAATAGAGTAGCGATTAAAACAATAGAGGTGACTTGCCAGGAAAGATATAAAGGCACAACAATGAAAAGCAGGGTTTGCAAAAGCGCAGAAAAGTATGTAGCAATTGCTCCGAAGGCATCACCTATTACGGCAATTTCACGGCTGAACGTATTTATGAGGGTGCCTTGTTTTTCACTGCTAAAAAAATACCAATTTGACTTTAAGAAATCGTCAAAAGTTTCAAGCATAATATCGCGCAATACTGCATATTTAGTTTTTAACAATAGGTACGAAGAGAAAATTAAAAAAACAGCTTTTACGAAATTAAAAAATAAGAATATAATCAAAAGGCACCATAATGTTGGGGGGATACTGATTGAATTCAATAAGGCTAAAATTCGTGAGGTAATAGGGCTAATATTATCCAGGCTCGGGTGTAGAAACAAATCAGCTATACCAATTAAAGAAAAAATTGCAGCAGCATTAATAATGTTAACAAAACATATTACTGCGGTGTTAGCTATAAGCAAAAGAGGGAATTTCCTAAATAGACTATCAATAAAAGTTAATGTCTTCATATTTTGTGATCGGAATTAGACCTCTTTGCTATAAGCGTCTAAAATCTTTGTTGCAGGCAATGAATGATAACCCATTTTTTCCGCTTTAGATATAGAAATCGTAAATGCTGTCCGTTCTGACTCTGCAATTTTAACTTCTGATTTAGAATGTAGCAAGTACTTAAGATACTGCACGGTTTCCATAACGGTGAGGGGTTCAGCACACCCTAATGTAACTGCCTCAAACCCCTTAAATTCATTATGCAAAATATTTGCAACAAATTTTCCAAGATCGCCCAAATAAACCATGTTATTAAAATATGAACCTGGGTTATATACCTGAATTGGTTCGTTTTTCTTTAACCTTTTTGCTATATTAGCCAACCAACATGTTTTAGCGCCTTTGCCTACAATACCAGGCAAACGTAAAGCTACCGATGGTAGCCATTTTGCTTCTTCCAGAAGTAAACGCTCTCCAAGAAACTTCGTCAAACCATAAGATTCAGGATTAACAATAGGGGTATTTTCATTTACAAACTTCTCACCAACCTTACCATATATTGAGATACTTGAGAGGAAAATAAATTTTTTTACTTTATGGAACCGCGCGTATCTCAAAAGATTAACCATAGAACTCAGGTTATCCCGGATATAATCTTCGGTTTTAGCGCCATTGACTAAATTTTGTCCCGCTGTATGCACTATGATATCAACTGTCTTAGTTAACGAAAAACCCTTTGCCAAATCCGCAATTAAAACAGGTATTTTTAAACGCTCTAACTCTGGATTATGCCGTTTTTTTCTAACTATCCCTATAATATTATGGTGCCCGCCGGCCAGCTCACAAGCTAAACGGCTTCCTATAAATCCTGTAATTCCGGTCACTAAAATTTTCATAAAACATTGGGAAAATTTATCAATACTACGCAAATTCCAGATGGCGCCTATCAGCCATAAGATATTCAATTATCAATTTGTTTTTTTCATTTGATACGCAGTGGTGGACGCAGTCTTTGGAAGGGTCAAGTTTAAAAAATCTGCTTTTGTCGGAAAACCAAAAATCTTCAAAGCGTTCTTTTTTAATCGAGCCGATTAATCCTTCTTTAAGATTGTATGCTTTATCCTGACAAGCATAAATATTTAGATCCGCCCCTATCACTGGTAAAATTTGCATATAGGGGCACCAGGTATATTTCTTCAAAAACTTTTCTTCAAGCTCATGATACGCATCGCAGATCTCAAAATTAACATCCGCCAACTTACTGATTGCCTTATTAATCTGTTCTTTAACCGTTTCAAATATAACCTGATGATACTTATTACTTGCTTTGACATCATCGCTGACTACACAAGGGGATACCTTAATACTATTTACTCCGGAATTCTTTAAAAGTTGGATAAGACTGAATAAATGGCTGGCATTTTTTTTATCAACTATTATGCTTACGCCTATATAACAAGTCCCTCCGAATTTTTTAAAATTTATTATATTACTAATGACCCTTGTAAATTCTCCGTTACGCACTCTGCGGTATAAAGAATAGCTCTTATCATTCCATCCGTCTAAAGAAATCCTTACCCAGGTAGCCTTGTGGGCAAAAATTTCTGCAATTTCACCATAAAGGAGCGAACCGTTGGTAAGAGTGGCAAATTTTATCCTGGTTTTCATAAGCCTTTTTGCCGCATCCAGAATATAGGGATAACACAACGGCTCTCCGCCGCCGCTAAAAGTGACCGCTTTTACGCCCATCTTACTGAGATCATCAATTATCTCTAGTATCTTGTCCCGCGGTATGAAATCCTGGCGCCCCATATCTTTTCCTAATTGTAAATTATTTGCTCTATATGCACAATAAGAGCAATTATGATTACACAGATTAGTGGGCTTAATCCTGATATGCAAAGGAGGCGAAATTTTAATATTATCGGCCGGCAAAGAGTCAATTTTATTTTTATAGTGAAAAACCTTCATTTTTGAATATAATAAACCTTTTTGATTCATATCTCGTTCCTTAGTCTATAAAGCAAGTTTATCGCGAGTCTGTTTGCGTATCTGATTAAGTTCCTCGATTGACATACCCCATATTTCTGCGGTCCGCTTAATCCTTTCTTTTGAAAAATTAATTCTATCCCACTCATAGGCCCTCAGGATGCTGACATCTTTAGTTGTCCACTCATCAGACTTAATCTGGCTATAACGCCAATTTACTTTCGGACCCGACTCATCATGGATAAAGGCGCCTTGATCAAGCGCCATTTTATATAATTTGGTACCGTAGAGAGGTACAGCAACAAATATCTTTACGTAATCGGCCCCACATCTTTCCGCAAAGCTGATTGTTTCCCTAATCTCATCCCAGGTTTCCCCTGGGAATCCAATAATAAAATTAGCAAGGCAAAACATACCCTTGGACTTTATTTTTTCTATCATTCTTGGGACCGCATTAAGATCCTTAATAGGTTTATGGACAATATCCCTGAGAACCCTTTCATTTCCCGACTCAATTGCGACATTCACGCCTATACAACCTGAATCTCTCATCAGATCGAGTATCTCATCGGATAACAGGAAAAGAGCAATAGCGGGACAAATCCATTTAAGATTCAGTTTATTTTCAATCATTGAAACGAAGAGCCGCTTCGCAAAATCATTGCTACCCATTAGCAAATTATCATTTTCAAAAATAATTGCTTTTATCCCATATTCTTGTTTCAACCAGAACAACTCCCTTATAACATCGTCAACATCCCTACTTCTGACTCTTTTCCCTGATATCAGCTCAGCCTGGCAAAAAGAACAACCGAAAGGGCATCCTCTTGTCGGTGCTATCCTTACGCAAGGTAAATCCGGAGGCCGCGTTGGCCCAAAACGTGCCATTTTATTCAAGTAAGCGTTCATATCGACAAGCTTGTAATCCGGCCATGGTAATTGAGCGATATCTTTCACAAAAGCTTGGTCTTGTATTACTATATTCCCGTTACTTCTATACATGATCCCTCTTTTAGGTAAGGCGCCTTTCCCATTTAAATACGAGATCAACTCTCTCAAAGCATATTCACCTTCGCCCCTAACGGCATAATCAATATTGTTATCGATTAAAATACGGGCATAATTTGTTGTAACATGAACGCCTCCGGCAATAACTATAATGTCCTTATTTATTTCTTTTATTCTTTTGGCCGCGGTATGCAGCGCTTCTTCGTATTCCGATGTCATAAGTGAGATACCGACATAATCTGGATTATAATCTTTCACCTGATTTGCAAACTCCTCTATGGGCAAATCATAAAACTGCGCATCGATAATCTTGACTTCGACTTCTTCTTTGATCATTGCGGCAAGTAAACACAGGGTGGCGGGATTTAAATTCCACATCGTAAAAATATCATATTTTTGCCATCTAAAATTAGGAAACATCAGTACTATCTTTTTCTTGTCGGCCATCTTAGGTTCCATATTTTTTATTCTTTGTGTACTCTTATAGACCATTCAACAAACACGTTCTATTCAAAGTAGATAAATTCGTAATCTCCGGTATAACCGAATTGACCAAATAGCCAAACCCATTCCTTATCAGTGAAAAACGCTGAGCAGGTCAAGGCCCAACATTGGAGGTTAAATAATTCTTTTTCGTCCCTATACCCCTCCACTAAAATATATTTATTCCTTCCCACCCGTTCTATCTTTTTTAGCGCTGATTTTAAATCGTAAAGATAAAGATTATGCAGGGTGGTTATAGACACTACTAAATCAAACTCTGCGTCTTGAAAAGGAAACTTATCTTGCGCCTTACCACAAAACAGGTATTCTTTTACCTCGTCTTTAGAATTATCAATTGCATATTGAGATATGTCAAAACCGATTATCTTTGATTTCGGAAGCAGTTTTTTAAACTCATAAAGCAAAAAGCCTTTACCGCAGCCAACGTCTAAAATTTTGGCGTTTTCAGATAGCCTATAATGCTCAATTAACTTGTTCGCTACCACCCCCCATCTTCCATCATATTTATACCCGCCATAACCGTATCTTCTCTCGCCATCCCAGAAATCTTTGTCAAACTTTCTTGCAATTTTTGAAGCAGTAGCCTTATCATTTAGCATTCTGGCGAGGTAGTCCCTTTTTGTTTTTTGATGTAACGGCGTTACTATGCTTAATAACTCTCCCATAAATTACTCCTCTAAATTAAACTCGAATATACGCGGGACCATGATGACTTATCCAGCTATCAACTACCTCTTTAAAAGAAATGCCATCTTTATATGGGTCGTAGACGGGCATCTTAATCAAATCCATAATTGCCATATCGTCGCATCCGCAACAATGAGAACTACCAAGAAAATTAAAATAATTATTTACCCCAGTGGCAATAAATTTAACTTTAAGATTTTGAGAGACTACATCGTTTCTGATCTGCTCCAAGGCCCTAAAGACTAAAAAATTTACTATCGAATATACAACCGGTATTAACCCGCTCATACTCATGCCCGCTGCAATCCCAACCGTCCCCTGCTCCATTATCCCGCAATTAATTATTCTATTTGGAAATTCATTCTTCAATTGGTCAATAACACCGAAACCCATATCGCATACAAGAAGATAATAACGCCTGTCTTTTTGAAAATATGGAAGGATTGAACTGACAATTAACTTTCTATAATTTTGCATTTTTATTATAGGTCCTGCCTAATGATAATTCTTCATTAGTTGGCACTCGAAAATGAAACCTCGGAACATTCTCCATACACTTAAGCCCGAATCCCTTTATTGTCTCGGCAATTATAACCTTAGGAGAACTCCCAGATGAAACCTTCGTTTTTTTTATTGCTTCGGCAATTTGTTCTGAATCGTGTCCTGGGGCTATAATTGGCAAAAGGCCAAACCCTTCCAATCTTTTAATTAAATCACGTTCTTCTTTGTCGAGTACGTTAACAATGAAATCCATTGCTTGCAGCCGATTAAAATCAACGATAATTGTAAGGTTATTCAATTGATGTTTTACTGCAAACTGCAAGGCCTCCCATGTCGTCCCTTCCTGAAATTCTCCGTCACCTGAAACGCAAAACGTATGGAATCTCTTTTTCTGCAGTTTGCCTCCGAAAGCAAGGCCTACCGCGATAGGCAAACCATGCCCCAACGAACCACAACCTGCTTCAAGGCCGTATTCAACACGCCGCTCTACGCACCCTGACAATGTCGAACCTTCTTTATAGAAACATTCCCATTCCTGTCTTGGCAAAATGCCTTTATCTGCGAGAATTGCGTAAAGCGCGTAACATCCATGCCCCTTGGAAAAGATTAATCTGTCCCTATCTTCCCATAAAGGATCATCCGCGCGAAATGACATACATGCATAATACAATGATACAAGTATGTCAACGCACGATAAAGACGGAGCAATATGGCCGGCGCCATTAGATACGGCTACCCTTATGATTTCTTCCCTGATGTAGTTTGCTTTCTCCTGTAAAGATATTTTTTTATCCATCGAAGTCTTTAAATAAAATTTACATGTCTGGGAGGATATTTCAATTCCCAAAGATACCTGTTAACTTCATCCATCCTGCAATTTATCCTGCATCTATCGGTATTTAAATCTTCGGAGCACCAGCGAACTAGTTCTAATCTTTTTTTATTTTCCCAAATTTCGCCAAAGGAATTCTTGTAAATACTGCCAAGGCGAAATTTTTCTTTAGTTAAATAAATACTGCAGCTCCAAACATCTCCATTGGAATCAATATAGGCCCAAAATGGCAGTGCTAAACAATGCTTATAGTCACGTTCAGCTTCATCCCATTTTTTCATTGTATTGAAGCGAAAGACCACATTAAATTTTTCGGAGTTGAATTTAGTTAACTCTTGCGCAAGACACAAATAATCTCGATATTTGATATCTTTATATTTAGTGGTCTTGCTTAAAGGATGCTGCGAATAAGGTTTTACCACTAAGTAATCCATGCCTATGTCCCTGGCTTTCTTAGCCAAAACAGCGACTTCCTTATGATTTTCCGGCAAAAGCACCAACTGCATCCCCAAAGCGCAAGCGTATCTTTTTTTTCGCTTCAACTTAGCCGCGTAAGACATATTTTTCATTACTTTTTCAAAATCATCGGGATTAGTCCGGTGGATTTTTGCATACACATCCTTTGTGCCGGCATTTATACTCACCTTAATCCAGGTTATATTCTTCAGCGTATTATCGGCTATTTTCCTATCAAATAGAACTCCGTTACTAGTTATAGCGACATCTATTCCAGCTTTTTTAGTATGATTTATAATGTCAATAATATCCTTATGCAGAAACGGCTCGCCTTCACCAGCATACATAATACTCTTTACTCCTAGCTTACCCATTTCCGATAATCTTCTTTTAAGGGTATCTTTCTCAAGAAACCTGGGTTTATAACACATAAAATCTAAAGCGCAATAAACGCAGCGATGATTACATGAACCTGCGGGAGAAATTTCCATATAGATAGGATAGATATTCTTTCCAGCCAACCAGTCATTGACCCTTGGAACATGATATATTAACTTATGGCTATCTATTCTAAACTTATCCATAATTATTCGATTCTAATTAACATATCTACGATACAATGACAGATATACTGATGTACTATTTCGACTAGTCCATATTCGCAAGATGGAACGTAAAAATTACATATCCCCATAGCACGCAAAGGGTTATTACTATCGAAACCAGACAAGGTAATAATTCTAGCCTGCTTTGATTTTGCCGCAGTTACTCCATTTAATATATTCTTAGATCTACCCGAACTACTAATAGCAAATAACACGTCTTTTGGGCCGGCAAAGAAATTAATCGGCTTCGCGTAAACATGTTCATATCCAAAATCATTACTGATGCAGGTTAAAAGCGCACTATCGCTGAAAGACAAGGACTTAATCTTTGCGTTTTTCCAAAAATCAATAGCCATATGATTTGCGATAGCAGAACTACCCCCGTTACCAATAAAAAAAACACTCCCAGCTACAGAAGAGCATTTCTTAACCGTTTTACATGTATTTTCAATACCTTGCTCAAAATCAATTTTTTTAGAATGATTACCGGTTACCCTTACCGCTTCTATTAGATTTAAAAAACTTTTATGGTAATTCCTGATAGCCCTCTTCATATTTTTTACCTCAAAAGCGCGTGGATAAATTCAAAGAGCTCGTATTTCTCTACCGGCTTTTTATTGCAGACAATTTGTACCGCTAATGCGCCCACAGCATTACCTATAAACGACACCAAATCTAAGGGCACATTTTGCGCCGCACATGGCGCGGTAAAAGCAAAGAAGGCATCTCCAGCGCCAACCGTATCAATGACCTTTGAAGAAAAAATTGGAGTTCTATTTATTTCATTCTTCCTATTTATACCGAACGAACCTTTCTTCCCTAAAGTTACAATAAGATTATCGGCATGGATGATTTCTAGGATTTTTTTTGCCACATATTCTATATCATCATATCTCTCCTGAGCCGCCCATCTTAGCTCAGGTTCGTCTAAACATACAAAGGAGGGTTTTTGATATTTGGTGATCATATTATATCCGGCATTGGCAGCGTTAGTCTGAGTGTTAACTGCAAATTTATTTGCGCCGTTTTCAATAATCTCGATTATCCTATTTGTAATAAACCCGTGGCCAAAATCAGCAATTAAAACCAAATCATAAGATGTTATTGCCGATTTTAAATACTTGACTATCTCTAATTCAAGCCCTCCATTAATATAAGAATCATTTAGGTAATTAACTTCAAAAAGTTTTTGATTCTGATACTGATTTATGTATCTTTTCTTGACAATCGTAGAGCCGTTTTCGCGATAAAAGAATTTAATATTCACATTTGGCTTTAGATTGCTGCGGATGAAATCTTCCCTCGTGGATTCGTTACCCAATAAAGAAACTAAATGGATGTCGCTACACAGGCCCGCGATATGGTTTGCGATTGCAAAAGCGCCCCCGGCAAAAACTTCATGGGTTATATATTTATTTACTACAAGCGGAGTCTTTGCGGACCTGCCCATCGCATCGCAATAATGGTATTCATCAATTATGCCGTCCCCGATAAGCAGGACCCTCAACTTCTGCAGCTTATTTATTCTATCTGCAATTTCATTAAAACTATATTTTTTAGAAAAATCCTTCAGGAAACTTTTTACTTCTTCGGGATAAATATCAAGAAAATTATTTATTATTTCCGAAGAGCTTAAAGAGAAACCCCCGGTTTCATGAATCCTGACTGTTCCAAAATACAGTTCTTTCTCTTCTTCAAATATCTTGTCGTGAATTATATTATCGTGGTCTTTAATTGATTTGCCTTTGGCAAAAATATCCGGCTTTATTCTTTTTACGCATTCAAACGGCTTTTCATCGTTTACGATACTGACATAATCTACCATTGAAAGAGAAGCTACATTATCGGCCCTCATGTCTTGGCTAAAAATTGGCCTTCCCGGGCCTTTACGCACATCCTGATCCCTAATCACGGTAACTATTAATATGTCCCCTTGTTCCTTGGCTGATTTTATATGGCTTATCACGCCAGGATGGATAAGATCGAAAATTCCGTGGCTTTGCACTACTGTCTTGCCCTTTTGTTTAAGCTGACTCACTTTTTCTACCAGCTCATCAAATAAAATTATCTTTCTTTTTAAAGTATTATCCATATAGTTTTAAACTTTTAAGTGTCTATTTATTAAATCAGTGGATGAAAACACTACTTCATGCGTAAACCTCATTTCAGCCCCTACCTCCTGCACAACCTGGTATTCTTTCTGTAACTTGCCAGTATTATCTTCAAAACCCTCGAATTCCTGGCCTTTCACATAAATATTGGGTTTTAACAACCGTAAGGTTTCTTCTGCTGTAGGCCACGTATTAATCGCAATAAAATCAACGCACTCAAGAGCGGCAATGCTTTCCGATCTTAATTTCTCATTAAAAACCGGCCTTCCGGGCCCTTTATCAATATAAATATCGGGGGTAACTGTTACTACTAAAATATCACCCATTTTCTTGGCGGCTTGAAAATATTTGATATGCCCGGGGTGCATAAGGTCAAAGCATCCGTGGCAAAGAACTATCCTCTTGCCTTCTCCTTTTAACTGCCCAACTATTTTTGCTAATTTTCCAATGCTAAATATCTTCATTTAAAACTTCTTTTCTGCTTCATTTATTGCTGTCCAAAGCGCGGGGATAGTCTCTGCGTGTTTACCCTTCACGTAAAAACTCCTACCCCCATCAGCCACTGTCCGGACCAACATCGTTTTCCAGGGGCGAAAATAATATGAAGACTTATCTTTAGCCGGCTCATTCCTGAAATTTCCGGGCAGTTTATAAAGGTCACAAACCAAGGTATCAAAATGCTTAATTTTTTCTTCCTTTTGATACGCGATATTTCTAGCCATGCTTAAGGCCTTTAAGAAAACTTCCGGGGCCATTACAGCGCTGCCAAAATTCATGACCACACCGCCCTCCAACTTTTCCACGATCTTAGTAAAGATCAAAAAATCCCGGTATGACCCTGTTCCGGTAGCTGCTCCGTTACAATTCGGATGCTCATGAATAATATCATATCCTATGCCAACATGGACCGTAACCGGTACTTTCAAACGAAATCCCGCGGCCAAAAGGCTAATCTCTTTATAGGGGAATTTTCCGTTATGTATAGCCCGGCCAACTGACTCTCCTATCCCAAGATTATTTTTATAACCGTAATTAATATATTTATTGATTTGTCCGGTTTCCTCCCACAAACCAAACTGTCCTTCTTTAATATATCTTGCCACGCTTTCGGTTGTAGCCCCAATAAGCGCAAGCTCAAAATCATGGATAATCCCCGCCCCATTCATGGCAAGACAGGAAATAAAGCCACGCTCCATAAGGTCAATAATATATCTCTGGACACCGGAGCGAATTACATGAGCGCCTATCATCATAATAATAGGGGTACCTTTATTTTTTGCCCTAACAATCCCCATGGCAACATCTTTAAACCCTGGGATCAATCTGGAATTTATCTTGCGTTCAAGGCCCATCACCGAAGAAATATCCAAATCGTGAATTCTTTTTGCTAAAGGTTTTATTTTAAGTAAATTCCGGTTAAAAATAGAATACCTGCTCATAATTTATTTTAAGAGTTATTCCTGACCAGAGAATCCCATTCTTGCTTTAACCTATTATATTCCTGCCCTTTACGCTGCATGAAGTGATAAGTAAGGCGCAGCTTCTCATTAAAGCCTTTTTTCGTCAGAAAATAATTGATTTTCTTAAGTTTTTCGGGGTTTTTTGAGAAATTATTAGCTTTGATCAGGCCTTTTTTAGCAAGCTCTTGGATTAGATAATTGGTCTTTCCCAGTGATACGCCCAGCTTAAGAGAGAGATCGCGCTGCGTAATAGCTGGTTCAGACTCGATATGCCTAATAATTAACAGATGTTCTTCTTTTGCCTTATGTTCAATCATTGAACATATTTTACATTTTTAGAGAAAAAAGTCAAGTAGAATCAACATAACCTTTTATATTTATCTATCTATGACAAATCTTCTCAAAAAACCCGCAAAGTTAACAATATTGTTTCTGGCCTCCAAGAAAGACCTTATGGAGAATGCCCTTTTCATCAGGTATTGGGGGCGCAAATAAAAAGACCTATAGGCCTTGTTTACCATGGTATGGATCTCGCTGCTGGAAAGATCGGGATAATCAAAAACCGGCTTGTATAAAGGATCGAATTTCTCCCATTCCCTGGTATTAAAGTACATATTTTCTTCTATGAATCTATAAAATTCCGTTCCCGGATGAGGGGCCGCGTGGCTAAACGTAACCAAGTCGGTATTCAGGGATTTGGCAAATTTCATGGTTGTTTCCATGCTTTGTTTTGTCTCGCCGGGCCAGCCAAAGGAAAAGAATACTAAAACATTGATCTTTGCCTTTTTGGCTATATCCACCGCATTCTTAACCTGCTCTTGGGTTACATTCTTCCTGATCCTTTTTAAAACATTGATATCTGCGCTTTCTGCCCCAATCTCAAGCGTGTGGCACCCCGCCTCTTTCATCTTTAAGGCCAATTCCAGGGTCAGATGGTCGGCTCGGGTATTGCCCTTCCAGGTCAGGTCGATCTTGTTGCTGATCATTTTCTCAAAAAGCGCATTAGACCAATCCAGGTCGTTGGTCAAACCGGCATCAAAGAAATTAAGCTCTTTTATGCCTAAATCAACGATAAATTTAAGCTCCTCTAATACGTTCTCTATGCTTCTTTTGC
>Ga0265296_1000788_pt1 | contig 42577 bp, 21 predicted proteins | sample MunlanPumphouse1_FD_189073 | JGI IMG/M metagenome (GOLD analysis project Ga0265296, IMG submission 189073) | Groundwater microbial communities from a municipal landfill in Southern Ontario, Canada - Pumphouse #1 | ecosystem: Environmental > Aquatic > Deep subsurface > Groundwater | place... | reverse complement strand
GTCCTGTTCGAGCAGCATGCCCGGCACGGCTTTTGTCTTCTTCTCGCGCAGGAGATCGGAGAGTGCAACCGATTCGCGCCGGGAGCCGGTCAGCTTCCCGACTGCTGTCCCCGTGTGGATCTGCGAGACTCCGATGAGACGCATCAGTTTTGCCAGGAACTGCATCGTGATGCCATGCTTCTTGTTCCGGGTAAAGGTCGAGTGCATGGCCCGGTGGGCATGGATCGCAAGGCCGAGATCCGAACAGTAGTCCCGCATAGTCATGACGCTCGCGGTTCCTGCTACTACCACATCGATCATACAATAGTTCCAGCCGTTGGCCGCGAGCGTGTCTGCCCGCTTCTTCATCGTCTCCACATCGGCCGTGATGTTGAGGAACGCGGACTTTATATCGCCCGTCTCCTTCTCCGCCTTGTCGCGGAGTTTTGTCATGTACTTCACCCGGTCATCAAACCGGTTGAACGAGGTCGAGGTCAGGTTCTCATCGTCTTTCACGAAATCGAAGCCACCCATCCAGGTTTCGTACCCGACCTCGGCATGCTCCTTGGCCGTAAAGCCGATCTTGGGCTTGGGCACAGCGCCCGTGAGGGGGCGCTTTGTCACCTTCATCATCTTACGGATCCCGGCGTTGCCGAAGTGCGGGCCCTTGAAATGTTTCAGGTATGCTGCTGGCAGGGCTGCATCGATCAGCCGCAGGTTCTTCACCGCTTTCATGCCGAAGATGTTGCCCGCGATCCCGGAGAGCAGCTGCACCGCGTTGCCCTCTTCCCAGAGTTCAAGGGGGTATGCGATCTTCGCTACGTTGCCTTCGATCTCGAACGCTGTCGCCTGCAGGGCCTTCATCCGCGGCGGCATCGTAAAGAGCGTGGTCCACGTTCCGGTCGAACTCTCCGATGCAATGCGGCCGACCGCTTCCTTTCCGCTGATCCCGGCTGCCGGTTCGAAGTAGTAAAGGCAGACGATGTCATCCTTTGCCGGCTCGTAGTTCAGGTTGACAAATTCCTTGTACCAGTCAATTGTCATAGTATCCCTGTACCTACAAGGTGATGCGGGATAAAAAAGGTGCACACCGGTACATCACGCGCCATGTTTATGCTGGACATTCTCCCATATATGCAGGAAGAACAGGGCCGGCCTGATGAGGGCCGCCCCGCAATTATTTCCCGGCCATGAATGCACACGATCAGTACGAGCGGCACCCGGTGGTCCTCGTCCACGGGTGGAACAGTCACCCCGGCATCTGGAACAAGCTCTGCCCCCTGTTGACGAACGAAGGTCTTCCGGTCTGGAGATTTGATTTTTCAACGCTTGTGCACCCATCCATTCCCTCCATTGGAGCAGCATTCGGCAACTATCTGGATGCCATGCGGGAAGAGACCGGGTACACGGGAGCGATCGATATCGTCTGCCACTCGCTCGGGACGTGTGCGGCCCGGTATTATCTGGAAGTGATGGATGGGGAGGTGGCGGTGCGGCAGCTCGTCGGGCTGGGTGCGCCCAACACCGGTTCGGCCCTGGCAGAACTCTTCTTCGACCCGGAGAAGGGGCCTGAGATCCGGCGAACGCTCTCCGGTATCTTCGTGCCTGTGGGATTCGATCCCGCAGCCGACCCGCTGGTCTGCGATGTGCGTTTTGAGAGCACGGTGATGCAGGAACTCGAACGTGCCGGGCTCAGAAACGATATCGAATACCATGCCATTGTAACGAAAAATACCGGGCATGATCCGGCCTTCTTCCCGTGGTCTGACGGCCAGACATGGGAACGCGATGACAATGGTCTCTTACGGGCAACCTTCTGTGGGGACGGGATCGTCTCGAACCGTGAGTCCGCCCTGCCCGGCATTACGCCGGATGTCATCCCGTCAACCGGCCCGGGTCCACTCCTGCCCGTGCAGTACTGTCACATCCATATGCCGAGGAACCCGGTAGTCATGGACCATGTGCTCCGGTCCCTCCGCCAGCCCTAAGTGTTGCCATACGGGCATGGCCCCACAGGTCCGGCAAAATGGAAAGAATGCGGGATGGATCACCGGGAAATTATTTTCGTGAGAAGATGCCTTTGATGACCGCCAGGATCCGGGCAAAGAACCCCCGGGGTTCCGCCTCCGACAAGGGCCCGGCCGGCTTGTGCATGAGTGGCACCTCCGGGTGGGTTGCTGATGCGGGCACCGAGACCACTACGGGTTTTGGAATGCATCTCCCCAGGGGTTTGACGGCATGTTCCGGCACGGTGCACTGATCAACGCCCGACGAATAACTCTGGGCAGTAGGATCGGCATGGGACGGGATGGGAATCCACGCAACCTGTTCTCTGTCAGCAGGTGCAGGGCTGGCGGGGATGACAACGGCCGGCTCCGGCACATGAACATAGTGAACGGAAACCGGGGGAACATCACGGAGTACCGGTGAGGGCGCATCATGCGCAGGAGCGGACGCCGGGATTGTCCGGACTGGTTCGGCAGTCTCTTTGTCCGGCACCGGTGGCGGGGATGCCACGGGAGGGAAAATCCCGGCACCGGGGGATTCCACAGGAACCGGCACAGGGTTCTGCACGCCCACACCGGAAATATCACCGGATCCGGAGGCCGGGTGTCCCGGCAGGGTATTGAGGAATTCCACCGTGAGACCGGTCCCTTTCAGGAGCTCGTCAAGCATTGCCCGGCCGTTTTGGATCCTGTCTTCCAGTACGGTATCCGGTATCGCCGGGCTGTGCGGAAGATTTTTCTGCAGGATGGCAAGCAGGCTCCGGTCAACCTCAAGATTCGCAGACCGGGTCACATAGGCATCAATCGTGACCCGGGGAAGGCCGGCCTGCTCAAGATAGCGGACGATCGCCTTGTTCCGCTGGTCGCGTTCGAGAAGTGTTTCTATTGCGGTGATCAGCTCTTTCGGGCTCACGGGTTTGATGAGAACCCCGCCAATCAGAGTCCGGTGTGCCTCGGCTTCCTCGGGCGTGATCTTCTTTGCGGTGAACATCAGGACCGGGATGTTCCGCGTGGCGGGGTTCTCCTTGATCCGGGAGAGTGTCTCCCACCCGTCCATGGGCTCCATCATGATGTCGAGGACGATGACATCGGGCTTCTCGGTTTCGAGAATGGTGAGGCACTCCTCACCACCGAGTGAGGGAATGGCCCGGTAATGCCGTTGCAGAATAGCGACCAGCCCTTCAACAATGAAGGTGCTGTCGTCCACGATGAGAATGGTTGCTGTCACGGATGGTCCAACCCAGGTACGGCGGGTATCCGGGAGCGCATCAGGATCAATGAGCGCTCCTGCGATTCCCGCCCGGTCTCTTTCCTGTATATGGTATGCAGTAAACGGGGATTAAAGGATACACTCTGTGCCGGGCACCGGATACAACAATTTCCCGGGTTTTCTCTTTCGTGCCTTGTTCAACCGGGCCGGATTTGCTTTTATGACTGCCTGAACGTGCGGCTTTTTGAAAATCTTCAAATATGATGATACCGTCTTATGACTTGTAACAGTGGGGGGAAGACATGACCGGAGATCGTTTTGAACTCAGGAAATTTGTTGCCCCGGAGTTTGTGATTGGGGCAGATGCCCGGCTCCTGACCGGGCGGTACGCAAAAAATTTTGGTGCACGGCACGTGCTGGTGGTGACCGGCCCCCACATCATCCAGGCCGGCTGGGTGAAGGATGTGACCGCCAGTCTTGATGAGGATGGAATTCATCATACGATCTTTTCTTCAGTCACCCCCAACCCGCGGGATCACGAGGTTATGGCGGGGGCAAAAGTCTACGCGGATGCGGGATGCGATGCGATTGTCGCGGTCGGGGGTGGCAGCCCGATGGACTGCGCAAAGGGGATCGGGATCGTCTCCACAAGCGGCAGGAACATCCTGGAGTTTGAAGGCGTGGATCAGATCGTTGTTCCCCCGCCCCCTATGATCTGTATCCCGACAACAGCCGGAACCGGGGCTGATGTCTCGCAGTTTGCCATCATCAACGATACTGCACGGAAGGTGAAGATTGCGATCATCAGCAAGAAGATCGTGCCGGACATTGCCCTCATCGATCCCCTGCCGCTCACCACCCTGTCCCCGGAACTGACCGCCCACACCGGTATGGATGCGATCACCCACAGCGTGGAGGCCTATGTCTCCAATGCAAGTTCCCCGGTAACGGACATTCATGCCCTCGAATCCATCCGGCTGATGCAGGCCCATCTTTCCCCGGCCTGCCGGAGCCTTGAGGATACCGGGCACCGGTACCAGACCATGCTCGGCAGCCTCTGTGCCGGGCTCGCCTTCTCCAATGCGAGCCTGGGGGCGGTCCATGCCATGGCTCACAGTCTTGGCGGCCTCTCGGACCTCCCGCACGGGGAGTGCAATGCCCTGCTGCTCGAACATGTCATGGCATACAATTACCCGGCCTGCCCGAAACGGTACGAAACGATCGGAGAGGCAATGGGCCTGGATCTCTCTGCTACCAGCCATGCAGACCGGAAAGAGAGGATCATTGCCGGGATCAGGAGCCTGCGTGAAGCACTCCATGTGACTGACACCCTCGGTGATCTGGGTGTATCGAAGGAGGACATCCCGGCCCTTGCAAGGAACGCGCTTAACGATCCCTGCATGGCAACGAACCCCCGGCAACCTACCATCAAGGATATCGAACGGATCTATGAAGAAGCCCTCTGAGGAGAAGCCCGACTGGCAGGAACAGCGGAACCGGATCATCGGCCTTGGAGAGTCATCCCTCCGGAAGAGTTACTACCCTGAGCTCCAGCAGAAGATGGCTGAACTGCAGAAGACCAACGAGGAACTGCACGCGGCCTACGAGCAACTGTCGTCAAGCGAGGAGGAACTGAGAGAGAACTATGAAGAACTCAGCACAAAAGAGCAGGAACTGCGGGAGAACGAGGAGAAGTACCGGAACCTGATCGAGAACTCCTTTGACGGCATCGTGATCCACCGGGACACAAAGATTGTGTTTTTGAATCAGACCGCGCTCCGGCTGTTCGGGATCAGCGATATTCGTGATTACATCGGCCGGTCGATCTTTACGTTCATTCATCCTGATTATCAGACCGTTGTTGCAGAACGGGCAGACAGCGGGCGGACCGATGTCCAGCAGCCCCTTGCAGAAAAGTTCGTGCGGGCGAGCGGGGAGATATTCGATGTCGAAGTGGTGGCGGTCCCGATAACCTGGGAGGGGAAGATGGCAGTGCAGGTGGCCTTCCGCGATATCACCGCCCAGAAAGCGGCCGAGGCCGCATTGCGGGAGAGCGAGCAGCGCTACCGGACCCTGGTTGAGACGACCGATACCGGGTTTGTCATTGTGGATCTGGGCGGCCGGGTCATCGATGCAAACCAGAAGTATGTCCAGCTCTCAGGCCATCGTGAAATTTCAGAGATTCATGGACGGAACGTTATTGAATGGACTGCACAGCACGATCTGGAACGAAACCGGGACGCGGTTGCACACTGCGTAAAGGACGGGTTCATCCGGAATTTTGAGATCGATTATGTTACCCCGTCGGGATCGTTCACCCCGATCGAGATCAATGCAACGGTCGTCCGGTTCAAGGACACGCAGCGGATACTGACTCTCTGCCGCGATATTACCGAGCGAAGGAAGGCCGAGCAGGCGTTAAAGGATTCCGAGCAGTTTTACCGGGCCATCTTCGATACGACCGGGTCGGCATCGGTTATCATTGAAAAGGATACAACCCTCATCCATGTAAATGAAGGTTTTGCCCGGTTGTCAGGATATACGGTTCAGGAACTCGAAGGTATGCACCGCTGGACCGAGTTCGTTGTGCCGGAAGATCTTACCCGCATGCGCAAGTACCACGATGACCGTCGCAAGGACCCCGGGAGTGCACCTCTTGTCTACGAGTTCCGGTTTGTTGACCGGTGCGGCACGCTCAAATACTGCATCAGCAATGTTGCAACAATTCCCGGAACAACAAGGAGCATTGCATCCCTTGTCGATATTACGGACCGTGTTGTCGCCGAACACGCGCTTGAAGAGAAGAACCGGGAACTTGACTCCGCGTACCAGGACCTGTCGCAGAAGGAGGAGGAACTGCGACAGAATTATGAGGAACTCATCGCCCGGGAGCGGGAGCTCCGTGAGAGCGAGCACCGGAATGCAACCCTGCTCCACGCCATACCGGACATGATGTTTGTCATCTCACGAGACGGCGTATATCGTGATTTCAGTGTACCGGACACCAGCATCCTTGCCATTCCTGCCAACCAGATCATAGGAAAAAACATCCGGGGCAGTGGCTTTGGAGACGAATCCACAGAGATTATGATGCATCATATCGGGCTGGCACTGGAGACGGGGGCACTCCAGCAGTTCGAGTATGAACTCGATCTTCCACGAGGAAAATGCCAGTATGAATCCCGGCTGGTGGCACTCAATGAGGATGAAGTCCTGGGAATTGTCAGGGATATCACCGAACGGAAGCATAGTGAAAAAGCGCTCCGTGAAATCTCCCATGAACTGCAGCAGATCCTAAAAAGCATGATCAACGCGTTCGTTATCTTTGAATCGGTTTTTGATGAGAACGGGAACTATGTCAGTTTCCGGTTCGGGTATTTCAACGATAGTTTCGCACGCATGGCGAACGTGAACCTGGAAGATGTGCAAGGGATGGATGTCTTTACCGTCTGGCCCACAACCGAGAAGAGCTGGCTGGAGGTGTACAGGGAAGTTGCGCTGACCGGTGAACCAAGGACCTTTGAGATGTACCACGATCCGACAAAAGGCTTCTACCACTGCAATGCCTACCGTCCGCAGGATAATCCCGACCGGATCTGCGTCATCTTTGAAGATATTACCGAGAGGAAACGGGCCGAGCAGGCACTACGGAGTGCGAAAACCCATCTCGAAGCGATCTACGAGGGATCGCCGGACCTGATCTACGTCCACGGTGCCGATGGCCGCATCATCGATGTGAATGCCAATGTCCTTAACGTGTTCGGGATGTCCCGCGATGAGGTCATTACAGCACAGCCCCATGAGATGAGCGGGGAGGGGTATACTTCTGAGATGGCGAGGGGGTACATGCAGGCTGCCCTTACTGAGGGCAAAGTGGATTTCGAGTGGGTCTGCAAAAAGAAGAACGGCGAGGAGTTCCCCCTTGAGATGCGCCTGCGCCGGCTTGAGATGGTGAACGAAGACGGGACCCTCGAACCCCGCATCCTTGCCATTGGTCGGGATATTACCGAGCGCAGGATGGCGGAGCAGGCGCTCGCACAGGGCCGCAAAAAACTCGGGCTTCTGAACACGATCATCTTCCAGGACATCCAGAGTACCATCTTTGCCCTCTCGGCCTATCTCCAGCTGGCGAGCAATACCCCGGATACTGAGAAGATAAAGTCCTTTGCAGAAAAACAGAATGTACTCATCCAGAAGATCGTCAGCTCACTGGAGTTTGCAAAGAACTACCAGGACATGGGGATTCACCCGCCACGCTGGCAGAATGTGACCCGGGTCTTCCTGTATGCCCTCTCGCATGTCGATACCTTAAAAATTTCCCGGAATGTGGATGTCGGCACGCTCGAAGTGTATGCCGATATGCTTCTCGAAAAAGCACTCTTCAACATGCTGGAGAATGCGCTCATCCACGGGGAACGGGTGACGGAGATCTCCCTGACCTGTGAGGAACAAGACGGGAATCTGGTCCTTGTGTTGCAGGACAATGGTGTGGGGATTACTACGTCTGAGAAGAAGAAGATCTTCGAACGCGGGTACGGGAAGCATGCCGGCCTGGGTCTCTTTTTGGTACGTGAGATCCTGTCGATCACCGGCATGACCATCCGGGAGTGCGGAGAGGAAGGATGCGGTGCCCGGTTCGAGATACTCATTCCGAAAGGTGTCGGGCGATTCCCCGGCACATTCCCGTAAGGTTTTTTTCCATCTGTCCGGATGGGCCGGCATCACAAAATACATCAGCCCATGCGCTTTTTAATAGCTGATCCGTTATGAAACTCCCCTCTGCCAGATCGCTGGGACTCCTCGTCCTCTGTATCGCCATCCCTCTCATCATCGGTATCATCGGTTCCGTCTTCACCATGCCGGAGATAGGCAGCTGGTATGCAGGACTCCAGAAACCTTCCTTCAACCCGCCTGCATGGATCTTCGGGCCGGTCTGGACGCTCCTCTATATCCTGATGGGGATCTCACTCTGGCTTGTCATCAAAGATGGTATAAGCAGCCGGCCGGTGCAGCAGGCAGTCGCCCTGTTTGCCGTCCAGCTCGGCCTCAACCTTGCCTGGTCCATCATCTTCTTTGGCATGCACCTGATCGCAGTGGCCTTTATCGAAGTCCTGATCCTCTTTGCCTTCATTGTGGCAACGACCCTCACATTCAAGAGGATCAATCCCACCGCAGGTTGGCTCTTCGTCCCGTATCTCTGCTGGACTGCCTTTGCATCAGCCTTGACCGGAACCCTCTTGCTCCTCAACTGACCCCCTGAGCAATTCCCGCTTTTTTTCACCGGGGTTTTGTGGGGACGCATAAGGATCACGGGGCATTGTCCCGGCAGGCCGGGCAGTTCAGGGCATAGTCCCGGATGCCCTCGTTCCACGGAGTGAACCCGATGCAGACGGCCGGCTTGGTATCATGGATCCGGCAGTATACCTTTTTGTCACTCCTCATATCGTAGAAGGGGCAGGACGTGCGCTTTTTGCCGGTCGGCTCGACCCAGTAATAGATCCGGGCGACCCGGGGCAGATCGGCAGGCACAAGATCCCGGCCGGTTGAATGCCTCCCGTCCGAGAACCTGATGCCGACATGCCGGAGGATATCGGTGCGGCTGCGCTCGATCCACGGGGCGAGATCCTCCGGTATCCCGTACTGGTCCCATCCCCACTTCTCGCAGCACTTCCCGCACTGCTTACAATCCTGGAGATCCGGCATGAATAATCCTGCATGGTATGGGGCGTTCTTTAGATTTTTAGGCATTGGTTTCCAGCGGGATAGTATCAGGCTCAGGGGGGCTGACCAGAGTATGCAGAATTTCCCTCTCAGGAATAGCATTATAACCCGAAAGCCAGAGAAAATGATATCGCGAACGGACCGGGTGTCACCATGACTCGTCAATTCTTTACCCTCCAGGAGACTCTGAAAACGTTCGCCCGACCGGTCAATCTCCTTCAGGTTTCAATACTCGTGGCTATCCTTGCGGTCCTTTATCTTATCAGTACGGTGAATTTTCTTCTCTTTCACGGGATTGTAGAACTCGCCGGCATTGCTGTCGCGTTCTCCATTTTTGTCATTGTCTGGAATTCGCGTCGGATGATCAACGATACATTTTTTCTCATTATCGGAATTTCGTTCCTTTTCTTCGGCAGTATCGATCTCGTTCACACCCTTGCGTATAAGGGGATGGGGGTGTTCCCCGGCAACAATCCGGATCTCGCCACCCAGCTCTGGATCGCAGCACGGTATTTCCAGAGTGTTACGTTCCTTGTAGCAACCCTCTTTATCGGGAAATCGATTACCCGGGACCGCAAGGATGATGTCGCAATCATCATTACTGCCTGCACCGCTGCATGTGCCCTGCTCTTTGCCAGTATTTTTGTGTGGCAGAATTTCCCGCACTGTTTTGTCGAAGGAAGCGGGCTCACACCGTTCAAGATCCTCAGTGAGTACATCATCTCCCTCATCCTTATCGTGACGATCGTCATCCTGTACCTGAAACGGGAGCACTTTGATCCTACGGTCTGGAAATTCCTGATCGCCGCCCAGTTCTTCCTCATCCTTGGGGAACTTTCATTCACCTCTTACGCGAGCGTGTACGGGTTCATGAACATTCTCGGCCATCTCTTCCGGCTCATTTCGATCTATCTCTTCTACCGGGCGTTCGTTGTTGTCGGGATAACCCGGCCGCTCGACTTACTCTTTCTCGAATTCAAGAAACATGCCGAGGAGCAATCGCACTTGGCAGCGATTGTTGAAAACACGGATGATGCCATTATCAGTAAAACGCTGGATGGTGTCATCACCAGCTGGAATGCAGGTGCCGGGAAGATTTACGGATATTCTGCACCGGATATCATCGGCAGGAATTTTTCACTGTTAACACTTCCTGACAACACCGAAGATATCTGGCTCATCCTTGAAAAGATCCAAAGAGGGGAGCTTGTCAGTAGTTACCAGACCATCCACCGGCGAAAAGACGGGGAGAGGGTCAATGTCTCGATCACCATATCCCCGGTTAAAGATGCGGACGGGAGAGTAACCGGGGCATCCACCATTGCCCGTGACATCACGGAACAGATACGGGGGGAGGAAGCACTCAGAACGAGTGAGCGGAAATACCGCACGCTCTTTGAGAACATGCTGGAGGGATTTGCCTACTGCCGGATGATCTACGATAAGGACGGCAGGCCCGTGGACTGGGAGTACCTGGATGTGAATGCCGCGTTCGAACGGCTCACCGGTCTCTCCGGGATCCGGGGAAAACGGGTGCTGGAGGTCATCCCCGATATTAACACCCTCACACCAAATCTCTTTGACACGTACGGGCATGTGGCATCGACCGGCCGGCCGGAGACCTTCGAGATCGATTTCAAACCCCTGAAGATGTGGATGCGGATCTCGGTCTTTTCCCCGGAGACGGGCTATTTCGTTGCGGTCTTTGAGGACATCACCGGGCAAAAACGGGCTTTAGAAGAACACCTCCGCCTTGCTGCCATCGTGGAGTACTCCAATGATGCGATCATCGGAAAGACCCTTGACGGGATCATCACCTCATGGAATGCCGGTGCGGAGAACCTCTACGGGTACACGGCAGGAGAAGCGATCGGCACGCCGGTCTCAATCCTGATGCCGCAGGGGGAACGTGACGAAACCCCCGGGATGCTGGAGAAGATCCGGGCCGGCGATCAGATCAATTACCTGGAGACAAAGCGCCGGAGAAAAGACGGCCGGATCATCGATGTCTTCATGACCATCTCCCCGATCAAGAATGAAGAGGGGCAGATCCTGGGAGCGTCGAGCATCACCCACGACATCACCCATCGCAAACGGGCGGAAGAGGCGCTTTTTGAGAGCGAGAAGCGATACCGCGACATGTTCGAGCTCAACAATGCGGTCATGATGATCGTCAACCCGACAACCTTCCGTATCGTGGATGCAAACTCCGCAGCCAGCCGCTACTATGGGTATACGCATGAGGAGTTCTGCCGGCTCCCGATCACGGATATTAATGCCGCGGACCCGGCCATCACCCGGCAGAACCTGTCCCGGGCTGCTGAAGACCAGGGACTGGTATTCAACTTCCGGCACCGGAAGAAGAACGGGGAGATCCGGGATGTTGAGGTCTTCAGTGCCCCCATCATATCGGGGGGGCAGAAACTGCTCCACTCGATCGTCCAGGACGTGACCGATCGGAAACGGTCGGAAGAAGCCCTGCAACAGGTCAACAAGAAACTGAACCTGCTCTCCAGTATCACCCGCCACGATATCAACAACCAGCTCTTCTCCATTCTGGCATTCCTTGAACTCTCAAAAGAGTCTCCGTGCGATGCCGCAAAGATCTCCGAATATATTCTCAAGATCGAGAGGGCGGCAAAAGCGATCGAACGCCAGATCGCCTTCACCAAGGAGTACCAGGACCTTGGTGTCACGGCGCCATCCTGGCAGCCGGTTGGGGATTGCGTGAATCGGGCAACTGCGGCCCTGCCCATGCGGGATGTCAAAATCGATCTACGGATACCGGAGCTTGAGGTGTACGCCGATCCCCTCTTTGAGAAGGTGTTCTACAACTTAATCGACAATGCACTCCGGTACGGGGGACCGGTGATGAGCCGGATCCAGTTCTTCCCGCTGGAGCTGGAGAATGGACTGGTGATCGTGGTCGAGGATGACGGGGCCGGTATTGCAGCCGAGGATAAGGTACGCCTGTTCACGAAAGGTTTTGGCCATCACACCGGCCTCGGGCTCTTCCTCTCGCGGGAGATCCTCTCCATCACCGGTATCACGATCACCGAGAACGGTGAACCCGGGAAGGGTGCACGGTTCGAGATCCTGGTGCCGGAAGGGATGTACCGGTCCACCCGGTGAACCCCCCTCAAAAAAAAACCGTGATGCGCGGAGGATTCGGTGGCAAGATCGCATTCCCCGGGGTTTTTTTGGAAATTCCGCCCCAATACATTAAATTATCCTAAATGAGAATACCTTGTAATTACCCGGGGTATCGGCGGTATGGAATTTTTATTCTTCGATGACGTGTGGAAAAAACCGTACCTGATCCCTGCACTTATCCTCGTGAGTGCCATCATCTTCCTGATCCTGAACATCTACGGGATCGAGCATGGAATCACGTACGTGCTCCCGCACCTGCTCTATATCCCCATCATCCTGACTGCCTATTATTACCCGAGACAGGGCGTTCTTTTTGCGTTCGGTCTCTCGATCTGCTATTGTCTTGTCTCATATGCGGTTGTTACCCCGACAACCGTGGAAATGATTTCTGCAATCGCACGGTGTGCTGTATTCATCGTGATCGCAGCGGTGGTATCATCCTTAAGCGGACGGATGCATCACGATACCCAGATGTGCCGCCGGCTGGTATCGGTGGTCAAATCCTCCGGCGATGCAATCGTCGGTGAAACGCCCGAAGGCGTTATCACGGACTGGAATACCGGGGCGGAACACCTGTACGGGTATGCATCCCACGAAATGGTGGGGTGTTCGGTCTTTTGTCTCATCCCTCCCGAGAAACACGGGGAAGGACTCCAGTTCCTGAAGAGAATCCGCGAGGGGGAAACGATAGTCGGTGATACCGAACGGATCAAAAAAGACGGGACACGCGTACAGGTCACCCTGTCCCTATCCCCTATTCTCAATAATGCAGAGGAGATCATCGGGATATCCTCGGTTACCCACGATATCACCGACCGGAAACACGCAGAGACGGCGCTCGCGCTTGCAAGCCGGAAGATGAACCTGCTGTCAAGCATTACCCGGCATGACATCCTCAACCAGCTCTCGGCACTCAAATCCTATATCGAACTCTCCCGGGAAATCCCGGACAAGGAGACCCTTGAGAAATATATCGGTATTGAGGAAAAAATTGTTGAAACACTCGAACGACAGATCAATTTCACCCGCGAGTACCAGGACCTTGGTGTGACGGCACCGGTATGGCAGAATGTCCAGGCGATCATTGAAAAATCGGTTGCCGCATTACCCATGCGGAATGTGACCGTGGATGCGAATTGTGCCGGTATTGAGGTGTTTGCCGATCTCCTCTTTGAAAAAGTGTTTTACAACCTCATCGACAATGCCCTCAAATATGGCGGGGAGACGATGACTGTGATACGGTTTTCATGCCGTGAAACGAACGGGCAGCTCACCCTTGTCTGCGAGGATGACGGGACGGGAATTTCTGCGGATGACAAGCGCCGCCTGTTCACGCAGGGCTTTGGCAAACATACCGGTCTTGGCCTGTTTCTCACCCGCGAGATCCTTGCAATCACCGGTATTACCATCACCGAGAACGGTGAACCCGGGAAGGGTGCACGGTTCGAGATCCTGGTGCCGAATGGGATGTACCGCGTCATCAATCTCTCATCATAAAACCAGATTCCTATTGTACCGCCCGATCCTGCGTCTTTTTTATTCCGGGCGATATATTTATTACCTGCAACGCACATTCCTCATAAAAAAACTCCCGGTAGTTGGTTCGTACGACTCAGTTCTCTGTGTTGATGATTCATCCGCCTCCCTTGAACTCTGCAAACGGTACCGGGAGATTGTCGGAAGGATGAAGTATGGACACAACATCCACGTCACCGGATCATCCGAACCGTGACTTTAAAAACTGGAAAAGAGCCCAGGATTTATTACTGGCATCAGAGACCCGGTACCGGCGCCTCTTTGAGACCGCCCAGGACGGCATTCTCATCCTCGATGCCGGGACCGGGCAGATTGTTGATGCAAATCCCTTTTTAATTAACCTGCTAGGGTTCTCGCACGAACAGTTCCTGGGAAAGAAGATCTGGGAGATCGGCATTTTCAAGGATATCGTTGCCAACAAAGACAATTTCAAAGAGCTGCAACGGAAAGAATATCTCCGGTACGAAGATCTGCCGCTTGAAACCGCCGATGGGCGGAACATCGCCGTTGAGTTTGTGAGTAATGTCTACCTGGTGGACAACAAGAAGGTCATCCAGTGCAATATCCGTAACATCACCGAGCAGAAGCTTGTGGAAGTGGAACGCGCACGTCTTGCTGCGATCGAAGAGTATTCGGAGGATGCACTCATCGCAAAAACAATGGACGGGATCATCACGAGCTGGAACAAGGGTGCCGAACGGATCTACGGGTATTCTGCCCACGAGATAGTTGGCCAGGATATCGCTCTTCTGGATCCACCGGCTCAACTGGACGATACCCGGTTACTTCTTGAACGGATCAGGAACGGTGAACCGGTTATCCGATACGAAACCGTGCGCAGGAAGAAAGATGGCCAATTGATCAACATCTCCCTGACTTCATCACCGATACGAAATGCACAAAACCACCTGATAGGCGTTTCCACCATTGCCCATGATATCACCACGCGCAAACAGACTGAAAACGAACTTCTCTTAAAAAATTACGTTTTCGAGTCCGCCCATGAGAGCAATGCCATCGCAGACCTGCAAGGCAACGTCACCCATGTGAATACGGCATTCATGCAATTGTGGGGTTACCCGCAAAAAGAGGACCTGATTGGAAGATCCATCAGCACCTTCTTTGCAGATGAACAAGATGCCCTGCCGGTGCTCGAAGCGCTGGATTCGACAGGCCGGTGGGAAGGTGAGATCCTCGTAAAACGGAAAGATGGTTCAACATTATTTTCCGATTGTGTTGCCACAGTGATTCTGGATGAGACCGGGAAGCGGATCGGGTTTCATTCTGCACACCGCGATGTCACGGAAGAACGGCGTATCCGGGAAGCATTGCGTGAAAGTGAGGAGCGGTTCAGGGCACTGTTTGAAGAAGCACTGGACGGCGTCACCCTGGCGGATGCGAAAACCGGCATCATCATTGATTGCAACCCGGCAATGGCGGCAATCGCAGGCAGAGTGCGGGCGGAACTCATCGGGCAATCACAATCGATTCTGCACCCGGCAGATCCCGGACACCCGACAATCACACCCACATTCCGGCAACACCTGACTGAAAAACGAGGACAGATTCTGGAGACGCAGCTGGTGACAAAGACCGGCATCATCAAAGAAGTGGAGATCAAAGCCAATATCCTGAATATCCCGGGTCAGGAAATTATGCAGGGTATATTCCACGACATCACCGACCGCAAACGGGCAGAAGAGGCAAAAAATGCATCAGAGACCCGGTACCGGCGCCTCTTTGAGACGGCCCAGGATGGGATTCTCATTCTCGATGCCGGGACCGGGCAGATCGTTGAAGTAAATCCTTTTTTGATCACCATGCTGGGATTCTCGCGGGAACAGTTCCTGGGAAAGAAACTCTGGGAGGTCGGGCTGTTCAGGGACATTGCAGCCAATAAAGAAAACTTCGAAGAACTGCAACGGAAGGAATATATCCGGTACGAAGATCTGCCGCTCGAAACCGCCGATGGAAAACCGATTAACGTGGAGTTCGTGAGTAACGTCTACATGGTGAATGACAGGAAGGTCATCCAGTGCAATATCCGTAACATCACCACGCGCAAACGGGTGGAAGCGGCGCTGAATGCTACCGAGACCCGGTACCGGCGCCTCTTTGAGACGGCCCAGGACGGCATTCTCATCCTCGATGCCGGGACCGGGCAGATCGTTGAGGTGAATCCATTTTTAATCGATATGCTGGGATTCTCGCGGGAACAGTTCCTGGGAAAGAAACTCTGGGAGGTCGGGCTGTTCAGGGACATTGCAGCCAATAAAGAAAACTTCGAAGAACTGCAACGGAAGGAATACATCCGGTATGAAAACCTGCCCCTCGAAACCGCCGATGGGCGGACCATCGCCGTTGAGTTCGTGAGTAACGTCTACATGGTGAATGACAAGAAAGTCATCCAGTGCGATATCCGGGACATCACCGAGCGCAAGAAGATGTCCGAACAGATCGAAGCCTCCCTTGCCGAGAAGGTGATGCTGGTCAAAGAGGTCCACCACCGGGTCAAGAACAACCTCCAGATCATCGTAAGCCTCTTCAACATGCAGATCCGGAAGACAACGGATCCCCAAACGATTGAAGCCCTGAAAGACAGCCAGAACCGGGTGCGGTCCATGGCGATCGTCCACGAACACCTCTATAAGGGCAAAGATTCCGCCCATATCAACCTCGGGAACTATATCCGTTCTCTGGGATCGGTGATTTTTAGTTCGTATGAGGTGGGAAACCGGGGTGTCACGATCGATCTCAACATCCATGATATTTATGTAGACACCAACACCGCCATTCCCCTCGGGCTCATCAGCAATGAACTGATCACGAACAGCTTAAAATATGCTTTCAAGGGGAAGAATGACGGGATGCTTTCCATCACGGCTACCGAAGACCCCGCTGCCCTGACGTTGGTAGTGGCAGATAATGGTGTGGGATTGGCGCCGGAAATCACGCTTGAAAACCAGACGTCGCTCGGGCTCCATCTGGTAAGCACGCTGACCGATCAGCTCAATGGCACGGTGGCGATCGACCGCATGGAGGGTACGAAGTTCACATTTACGTTCCCCAAACCGGCGGAAAAGAAACCAACGGGGAAGGCAGATCCATGACCGTAAAACCCCTGGATCATGCACCCATGAACGGACAGCAGCTGAGAACGATAGCGGATACGATTCCCGGGGTTCTTTTCCAGTTCTATGCACGGGGTTCCGGGGAATGGGGATTGTACTATGTCAGCGGGCGATCCAAAGATCTGTTTGGCATCAGCGGGGATCCTGCCCTGTTTTTCCAAAAGTTCACGGCCGGTGTTGCACCGGAAGAACGGGAGGCATTCCTCACCTCTATCGACAACGCGGTTCGCACTGCCGGGAAATGGGATTTTTCCGGAAAGTTTATCCGACCGATGGGTGAGGAGATGTATTTCCATGTCATTTCCGAACCGGTGAGGGCGGGTGACGAGCTGGTATTCAATGGCGTGTTGCTGGACATTACCGCACAGGAACAGGCCCGGCGGGCACTTCTCGCGGGCGATGCACAGTACCGGAGCCTGATTGAGACCACCGGGACCGGTTATGTAATTCTCGACAATGACGGACGGGTCATGACGGCGAACACGGAATACCTCCGGCTGTGCGGCAGGTCAACGCTCGATGAGATACAAGGAAGGCCCGTGACAGACTGGACGGCTCCCTATGATCTTGAAAGGAATGCTCGGGAAGTTGAACAATGCTTTCGGAAAGGACATGTCAAGGGTCTTGAGATCGATTACCTGAAACCTGACGGTACTATCCAGCCAGTCGAGATCAATGCCTCGATTATACCGTCAGGTACGGGACAGATCCTCCTGACATTGTGCCGGGATATCACCGGGCGCAGGACTGCGGAGAAAGCCCTCAAAAAAGAGCAGGATTTCAGCCAGCTGCTGCTGGACACCTCCCCGGCATTTTTCGTAACAATCGGGGAGGATGGCCGGACTATCACGATGAATAAGGCCATGATCGATGCGCTGGAATACTCGCCGGAAGAGATCCGGGGTGCGAATTATCTCGCGACCTTTGTTCCGGAAGAGGACCGGCAGATGCTTGCCGGAATATTCCGCGATATTGTTTTTAACGGGAAAGCAACTCTCACTGAGAGCAGGATTATCAGCAAATCCGGGAAAGTATACCTTGTTGAATGGCATGGCCACCCCATGAAACATGAGGATGAGATGCTGGCTGTTTTTTTCAGTGTCGGGATTGATATTACCACCCGCAAGAACGCTGAAAAAGCCTTAAAGGAGAGCGAGGAACGATACCGGATTCTCTTTGAATCTTCCCGTGACGCCCAGATGACCATTGAGCCCCCGTTGTGGAATTTTACCTCCTGTAACCCGTCAACCGTGCAGATGTTCATGGCAAGGGACGAGAAGGAATTCACCTCAAAGGAACCTTGGGAATTATCTCCTGAACGCCAGCCGGATGGCCGTGAATCCAGTGACAAGGCTCGGGAGATGATAGAAACTGCCATGCAAAATGGAACCCATCTTTTCGAGTGGACGCACAAGCGGTTCAACGGCGAGGACTTTCCCGCCACCGTACTCCTGTCCCGGGTAGATCTCCCGGGACATGTATTCCTTCAGGCTACCGTCTGGGATATTACCGAACAAAAGCGGGCGGAGGAATCACTGCATTTATTCAAGGACCTGGTTGAGCATTCCTCTGACGCTATCGGCATGTCAACCCCCGAAGGGAGACACTATTATCAGAATGAATCTTTCAATCGCCTGTTTGGCGATATTGGGGATAATCCGCCTGATAGTGTATACGCAGACAAAGCGATTGGAAAAGATGTGTTCGACACGATCATGAGCGGGGGAATCTGGCAGGGCGAAGTGAAGATGTTTGGGAAAGGCGGGACCCTCCTGGACATCTTCCTGAGGGCTTACGCTATCAAGAACACGGATGGTCGTCTCATCGGACTCGTTGGCCTGCACACCGACATCACCGAACGAAGGCAGGCTGAGGAAGCACTCAAAGAGAGCGAAGAGAAATTCCGGGTCGTGTTTGAGAACGCAAATGATTCAATCCTCCTCATAGCAATTTCCCCTAGCGGACTACCGGAAAAAATTGTCGAAGTGAACGAAACGGCATGCCTCAGGATGAAGTATACCCGTGAGGAATTCCTCCGGTTGTTGTTAAGGGAAATTGATGCCCCCGAGACCTGGGAGAAAATACACCTCCATATGAAGGACCTGATGGAAAAAGGGCATGCAACATTTGAAGGGGTTCATGTTACCAAAGATGGTGAACGGATCCCTGTCGAGATCAGTGCCCACACATTCAGTCTCCATGGTCAGGGTCTGGTACTTGCCCATGTCCGGGACATCACCGAGCGTAAACGGGTGGAGGAGGCTGTCAGGGCATCGGAGAACAGGTACCGGACCATCCTCGAAAATACCGGGACCGCAATCATCCTCATCGAGGAAGATACCAGAATATCCCTTGCCAATGCCGAATTCGCGCGACTGTCAGGATATTCAAGAGAGGAGATCGAGGGAAAAAAGAACTGGACGGAATTTATTGTTAAAGAGGATCTGGAGCGGATGCTTGCCCAGCACCACCTGCGGCGGGAGAATCATGAAGCCGCCCTGAAACATTACGAGTTCGGGTTCGCTACAAAAACCGGAGAGATCCGCACTATCTCCCTGACCATTGAAGTAATTCCGGGCACGAAACAGTCGGTTGCCTCGTTAATGGATATCACCGAACGCAAGCAGGCAGAGAAAGACCTTCGCGAAAGCGAGGTGAAATACCGCAACATTCTGGACAATATCCAGGATGTCTTCTATCGTTCGGATCGGGACGGGAACCTCATCATGATAAGCCCCTCCGGAGCAAAGTTGCTGGGTGTTGTCTCTGTTAATGAATTGCTGGGACAAAGCATTGCCGGAAAAATCTATGCAGACCCGGATGCCCGCATACCATTGCTCGATGAGATGAAAAAAAACGGGTTTGTGGAAGACTATGAGGTGGACCTTAAACGAAAAGATGGTTCTGTGGTATCCGTATCCACCGACAGTCATTATTATTTTGATGTATCCGGCAATCCTTTGGGGGTTGAAGGAATTTTCCGCGACATCACTAAACGCAAACGGGCGGAGGACGCACTGAAGGTATCCGAACGCACAATGAAGGACATCATCAGTTTCCTGCCTGATGCAACCCTCGTTATTGACAAAAACGGGGTGGTCCTTGCATGGAACCACGCAATGGAGGAGATGACAGGAGTTCCTGTAGACCAGGTGATTGGGAAAGGGGATTATGAATATGCTCTCCCGTTCTATCATGAACGGCGTCCGATCACGATCGATCTCATCCTGCACGATAATCCGGCAGTTGTTGCAAAATATCCGTTCATGAACACTGAAGGCAACACCAGGTTCTCTGAGATCTTTATCCCGCACCTCAATATGGGAGGGGGAGCGCACCTCTGGTTTGCGGCCACCCCCCTCTATGATGCGGGCGGGAATCTTACGGGTGCAATTGAATCAATCCGCGACATCACCGCTCTAAAACAGGCTGATGAACAGCTCCACCTCCTGCTCCGTGAGAAAGAGATCCTCCTGCGCGAGATCCACCACCGGGTAGGAAACACCCTGCAGATGGCAGTGAGCATGATGAAGATGGAAGTGCGGCGTGAAAACGATACCCGGGTCCGGGACCTGATCCTCGTCATCAAGTCCCGGCTTGATGCAATTGCATCCACGTTCGGCACGGTCTACCATTCGGACAACATGAGTCGGGTGAACTTCCAGAATGTGGTCAGATCCATCGTCGGTTCCCATCAGTCTGCTTATGAACCGGGGGAACATCCCCCCCAGATCGACATTCACATGGATCTCCCGGAACTGGGCGTCGACCTTGCCCTGCCACTTGCCCTCATCACCAACGAACTGGTGAACAACGCATTACGGCATGCGTTCCCGGAAAGACGGGGCGGGAAGGTGACCATCACGGGTTTGGAAGATGGAAACGGATGGATTATCCTGACGGTAAGCGATAACGGTCAGGGGCTTAACGAAGGGATCAAACCCGCTGAATCCGACACGGTCGGGTTCACGCTCGTCAACCTTCTTTTAGGGCAGGTTGGTGGTTCGTCAAGTTATACAAGCAGCAGTAACGGGACGACATTTACCATCAGGGTTCCGCGGGATGCAGAACTGGATAAATCCCGCGTGAACGAAAAATGACCGGAACGATCAGGATTCTCTGCCCGGTCTCTCAATTGATAACGGAGAACCAGGTACGATGATTGTGCAGGAAAAGAGGTTAATCCAGATTGTTGAAGATGAGGCAATCTCAGCAATGGATCTGAAAACCACCCTCATCTCACTTGGGTACCAGGTCACCGGAATCGCATCATCCGGTGAACCGGGTGAATGGGTATGGTTCGAGATTTCGGTACCGGAAGGGGTGTGGCGTCACGCAGGACAAACGTGACAGGGCAATCACCCCTAGTCGGAATCCGTCTGAGGGACTCCGAAGGCGTTATCACTACCCACCATTGTTCATCGAAAATCCCTGATCCAGACCCTGCCGATATGGTCTGCACTCTGGTTCAGGGGCCGATCGGCCGCTGTAACCCTGCCGGACTCTGTCTCTCCCGTCAAGCGTGAAAATAGGGTAATTTGATCCTAACCCTGCCTCTTTTTTAAGGAACCCTGTCTCTGGTACGGGAAATGATGCCAATCGGGGCCTTTAAACGGCCCGGATTATCATATGCCTAACATGAGGAGCGCCTCCGACGGAGATGGGGGGTCTGTGAAAGCCCCCGTGGAGAACGGGAGATAGGTGGTCGTGTCGGGCCGGCGTGCCAGCGATCTTACGGAACAATTCTGGCAGCCGGGACTGCCCAGTTTTTCCGGATTCCCGTACAGTTTTTTTTAAAAATTCCGGCATCTGAAAAAGTTAAAAATATTTTTTGGGATTCAGTTTTTTTACATCTCCACCCGCGTCACAACGCCATGAATCTTATCGGCCGGCAACTTGTAGAACTGCACAACTGAGGGTGAGAGACGCCGGATCGCCCCGAAGATACGCCAGATTACATGCGTTGTCACGATATCTTCCATGCCGTAAAAGATGGTCTGCTCATCAATCCCCGCCTCCTTTAAGATATTCCCCAGATCAACAATTTCCATATACCCGAGATATACTTCAAAGATCGAGAAACCCTTTGTCACCTCGCGGGTGACCCCCCAGGTTACCCCGAACGGCTGTTCTGTCCGGATGATCGAGACGATGATATTGTCGTCATAGATGATCTTATTGTTGAACATAATCCGTGGAACATATTGCGGCAGGTTCCGGAAGTCCCGGGCAAAGAACAGTGCTGTTCCGGTGATCCGGTTCGCTGAACGGTAGATCTCATCAAACCGGTGAAGGAACTGTTCAAGGGGAATCGGGCTTAAGGCAGCGGCGAGTTTCTTCTGGCCGTTCACGTAGATCAGGATGATGCAGAACGGGATTGCTGCAATCACGAGCGACCAGTAGCCCCCGTCGGGGATCTTATGGAGGTTCGCAAGCAGGAACAAAAGCGTGATCCCGAGCGTGAAGATGGCGACGAGAGACTTCACGATCTGCCCGCGAATCATGAGAATCCACGCGACCAGGATCGCGGTGATCACCATCGTACCGCAGACCGCGAGACCGTAGGCATGCGTGAGGTTGTTGGAGGATTTGAAGATCAGGATCACGAACAGTACCGCGATGAGCAGTCCCCAGTTCACGATATCGATATAAATCTGGGACCTGAGTTGAGGGGAGGTGTAATCGATGCGCAACAGGGGCATGATCCTTGTTGTTATCCCCTGATACACAATAGAAAATATTCCCGAGATCATGGCCTGCGATGCAATGATCGTTGCAGCAATGCTGAGGACGAGGAAGGGAACGTACAGGATGCCGAACTGGGAGACGATCATCTCAAAGAGTATGTTGTGTGCATTGGAATGGGTCATGAGGAATGCACCCTGGCCGAGATAGTTCACCGCAAGCGCAACAAAAACAATGTACCATGCCGTGACAATCGGCTTCCTGCCCATATGACCCATATCCGCGTACAGCGCTTCGCCTCCTGTTGCGACAAGGATCACCGAGGACAAAATTAAAAATCCTTCAAGCCCGTGGGAGGTCAGGTAGTTGATGCCGAACAGGGGATTTATTGCAAGCAGTACCTGCGGGGCAGACCAGATGGCAACAAGGCCTGCACCGGCGAGGGCAATAAACCAGAGGACCATGACCGGCCCAAACGCCCATGCGACCCGCTCGCTGCCCCGGGCCTGGAACGAGAAGAGCGCGATTGCAATGAGACCCGCGATGACCATGAGCGTTGTCTGGGATGTCTGTTCAAGACCCGGGATGAGGGTGATACCTTCCACCGCAGAAAGCATACTGATCGCCGGCGTGATGACTCCGTCGCCGATAAACAGAGCGATACCCACAATGGCGAGAAGGGAGACAAACGCGATCTGGTTGCCGGATTTCAGCATCGGGAGCAGGATCTCCTTGAGCACAATCGTCCCTCCTTCACCTTTCTTGCCGAGATGCATGGCAAGCCAGGTGTACTGGATGGTGACAAGTATGGTCAGGGTCCAGATGATCAGCGAGAGAATCCCCATGATATTCTGTGGCGTTGGCGGAATGAGGAGAAAGATGGCAGTGAGTGCATAGATGGGGCTGGTACCGATATCGCCAAAGACGAGTCCCATGGATTTGACAACGCCATGCAGTGAAGAGGAGGAGGACATTCAGTAGTAGAGCTATTCCGAGGGCCTGATTATATGCTTTTTCATCACTCATGCCGGACATTTTTTTTGATCTGTCCATCAAAGGATGCCCGGAATTTCTGGTTTTTTTAACCAACTCTTCATCCGATCCTCAGCAGCCCGTCCCGCTCGCCCCGGCAAGTGGCAGTCCGTCACGGCCCAGCTTGATGAGCCGGTCACGGGCAATACGGAAGAACCGCCATGTCCCGAGCCGGGAGCAAAGCCCAGTACTTCACTAAATTTGAGCCCGGACTAACGGTGTCTCTTCAATGGATTTTTCTGGCACGGGTTCTACGAGGTCTGAAGAACGATTGACGAAGATTTGTTCCGGTTTGATCTCTTCCGGCTCTTCGTCCGAAAAGGGATTTAAAAAAAACTCAAATCCGGTACTTTTGTTACGGTTCTTCGAAGTTTCAGGTGACTGGGATGTAATACGAGTTGCTGACTATCCACGATGTACGGAGGAAATTTCAGAGACGTACCGGGTTCGTACAATTTGTCTGGATTAAGGTATTCTCCAGAGCATATTTTTTTAGCAGACTCTGCAAAAAAAATTTCAATCGCGATCATGAGGTGTTAGTTGGGGAGGCTACAATCGGATAATTATGCTACAAAATGCATGTACATGCTACAAAATTTTTGATTTACCGGCGTGAGACGGTTTGCCGATCAACCAGACCCTGCCTGAAAAAATTTGAGCGGGGGGTGAGGGGGTGGTTGAAATTTTTTTGCCGGAGATCGATTGCGATGCTAATAATTGAGTAACTATTCCCTCAGGTTTTTGGCAGGTAGTGTACGCTACCAAGAGTCACGGAAGAATAATGAAAGAAGTACTGAACCTCCACGATCCGGTTACCGGCCCGGACTCTTCCTCGTCAGGGCACGGGCCAATGAACAAAACGATCATGTCCGGACCGTGACAGGGAATCATGTGTATTTAAAAATCGAATGCGTTTTAAAATATATCCTGTGGATGCCGGCAGATCAATCCTGTACCCCTCAGGGTATACGCATACGATCCCTGAACGATAAAAAAAGGGGAGCGTGACCCGGCTCTTCAGGCAGGGGCTTGATTTCCACCCGCTCACATGTTTATATAATATCCCGGGATATATCCCCACTATCCGGTGAAGTCACCAGGGATTGAGGAAAAGACGATGACGAACAGGGAGGAACCGGGATGCATCGAGGCAGGCATCCTAGAGAATGCGCTGGTGATGATCGCGGTGATGGAGAAGTCCGGGACGATCCTTGCCTGGAACCAGGCCGCCGAGAAGATCACCGGGTACTCTAAAGAGGAGGTGATCGGCAAGACCACGATCTGGAAGAAGCTCTATCCCAAAAAAGAGTACCGCGACACGGTGACGCAGCAGATTGCCACCATCCTTACCAAAAAAAAATATTTCGAGAATTTTGAGACGATCATCACGACCCGTTCGGGAGCTTCCCGTATCATTCTCTGGAACACCAAGGAGTCTTCCCATAAGTCCGGGCCCCTTGTCGTAACTGTCGGGCAGGACATTACCCGGCTCCGGCAACTGGATGCGTTCCGCGACAGTGTCATTGAGAATGCCAATGTCCTGATCACGGTGATGGAATCCGAAGGAAAGATTGCCGTATGGAACAAGGCGGCAGAGGAGATCACCGGGTATTCCCGGGCAGAGGTTGTCGGCAGCCGGGATATCTGGAAGACGTTGTATCCGGATTCTGAATACCGCAGAACGGTGACCCGCCAGATCACCGAGATCATCAGTACAAAGAGTTATTTCGCGAACTTTGACACGAAGATCCGGACAAAAACCGGGGCCTCGCGGGTCATATCGTGGAACACCCGGCAGATCGGGGAGGACAATCAGCGTTACGCGATCGCTATCGGCCGCGACATCACGGAACAGAAGAAGGCCGAGGAGGCACTGCTCGCGTACATGACCGAAATGGCGATGCGGATCCAGCAACCGGTAGGGATCGTCCGGGACAATCTTCAGGATATTGCCCAGCTGATCCGCGACGGGAAGTTGTCCAAAGACGAGATCGCGATGCTTCTCGATGCCCAGGTTCGCAACGCCGCGCAGATCGGAAATAATGTGCAGGAGTTCCAGAAAGCGATCTTAGAAGAGAATAGCGAGATTCCCGAGGCATACCGGAAATTCCTCGAGGGGTGATCAGGTGGCATTTATTGTCAACCCGGACGAACTTGCCCGGAAACGGCTCTTCCTTATTCTTGCAACTCCGGGGAATATCCGGCAGTGCAACACCGATCTGATCAAGGAGGTATCCGGGCTTGGGTATCACACGGTCGTCATCACCACCAACTTCCCCTACACCATCCTCACGAAACTGTACGGCGAACAGGGTGTTGACCTGACAAAAGTCTCGTTCATCGATGCCGTGACACGGAACTCGATCGGCTCTGCGGTGGAGATTCCCGGGATTGTCCGGTTCATCAATAATCCTGCCAATCTTACGGACATGGGTATTGCCGTGACGGAAATCTTAAAGGAGCGGTCGGGGCAGAAGGTCTGTATCCTCTTTGATTCCATCAGTACGCTGCTCATCTACCTCTCGTCGCCGAACATCTCCAAGTTCATCCACTTTGTGACGAACAAACTCCGGCTCATGGATATCTCCGGCATCTTTCTTGCAACTGAGAAAGGGCTCGATCCGATGCTGATGAACCAGCTGACCACGTTTGTGGATACCGTGATCGATTCCGGGTAGGCCATTACGGTGTCGGTCACCGCCCGTGCAGTTGCAATCGACCGGGAATTTTTTTGTGCGGAGTGCATATCCCCCGTGCGGCTGGAGGTCTTTGCCACCTTCGTTGCACTCTTTAAAAATCCAGTGTTTATTTTCAGCAAGGTATATAACCCGCCCGTGATAAGGGAAGACTATGCCGCCCACGGGTGAATCGCCGGAACATATGCCCCGGGGCTTGGTACGTGATTGGCTATGGGGGAAGACCCGGAAGGAATCAACGGAGCCAGCGAACAAGATTATATTCCGGTTTATACCGTCAGGTGTCATGGATGTGGGTACAGGCCTTCCTGAGCAGGAGCGTGAAATCCCATGAATGCCGACATCCCCCCGTCAATCTCCTTACGGGTTGCCCGCATCTGCGGGATCATTTCCGCCTGCATCGGGGGCCTGGGTCTTGCCGGCTGGATCCTGGATCTACGTGTCCTGACGGGGGTTCGCGTGGAGTATATTCCCCTGGCGCCCAATACAGCTCTTATCATTATCCTCTTAGGGATCGGCCTCTTTTTCGTAACCAGGTGGCCCGGGTCTCGCGTGATCCGCCTGGCCGTTGCGGGTCTTGTAAGTTTCTGCATTCTTCTGGCAGGTCTGACACTCGCGAGCATCGTGACCGGTGTTAACCTGAAGATCGATGATCTCTTCGTCAGTACCAGCGGGATCATTGGCTCAAGCCCTGTCGGACACATGTCACCGGTAACCGCAACCTGTTTCCTCTTGGGATGTGCTGCCATTCTGCTGCTCCTCAAAAAAAAGAACGATCCGGCTGCAATCCTGGGCACCGTAATTACCCTTACTGCCGGCGTGATACTCATCGGATACTGGTATGGTGCTCCCTTACTCTATGGAGGGTTGGTTATACCGGTTGCACTTCCCACCGCAGTTGCACTCGGGATAGCGGGAGTCGGGCTGATCGCAGCAGCCGGTCCTGCCAGCTGGCCCCTGTCATGTATATCCGATGGTTCGACACGGTCTAAACTCCTTCGCGGGCTTTTGCCGGTCATCTTCATCGTTATTCTGATGGCGAACTGGATCACGGTCTTCATCCTGGGAACCGCCAGCAGTACGGTTGTTCTGGCAGCGGCAGTCGTGGTCATCGTCTCCCTGCTTGCCGTGTATCTGGCAGTCTCCTTCCTGTCCCGGGAAATTGGCGATACCATTGACAATGCCGGGCGGGAACAGAAACGAGCGGATGAGGCGCTGCAACAGAAGACCACCGATCTCGAAGCCGCGTTCGAAGAGATCACAGCTACAGAAGAAGAACTCAGGGCGAATTACGAGGAACTTGAAAAGATCCAGCAGGCCCTCACAGGGAGCGAACTGAAATACCGGAACCTGTACACCTACGCGCAGGTCGGGCTCTTTGAGACGAGCTTCCGGGATGCTACCGTAGTTACCTGCAACGAGCGGTACGCCACACTTGCCGGGTATTCGTCAGTTGAAGATGCGATCGGCTCGGATCTCATCCATCTCTATGCAAACCCTGAGGATCGTACTGATGTGGGCCGGATCCTGCGCGAGCAGGGGCATATCGAGAATCATACCCTGAAACTCCGGAACCATGCTACCGGGAAGATCTTCTGGGCACAGTTTTCCGCACGGTTCAACTATGAGCGGGAGGTTGCAGAAGGATCCCTCATCGATATCACGGCCCAGAAAGAGGCGGAATCTGCACTGCAGGAGAGTGAAGAAGCATTCCGGTCCCTGGCCGAGAATGCCAATGACGGGTTCCTGGTTGGTGCAGCGAATGGCATGCATGTCTTTGCCAACAAGCGTGCTGCGGACATTACCGGGTACAGTATCGATGAACTGGTCCATACGAGCATCCGGGACCTGGTGCGTCTCGATGAGTTCGAACGGGTAGTACAGGACCGGTTCAGGAAACGGATGGCAGGGGAGCCGGCCCCGGCCCAGTACGAGACGATCCTTGTCGGGAAAGACGGCCACGAGATCCCCATTGAGCTCTCGTCATCGAAGGTCACGTGGTACGGCGAACCCGCGGATCTCATCGTCTTCCGCGACATCACGGATCGGAGACGGATCATGGATACGCTGCGCGAGAGCGAGCGGCGATTGCGCGAAGCCCAGGAGATGGCGCACCTGGGGTACTGGTCCTGGGACATCAAGTCCGGTGCGGTTACATGGTCGGATGAAGTGTTTAAGATCTTCGGCCTTGATCCGTCCACGTTCACGCCGCAGATCGATTCTATCCTTGCTCTCTCGCCCTGGCCTGCGGATCACGAGCGCAACCATGAACTGATCCGACGGGCACTGGAATCCCGCGAACCGGGTATGTACGAACAGCGGTTCCTCCGGCCGGATAAGAGTACCGGCTATTATCACTCGACCTTCCAGGGCAGGTATGATGAATCCGGGAATCTCGTTACTATCGTCGGGACCGTGCTGGATATTACCGTGCGCAGGGACGCTGAGGAGGCGCTCCGGGAGAGTGAGAACCGATTCCGCACCCTCGTTGAGCAGCTGCCCCTCGGCATTGCGATGACCCGACGGAGCGGGAAGGGCGAGGCGGTCTTCTATTACAACCAGAGTTTCTCCACCATCACCGGGTATACCCTTGAGATGACCCCCACATTTGATGCATGGGCTCTTCAGGCATACCCTGATCCGGAATATCGCCATGAGGTATTCAACCTCGTGGCTGAGATGTATGGGGAGGCAGGGAGGGATATCACGAGCCGCCCACGGGTCACCCGGGTCACCTGCCGTGACGGGACTGTGAAGGATATTGAGTTCCGCTATACAGACCTTCGGGTCTTTGGTTTCTGGGTGCTGAACGATATCACCGACCGCATGCGGGCTGAAAAAATGCGCGAGGCGCTCATCCGGGATCTTGAACAGAAGAACACCGAGCTCGAACAATTCACCTACACGGTCTCCCATGACTTAAAGAGCCCGCTCATCACGATCAAGGGATTTGCCGGGCTGCTTGAGAGCGATGCCCAGAGCGGGGATCGGGAACAGCTGAAGCGGGACATCCTCCGTATCACTACGGCCGCTGACACGATGCAGGCCCTGCTGAACGATGTCCTTGAACTGTCCCGGGTTGGCCGGGTCATCAGTCCCCCGTCACGAATACCGTTTGGTACCATTGCCCGGGAAGCCGTGGATCTCCTTGCCGGCCCGCTCGCCGAACGCGGGGTTTCCGTTGACATTGCACCGGATTCGCCGGTTGTGAACGTTGACCGTGCCCGGATCCGCGAGGTTATGGTCAACCTAATCGAGAACGCGGTCAAGTTCATTGGTGACGAGCTCCATCCGAACATTCGTATCAGCGCTGAAACGGGCGGGGCGATGCCGGTCTTCTCGGTCCGGGACAATGGTATCGGCATCGACCCCCGGTACCTTGAAAGGATCTTCAACCTGTTCGAGAAACTTAATCCCTCAATGCCCGGGACCGGTATCGGCCTGCCGATTGTCCGGCGGATCATCGAAGTCCACGGGGGGAAGATCTGGGCGGAATCGGAGGGACCGGGGAAGGGGACCACCATACGGTTCACGCTGCCGGTGGCTGGTGCTGCTCCCACCGATAACAATAATACCCGTTAAATAAAAGAGAGAGACCATGGTTGAACTGACCGGGGAGCCTTTGCATATCCTGCTCGTCGAAGATAACGAGGACCATGCCGAACTGGTGATCCGTGGCATGCGGGACCAGCAGGTGGCAAACACGATCCACCATGTGTCTGACGGTGAGAAAGCCCTGGACTATCTTTTCGCCCGGGGTGCCTATGCAGATGCTATAGAGAATCCCCGGCCTAATCTCGTGCTTCTCGATCTCCGGCTCCCCCGCGTGGACGGGCTTGAGGTCTTACGAACCATCAAGACCACCCCCGATCTCCTGCGCATTCCGGTGGTGGTCCTCACGAGCTCGGAGGCCGAGAGCGATATCGCCCAGTCCTATGACTATCATGCCAACAGTTACATTGTAAAACCGCTGGACTTCAAGACGTTCACCCGGCTGATGAAGGATCTCGGGTTCTACTGGCTGGGCTGGAATGCAAAACCGATAAAGGACTAGTTTTGGGGGCATGCGGGTACGGCATCTCCAGAATCATCGGGAACTCAAGACGCGGCCCTCCATATCCTGGTAATTGAGGATGACCGGGACCACCTGGATCTCATTCTCCGGGCATTCAGAACCGATCCGGGACCGTTCCGGGTCTCGGTTGCAAGCACCATCCGCCAGGCGCAGGAGATCACCGGCCGCGATCCGCCCGACCTGGTAATCTCCGACTGGAATCTTCCGGATGGCAAAGGGATCGATATCCTTACCCGGGAGAACGGGAAGGTGACAACGCCCCTGATCGTCATGACCGGCTTTGGCGACGAACGCCTCGCGGTTGAGATCATGAAGTCCGGGGCCGTTGATTACATTGTCAAGTCGGCGACGGTGTTTGAGGATCTGCCGAATATCTCCCGCAAGGCACTCCGTTTCTGGGAGAATATCCACGAGAGAATGAGGGCAGAAAAGGCGGTGCAGGATTCACAGAAACGCTTAGCTGACATTCTCGGTTTCATGCCGGATCCCGTCCTTGCCATCGATATCGATGGAACGGTAATCGCATGGAACAATGCAATGGAGGGGCTGACCGGTGTCCCTGCCGTGGGTATGCTGGGAAAGGGCGACCATGAGTACAGCATCCCGTTTTATAACGAACGGAGGCCCATCCTCGTCGACCTCGTCCTTGCAGACAATGCCGAAATCCAGAAAAAGTATGATTATGTTCAGCGGGACGGGGACCGGATCACCTCAGAGACGTTTATTGCAGGTCTCTTTGGGGGCCGGGGGGCCTACCTGTGGGGAACCGCCGCACCCCTGTACGATATGGCCGGGACCCGTGTCGGTGCCATCGAGGTGATCCGGGATATCACCGACCGTAAACGGACAGAACAGATCATCACAGCAAGCGAGGAAAAGTTCCGCTTGCTGGTGGAAGAAGTCCCCGATTTCATCATTGTCCATCGCAACGGCAATCTCCTCTTTGTCAACCATGCCGCTGCGGAGGCAACCGGAGTTCCGGCTGGCGATCTCCTTGGCAGATCCATGCTGGAATTTGTCATCCCCGAAGACCGGGAGCGTGTCGGTTCCGCAATGCGCAGGCGCATGGAGGGAGAACCGGTAGACCCCTATGAGATCCGGATACAGATCCGGTCGGGTGAACTCCGGCAGGTCATCGTCCGCGGGAGCCGAATCGTATTCGATGGTGCCCCGGCATCCTTAAACGTCATGACCGACGTTACGGAGATCCGTACGGGAGAAGCGGCCCTGAAACTGAGCGAGGTGCGCTTCCGGGATCTCTTCAACAATATGAGTGCCGGTGTGATCATCTATGAAGCCACTCTCGATGGCACGGATTTCCTGATCCGGGATCTGAACCATGCCGTTGAAACGATAGAGCAGGTCAAGAAGGAGGAGATCCTGAACCTGAGTGTGCTTGAGGTATTTCCCGGGGTTCGGGAGTTCGGGCTGTTCGATGTCTTCCTCCGGGTTGTAAAGACCGGGATCGCAGAATCCCACCCGGTCTCGATGTACCGGGATAACCGGATCTCCGGCTGGCGTGAGAATTATGTGTACAAACTCCCGTCCGGTGAGATCGTTGCCATCTATGAGGATGTGACCGCGAAGAAACAGGCTGATGAAGACCGGCAGCAGCTGCTCGTTACCGTGCAGGAAGAGAAGGAGAAGTTATCTGTGCTTCTCAACAGTATCGCGGATGAGGTATGGTTCACCGATATGAACCACCGGGTCACCCTGGCGAACCCGCGGGCCCTGAAGGAATTCAACCTTGATCCAACCCAATGTCCCGGTATGGAGTCCCTTGCAGCGAGTCTTGAAATCCTGCTCCCGGATGGTACGCCCCGCCCGATCGAAGAGGCCCCGCAGTTACTCGCCCTTAACGGGGCGATCATCACGGGGATGGAGGAGATTATCCGTACCCCCTGCATCGGGGAGCTCCGCTACCGGCAGGTCAGTGCCGCACCGGTCCGGGATACCGGGGGTGCGATCATTGGATCGATCTCTGTTGTACGGGACATCACCGAACAAAAGACAGCCGAACGAGCACTCAACGATGCTGCGACACGCCGCCGTATCCTTATCGACCAGTCGCGGGATGGCATCGTTACCCTTGATCATACCGGGAAAGTCTTCGAGGCCAACCAGCGTTTCGCCGATATGCTCGGTTATCCGGTCGATGAGATGAAAGATCTCCATGTCTGGGACTGGGATGCCAGTATCGAACCGGGCCAGTTACAGGAAATGGTCCGAAGTGTGGGCGAGAAGGGAGACCATTTTGAGACACGCCACCGCCGAAAAGATGGGAGCGTTCTGGAGGTTGAGATCAGCACGAATGCTGCAGAATTCGCCGGGAAGAAACTGATATTCTGTGTTGTGCGTGACATCACAGAAAAGAAAGCGGCTACCCGGGCGCTGGTGGAGAGCGAGATACGGTTCCGTGCCCTCATCCAGAACTCATCGGATATCATACGGATCCTCGATCGGGATGGCAGGATTGTCTATGAATCCCCTTCTGCGGAACGGATACTCGGCTATCCACCGGGGTACCTGATAGGCCATAATCCCCTGGAAGAAATTCACCCCGATGATTACGAACGTGTGAAAAATGATTTGAGAGATGTCTTTGATAAGACCAATCAAGGGACACCCACGGAATTCCGGATCCGTAAATCTGATGGCGAGTACATCTGGGTGGACTCCCTTGCATCCAACCTGCTCGATGTGCCCGGGATCAATGGGATCGTGGTGACAACCCGCCCAATCCAGCAACGGAAAGTAGCTGAGGCTGCCCTGCAGGAGAGCGAGGAGCGGCTCCGGCTGGCTCTTGAGGGCGCTGGTGCAGCCTTCTGGGAATGGCATCTCCCCAGCGGAAAAGCGGTATTCAGCGACCGGTTTTATACCATGCTCGGGTACACCCCCGGTGAATTTCCTGCTACCTATGAAGGGTGGACTGCGCACATGCACCCGGATGACCGTGAGCGCATCCTTCCGATTCTCCAGCAACAGATCCAGAAGGGACAGTCGCAACTTGAGATCGAGTACCGCATCCGGGCTAAAGACGGACCCTGGCTCTGGATTCTCGGGCGGGGAAAGATCGTTGAATCGGATAACCAGGGGAATCCCATCCGCATCACCGGTGTTAACCTCGATATCACCAACCGCCGGCTGATGGAATCGGAGATACGGTCCCTGAACGCGGTGCTTGAACAGCGGGTGAAAGACCGGACTACGGCGCTCTCAAAGGTAAACGAGGCGCTGGAGGAGGAGAATGCCCAGCGGCTCGAAGCCGAGGCAAAACTCCAGTCATCCCTTGACGAGAAGACCATGCTCTTAAAAGAGATCCACCACCGGGTGAAGAACAATCTCCAGATCATTGCCAGTCTCCTCAATCTCCAGTCCCGGTATATCAAGGATGAATCCACGCTCGCCGCAATACGGGAGAGCCAGAACCGGGTCAAGGCAATGGCCCTTGTCCATGAAAAACTGTACCGGTCAGAGGATCTCGCCCATATCGATCTCAATGAATACATCAGGTTCCTCGGGACCGGCCTCTTCCAGTTCTACGGAGCAAAGGGCCGGGGCATCCGGTTCAGGCTGGATATGCACGATGTGGATGTGGACATCAATACCGCCATCCCGCTCGGCCTGATCATCAACGAACTGATCTCGAATTCCCTGAAGTATGCATTCCCCGATAGCCGGCAGGGAGAAGTTGCAATCAGCATCAAACAGGTGGAGCATACCCTGACCGTCATTTTCCATGATGATGGAATAGGGATACCTGAGGGACTGGACTGGAGAAATACCCATTCGCTGGGGCTCCAGCTGGTCACCACTCTCACCGACCAGATGGACGGGACGATCGAACTCGACCGGACGGCCGGGACATCATTTACCCTGGTGCTGCATGAGAAGAAGTGAGCAGCGGATCCGGGAAAGATCCGTTTCCGGAGACGGAAAGGGGAGATACTGATGGCAATAAAACCAGGTTATCTGATGACTGAGACCGGGTGGAGAACCGCCATCGTCTCATCGTCTCTTGCCGTGATTGCCCTGACCGTCTGGTGCCTTGCGCAGGGCATCACCACGATCTTCATGCACCTGTACTATATTCCCCTTGTCCTCATTGCATACCATTACCGGAAACGAGGCCTGATCCTGTGTGCCCTGCTGGCCATCCTGTACCTCACGCTCGTCACCATCTTTGATCCGGACAATCCCGCCTCCCTAGAAGGGGCGATCATCCGGGTCCTCGTCTTTATCGCCATCTCAGTTCTTGTTGCATACCTTGCAGAGACCCTTGTCACGGCACGGGATCGCCTGGAATCTGTTGCAGATATCCAGCAGGGGATTGTCCAGAATGCCAATGTCTGGCTGATGGTGCTCGATAATGCGGGCAGGATTCTCGAATGGAACCGGGCGGCAGAAGAGATCAGCGGGTATCCGGCTGATGAGGTGATGGGGAAGAACACCATCTGGAAACTCCTCTACCCGAAAGCGGAATACCGTAAAGAGATCACCGGAAAGATCGCCGGGATCATTTCCCAGAACAAGTACCTGGAGAATCTCACGACCACGATCACCGCAAAAGACGGGAAGGAGAAGATCATCCTGTGGAATACCCGGGAACTATCCGGGAACACCGGCGAATCGCTACGGTATATTGCAATCGGTGTCGATATCACAGAACGCACATCGGCAGAAAATGCGTTACAAGAGAGTGAGGCAAAATACCGTTCGCTCTTTGAGAATATGCTTGAGGGAATGGCCTATTGCCGTATGATCTATGACGACAAGGGCAGGCCGGTGGACTGGGTGTACCTGACCGTGAACCGCTCCTTTGAACGGCTGACCGGGCTCGTGAATGTCGAGGGAAAGCGGGTTCTTGACGTGATACCGGATATCCAGACGCTGACCCCCGAGATCTTTGCTACGTTTGGGCGCGTGGCAGAAACGGGCAATCCCGAGACGTTCGAGATAGACTTCAAGCCGCTCAACACCTGGCTGAGGATCTCCGCATTCTGCCCGGACAAAGGATATTTCGTTGCGGTCTTTGATGATATTACCGAACACAAACATATAGAAGATGAAGTAAGGGACGCCCGGGATTTTTACCTCAGGATTCTCGATGATTTCCCGAACCCGGTCTGGCGGGCGGATGTGACCGGGAAATGTGATTACTTCAATAAAAACTGGCTGGCGTTTACCGGGCGCACCATCGGCCAGGAGCTGGGTAACGGGTGGGCAGAGGGAGTTCACCCGGACGATCTCGATCGCTGCCTGAAGATCTATCTCGATCATTTCAATGCACGAACCCAATTCGATATGGAGTACCGCCTCCGGTACCATGATGGCACCTATCACTGGCTGCTCGACTTTGGGAAACCTCTCTTTACAAATGATGGGAAATTTTCCGGCTACATTGGCTCCTGCTACGATATACATGACCGCAAAATGGCGGATGCTGCCCTGCGGGAGAGCGAGGAGAAATACCGCGCCTTAATCGAAAAGGCACATGAAGCGATTATCATAGCGCAGGACGGTAACTTTGCCTTTGCCAATCCGAGTATGTCCACCCTGCTGGGAGTGCCGGCTGAGGAACTGACAGGAAAACCGTTTGTTGATTTTGTCTGGCCCGATGACCGCGATCTTGTGGTAACCCGCTACCGGAAGCGGATGGCCGGCGAAGATATCCCTGAAACCTATGATTTCCGGGTTATCGGACCCGGGGGCAGGATAAAGTGGGTATTCATTTCGGCAGCACAGATCCTCTGGCAGGGGAGGCCGGCAACCCTCAATCTGCTCACCGATATCACTGAACGCAAGCGGGCGGAGGAAGTTCTGGCCCTGGAGAAGCAGCGTATGGAGTCCCTGCTCTCGCTCACCCAGAGAAGCCAACTGGCAGATAAGGAGATAATTTCCACGGTGGTTGAGGACGCAATCCGGTTGACCGGGAGTACAATCGGGTATTTAGCCACGATGAATGATGATGAATCGGTCATGACCATGCAGTACTGGTCAAAAACGGCCCACGAATCCTGTCGGATCATGACCAAACCCCTCGTGTATCCCCTGGAAAAGACCGGGTTGTGGGGGGAAGCTGTCCGTCAGCGAAAACCCATTGTCACCAATGATTATGCAGCTGAAAGTCCGTTCAAACGGGGCACACCGGAGGGTCATGTTCCCCTCATGCGGCATATGAACGTACCGGTCTTTGAAGGCGATCATATCGTTGCCGTTGCCGGTGTGGGTAATAAAGGAGAGGATTATAACGAGGGGGATGTCCGCCAGCTGCAGCTCCTGATACAGGGCTGGTGGCAGATTGTGGTTCGCAGGCAGGCAGAGGCAGCGCTCCGGGAGTCCCGGCAGCTCTTCTCGGATATCATCAGTTTCCTCCCCGACCCCACCTATGTCATTGACCATGAGGGAAAAGTCATTGCATGGAACCGGGCCCTCGAACACCTCAGTGGCATACCGGCAGGGGATATGCTGGGAAAGGGTGATTTTGAGTACAGCATATGGCAATACGGGAAACGCCGCCCCGCCCTCATCAATCTCGTCCAGGACCCGGATCAGGATGCAGCCCGGATGGATTATCTCAATATCCGCCACGAAGGAACCCCGGTGATGGCCGAGACGCAGGTGACCTTGCCGTCAGGAAGGAATGCTGTGCTGTCGTTAGTGGCCTCACCCCTCTATGATGCCAAGGGAGCCATTACCGGTGCCATTGAATCCATGCGGGATATCACCCAGATAAAGGAGACCGAAGCGGAACTTGCCCGGCTCAATGAGAACCTTGAGAACATTATCCATGAACGGACCCGGGCTCTCCAGGTGGAGGTTGCCCAACGCATACGAGCAGAGAATGATGTGCAGGCTGCACTCGATTATACCCGTTCTGTGATCGAGGCAAACCCGGACCTCATGGTGGTCCTTGACTTTGAAGGGAAGATTCTTGACATCAATACTGCTGCTGAATCCCTCACCGGCCTACCCCGGGATCAGCTCATCGGGCAGTCGTATTTCAGGTATCTTGAAGATGACGGCACGCTTTATACCGCGTTCTCCCGACTACTTGAGACCGGGGGAATTGAGAACATTGTCCGGATCCGGAGAACTGACGGGCACCTCACGCCGTTATCTGTCCATGCTACGATGATAAAAGGGACCGGTACAACACCGGACCGGATCATCGTCTCCGCCCACGACATCACCCGCCAGAAATTGGACGAAGCCGCAATCCAGGCATCGCTGGATGAGAAGGTGCTGCTCCTGCGGGAGATTCACCACCGGGTGAAAAACAACCTCCAGATCATCATCAGCTTAACCAATCTCCAGATGCGCACGATTGAAAATCCTGAGATGAAACAGATCCTGGCCGAAACCAGAAACCGCGTGCGGGCCATGTCCATTGTCCACGAAAAACTCTTCACCTCCGAGAATATTTCCTCAATAGACCTGGCGGATTATACGAAGTTCCTCGCGTCCCAGCTCTTCTCCTTTTACGGGGTCGATCACCTCCGGGTAGCACTTGAAACTGATATTGAGAAGATTTTACTGGATATCGACACCGCCATCCCGCTCGGGCTCATCCTGAACGAGCTCATCTCAAACGCGCTCAGGCATGCCTTCCCGAATGGCGGGAATGGTACCCTCAGCATCAGCGGTCACATTGAAGGCAATGTGCTCACCCTTGCGGTCAAAGACGACGGGGTGGGCATGCCGGAGGATTACAACTGGAAGGAGACCGGCTCACTCGGCTTTCGTCTGATCAACAGTCTCGTTGACCAGGTGGGAGGGACCATTGAGAAGGAACCCGGAGAAGGAACAATGTTTATCATCACACTCCACCGAAAAACTACCAGAGGGAATACCCTATGACCGGACCTGTAATTTTTATTGTTGAGGATGAAGCAATTGTTGCAAGCGACATCAAGGAGACCCTGATCAGTCTTGGATATACCGCAGCCGGCATTGCAAAATCCGGCGAGATTGCCCTTGAGAAGATTAAGGATATCCGCCCGGATCTCATCCTCATGGATATCCATCTCGCCGGGGAGCTGGACGGGGTCGATACCGCCGGAAAGGTCCATGCACTCTACGATATACCGGTCATCTATCTCACGGCGTATGCCGATAAGATCCTGCTTGACCGGGCCAAGGTAACCGAGCCCTACGGGTATGTGGTGAAACCCTATGATGAGCGGGAGCTTCATTCCGTCATCGAGATGGCACTCTACAAGCACCACGTTGAACGTGAGATCAAAAAACGGGATGCGATCCTCTTTGCGGTGAGCTCAGCTGTCGAGTGGCTGCTACGGATCTCGCGCGAAAAAACGCCGGCCCCGACCGAACCCCGGGATTTTAAGTCAACCGATATCCGGAATATTCTCGAACCCATCGGCCTCGCACTGGATGCCGGCGCAATATCGATCTTCAGGTCCCAGCCGGATCAGAACGGAGGATCAGCCTCCCTGAGCATGATCTACGAATGGGGCTGCCCCGAATACAATTCCTCCCTCTACAAACCGGAACTCAAAGAGTTTACCTGGGCCTCGATGGGTCTCTCGAAATGGGAACACCAGATTGCAACCGGCGAGGTGGTCTCTGCAACGATGACAAACCTTCCAAAAGAAGAACAAACACTGTTCGGTCTGCTTGGGGTGAAATCCGGGGTCATGCTTCCCATCTATATCCGTGACAGCCTCTGGGGGATCATCGGATTCTTCGATCTGGTGGAACGGTCACGTTCTCCCGATGAGATCGAGGCATTGCGGATCACCGCGAACCTGCTCGGGGCCTCAATGGGATAGGAATTCCTTTTGGATGCTCCAGAAGCCCGCAATTTTTATTGTTGAAGACGAAGCTATTGTTGCCGCCGATATCCGGGAGACGGTAACGAGCCTGGGATACCAGGTAGCCGGCATGACTAAATCCGGTGAATCTGCGCTGGAACAGATCCCGCAAGCAAATCCCGATCTGGTGCTCATGTACATCCACCTTGCCGGGTCAAAGGATGGCATCGATACGGCCGGCGAGACCCTATACCATACGATATTCCCGTGGTCTTCCTGACCGCGTATGCTGACGTGGATCTGCTCAACCGGGCAAAAAAGACCGAGCCCTAAGGGTACGCGATCAAGCCCTGCGATGAGCGGACCCTCCCCTCTGCCGTATCCGAAGCATCATGAGGACCTCTCCGATAACCCGTTCGGGGGATGAATCATACTGAACAGATGGGTGGAGTAAGGCTGGCATCTCCCGGCATTTTTACTCGTGAACTAGTTGCTGCCCTAAGATCCTGCCCTATCGTGCCCGGGCACAACATTACGGGACAATGGCAGCCGATAAAAAAAGAGAATTACTTCTTTTTTATGCTGATTGCCCCGCCCACAAGGATGAGCCCGAGGATCACCGGCAGGACCGTCAGCGGGGATTTTGCCGCAGTGGTTGTGGTTGCTTCGATGAGCCCGAGCGCAACCGGTGTGGTCTGGCCACCGGTCACCGTGACCGTCTGGGTGGCATCCGCATACCCGTTCAGGTTCGCCATCACAACATGCGAGCCCTGCGGGATATCGGAAAGGGTCAGGGGAGTCATTCCCTTGAAAATATTATCGAGATACAGGTTAGCACCCGGGGGGGATGAGACCACCGTGATCTGGCCGGTGGTATCCGCGACCGGCCCGGGCGTCACCAGGATCATCGGGGCATTGATGGTTTCGATGGTACCTCCGCGAACGTACACGGTCTGGGTATAATCCTGGTAACCGGCCATGCGGAGCGTGATGGTATGGGTTCCCGGTACCAGGCTGGTGAGATCGAAATAATCCTCAGGCTGGGTCTGACCCATGTAGTTCCCGTCGAGGAAGAGGGTTGCACCCGCCGGGGTGGATGCCACTTCAATCGATCCGAATGACGAGGATTGGGGCGTGAATGTGTAGTCTACCGTAGTTCTCTGGCCTGCGGTTATCGAGAATGTCCGGAGATATTCATCATAACCGGCCTTGTGCATGCGGAGCGTGTGGGTTCCCGGTGCAAGGTTCGTGATCGTATTCGGGCTCGCCGCCATATACCTGCCGTCAACGTAGATGTCTGCCCCGGCGGGAGAGGTCGCAACACTCAGCGATCCGGTTGAGGGATACGGGGTCACCGGAACAAGGGTTGCACTTGCATAGGCAGTCTCACCGGCAGATACATAGACGGTTCCCGTATAGGTCTCGTACCCGTTCATACTGATCTGCACATGATGGTTGGTTCCTGCCGAAACGGAAGAGAACCGGGCGGGCGTATACTGCCAGTTCCCTCCATCGAGCGTGGCAACGGCACCGGAGGGGTACGAGGAGACCTGGAGGGTGCCGGTCGATGCCACCGGGTTCAGGGTCGCGTACACGTCAACCGTTGCGCCTTCTTTGGGCCACGTGGTGATCGGGCCGGCGTATTCCGCATACCCGGACTTCTGGACGGTGAAGGTCTTGACCGGCGTGGTGGTCGTTCCTACCATGATCGAACATGAGCCACTGGTGATCGTACAACCTTCACTCCCCAGGGCAGCACTCGCACCGTCAACATTGGCGTTGATCCGGATCCAGCCCTTGCCCCCGCCAATCGGACCCTGGGTTGCGGTGGGTGTCGGGGTCGGTGTCTTTGTGGGGGTGACTATTTCAGTCAGGGTCGCATCGACCGCACTCTGCTCCCCACTGCTGACACTGACGGTCTTCTCGTATGATTCATACCCTTCTTTGGTTATGCGGAGGGAGTGGGCAATGCCGGCACTCACTTCCGTACCGGTGATGGGGGTGAACCCCACGGTCTTTCCATCCAGGGAGACCGACGCACCCGAGGGTGTTGATACGATGGTGATCCATCCCACCTTAGGCGCTGACGAGGTTGTCGGGATGGTCGTGGGAACCTTTGTGGCTTCAGTTGTCGGTGACTTCGTTGGTTCTGCCGTAGGTTCTTTTGTCGGGACGGTGGTCGCTATCTTTGTAGGTTCCTTTGTGGGCACCGCAGTCGTGATCGTGGTTGCCTCGCGGGTGACACCGTGGATGATGGTCGGTTCCGTGGTGGTCTTGGTCGGTTCTGCTGCAAGTACCGGCAGTACGCACACGGTAAGGAGCAGGATACACATCAGGTATGTGGAAAATTTCATCTCTCAACCTCTCAGATCTGGTAAAATACTTATCTGCTCTATCTATCTGAATATTCTGAATGGGTGAAACGCCGGGACAGGATTGTTGCATGCGGGTGCTATCACCGGTAATTATCAGGAGACCGGCCTGCTATCCGCAGATCCCCCGGGCACGTTCCGTAGGGACTTGCGACCCCAACGAGAAAGCATATAAAACAAAATGTCAAACATACGTTACATATGCCCGTGCGTAACAGCACAGGTATTGTTGTATAGAAGTGAGACCAAGAAACGAAGAAGCGAGAACACGATCAGCAAGAACACCTGTAAACGACCATGGACGGGCGGCACACCCGTTACCATGGTACAATAAACCTCTCCCTCCGAAGTGAATCGCAGGGTCAATCATCATCTCCGTTTTGACCGGCCCCCCGGTAACCCGGGGCGGGCCGGTTTTCTCTATCCGATTTTTCTGTAACGCCGGTTCCCGTTTATATTTTGAGTCAACAATCCGGCACAAGAGTTTTTCGTGCACAGGATACCGGCAACGCAGGTCACCGGACGCGCGATCCGGTTCACCGTTTCGTGCTGCCGTGAGGGGAAGCTTTGTATGATCGTCCATCCGATACAGAAGTAACCATGGCTTTACCGGAATCTACCCAGGCCGAGCGCATCCTTTTCGTTATCGGCCTCGTCCTGATCATCATTCTCGCCATAAAGATGATGTCATACCTGATCAGCCTCATCCTCATGGCGATCATCCTCACCCTGCTTCTTCTCCCCTCCATTGCCTGGCTGAAAGAGAGGGGCTTCTCGGATTTCACGGCGATCTGTGTCGTGACGCTGGTGGCGGGGCTGGTCCTTGTTGCATTCGTGTTCGTGACAATCCTCTCCTTTAACTCGCTGGTAGCGGATCTCCCGCTCTTCCAGGCAGAGTTCGATGCCCGTCTTACTGAGATCTCAACGCTCCTAGCCGGTTTCGGTTTTTCCGCCAATCTTAACGACACGCTGTCGGTCGATTTCAAGAGCCTGATGTCGATTGTACTGTCCGGCGCCACAAGTTTTGCCGAAGGACTCATGTTCATCTTCTTTGCGGCCGTGACCACTTTTTTTATGTTGATCGAGGTCCCGAAGATCTTAATCCGCGGTGAAAAAATTTTCGGGAAAGATACGGCTACCCTGCGTAAAATATCCCAGATGACCCAGTATATCATCGATTTTCTGGTGGTGCGGACCGAGACCAATG
>Ga0265296_1000787_pt1 | contig 42631 bp, 34 predicted proteins | sample MunlanPumphouse1_FD_189073 | JGI IMG/M metagenome (GOLD analysis project Ga0265296, IMG submission 189073) | Groundwater microbial communities from a municipal landfill in Southern Ontario, Canada - Pumphouse #1 | ecosystem: Environmental > Aquatic > Deep subsurface > Groundwater | place... | reverse complement strand
AACAGGGGGGATTATGGATCAGAAGACGAAATTAATCATCATCGGCCTGATAGGTTTTTCCGTAGTATGCCTTTTTCTTTTTATGCAGGCAACCAGCTCTCAGCAGATGCTTACGCGCGAACGCAACGACTTAAAGAGTGAAAATGCGACCCTCATCAGCAAGGTGGACAGGATTGAAAGTGATTTAAAGGCCAACCAGGTAAAAATCGCTTCCCTTCAAGGTGAGAAGGACAAGGCTATCCAGGATGTCAATGATTTACAGGGGAAGCTTGACCTGGCCAGGAGCTCCAGGGATGAGTTGGTTGAAAGATTGAAGCAGAGTAGAGTGAAAGGGGAGGCTAGTGGCGTCAGCCAGCAGGAAACAGCCCCGCAGAATACAGATGCCTATTGGGGCCGGATCCTTAAAGCCAAAACTGATTTAGAGCTGCAGTTATCCGAGATCCGGGATGAATTAAAGAGTTTACAGGCCAGCAATGAGTCGTTGCAGAGAGGCAAGAGTGCCCTGGAGATAGACATTAATAGCCTGCGTAACGAAAAGCAGGATCTTTTAAGGCAGCTTGATTATAATCAGAAGCTTTTAGACAGTATCTCTCAGGATGTAGTGCGGGAGAGAAATGATAAGGTAGCGATCCAGGAGAGCTTTAAAGCAATCAAGGCCGAGAATAAAGTCCTCAGCCGGCAATTGAATAATTTAAACAGCCACAAGGCGGCCTTAGATAAAAAGGTACAGGATCTTCAGGAAGGAAAGTCTGCCATAGAGAAGCGTTTAAGTGAAATGGAGACGATGCTGGCAGAGAGGGTATCGCAGGTTAGTTCTCTTAAGGAAGACCTGGACGCGATAAGAAGCGGTAAACCCGTAGCTGATTTAGATAAAAAGTTCAAGGAGTCGGTAGAGTTGCCGGCGATAGTGGTGCGTTCATCCTCTCCTGTCGAAAAAACAGAAACAGGCGTAGCTGCCTCCCCCGGTAAGGTCCTGGCGGTAAATCTGGATAATAATTTTGTGGTTATAGATTTAGGCTCTTCCTCCGGGATAAAATCCGGGGATAGATTCAGCGTTTATCGGGACGGCAAGCAAATAGGTTCTATTGAAGTAATCCAGGTAAGAGATAATATCTCTGCCTGTGATATAAAGAGAATGAGTATGTCGCTTAAGACCGGTGATAATATTAAATAAATTGTCTTCATTATAATGACGCGCACCAAAAAATTCCCTTCCAAGAATATTTCTATCGAGGATGTTGCCCGCGCCTCCGGCGTATCCATAACTACTGTTTCGCGGGTAATCAATAAGGCCAAAACGGTTAAAGAAGCCAACCGCATCAGGGTAATGAGCGCGGTTAAAGAGTTGAAATTCCAGCCTTCTATTTTTGCGCAACGCCTGGCAACCGGCAAGAGCAATGTGGTGGCCCTGGTCATCCCGCGCTATGAAGGAGTATTTTATTCATTCTACGCCCTGGAGGTTATCCGTGGGGTAGGCACGATGTGCGAGGCCTTAAAACTGGATTTGCTTTTGCACCTGACTGACGCGCGCACTCCTTTGTCCCTGCGCGGAGTAGGGGGGATAATCTTTTCTGATATTATCGGTAACCGTGCGCAATTGGAGGACAGTCTTGCTAAAGGCATACCCAGCGTGGTTATTAACAATTATGTGGATGACCTGAAGGTTTCCTGTATCGCCATAGATAATGCCGGAGGCGCGCAGAATGCGGTCAATTATTTAATTCAATTAGGGCATAGGAAAATAGCGCACATTACCGGCGATGTAATGACCCAGGCAGCGGCAAAACGCTTAGAAGGCTATAAGGGGGCATTAGAGAAGAACAATATTAAGTTAAGAGATGACTATATCTTCTACACTGATTATTCCCGCGGGCAGGCTCGTATGGCGGCTGAGAATTTAATTAAAGAGGAGGATCCGGCAACTGCGGTCTTTGTTGCCTCCGACTCCATGGCCCTTGAGGTAATGGCGGTTGCCCGCGAGCTGGGCAAGGATATACCGCGCGATTTATCGATCGTGGGTTTTGATGACAACCCTTCGGGACTTTATGGCCCGGTGGGGCTTACTACTGTGCGCCAGCCGTTAATTCGCATGGCTGAAGAAAGTGTCAAAGAATTGAACCGCTTGATTGCTTTGAAGAAGAACGAACCCAAAAAGATTCTGCTTCCGGCAGAATTAGTAATCCGGGAATCCTGCAAGCCTTTTGCGGGAGAGTAAGCCCATGCAGGGTTTTCTTGTCTCCACAATCTATTGTATATTACAAGACGCAGTTATCCCACATGTTGTAATTTTTATTGACAACGCGCACGCCCTTTGTTATACTCGCTTCTGGCATTAGGAAAGTATCAGCATAAAATTCGTTTCGCAAATTTGAGGTGAAATATGGATTTAAAGTTATCCCCCAACGCCATTAAGGTCTTAGAGCGCAGATACCTGCGCAAGGATCAGGAGGGCAAGCTTATCGAGACCCCGGAACAGATGTTTATCCGCGTTGCCGGCGCCATTGCTATCGCGGATAAGCAATACGGCTTGGCAGAGCAGGATATAAAGAAGCTCCAGGAATCATTTTTTGAAATTATGGCTAATTTAGAGTTTTTGCCGAACTCACCCTGCCTGATGAATGCCGGAAAAGAGCTGGGGCAGCTTTCCGCCTGCTTTACCCTTCCCATTGAAGACTCAATGGAGTCGATCTTTGAGACCTTAAAGGTCACAAGCCTTATCCATAAATCCGGAGGCGGAACAGGTTTTAATTTTTCGCGCCTGCGTCCCAAGAACGCCGTAGTCAAAACTACCGGTGGAGTGGCAAGCGGGCCGATTTCTTTTATGCGCGTTTATGACGCGGCAACCGAGGCAGTCAAGCAGGGAGGAACGCGCAGAGGCGCGAATATGGGAATTTTGCGCGTAGACCATCCGGACATCATGGAGTTTATTGCCTGCAAGGAAAACAATAACCATATCACCAATTTTAATATCTCCGTTGCCATTACCGACGAGTTTATGCAGAAGTTATCGTGCGGCGAAGATTATGATTTGATTGACCCGCATACGCATAAATCCGTGCAGCGGATTAACGCCAAAGAGGTCTTTGATCTGATCGTAAAGCAGGCGCATAAAAACGGGGAACCCGGAATAATTTTTATTGACAGGATCAACCGATATAATCCCACTCCCAAGCTAGGAAAGATCGAAAGCACTAACCCCTGCGGCGAGCAGCCTCTTTTGCCTTATGAAAGCTGTGATTTAGGCTCGATAAACTTAGACCAGATGTGTAGGTTGGAGAACCATGGTTTGGCTTCCGATAGCCAAAGCCATAGGTTGGAGAACCATGGTTTGGCTTCCGATAGCCAAAGCCATAGGTTGGAGAACCATGGCTCGCGTTGCGAGATTGATTGGGAGAGGCTTAAAGAGGTAACGCGCCTGGCAGTGCATTTTCTGGATAATTTAATTGACGTGAATAAATTCCCGCTGCCGGAAATCGAGAAAGCTACCAAGGCCACCCGCAAAATAGGATTAGGGGTGATGGGCTGGGCAAGTTTATTAATCCGCCTGAATATCCCTTATAATAGCGAAGAAGCCGTAGCCCTGGCAGAGAAGGTAATGTCATTTATCCTGGATGTGTCAAATAAGAGATCTTTAGAGTTGGGAAAAGCCAAAGGGGTGTTCCCGGCTTTTAAGGGCAGTATCTATGACAAAAAAGACGGCCAAATCCGGATGCGCAATGCCACGCTAACCACAATCGCGCCGACCGGGACCATTAGCATTATTGCCGGCCCTTGTTCATCGGGAATCGAGCCTTTGTTCGCGCTATCGTATTACCGTAATGTCATGGATAATGACAAGCTGGTTGAGGTCGAGCCGTTATTTGAGCAGGTTGCGCGCGAAAGAGGGTTTTACAGCCACCAGCTTATGGAAAAAATCGCCGAGAGCGCGTCAATTAAAGATATCAAAGAGATACCCGAAGATGTGCGCAGGATTTTTGTTACCTCGCACGATATCTCACCGGAGTGGCATGTGCGCATGCAGGCAGCCTTCCAGAAATACGTGCATAACGCGACAAGCAAAACGATTAATTTCCCGCATGAGGCAACTGTTGATGAGGTGCGTAAGTCCTATATCATGGCATTTGATTTAAACTGTAAAGGCATAACCATCTACCGCGATAAGAGCCGCGAAGAACAGGTATTGAATATCGGCAAGCCCAAAGAGAAGCAGGAAGAGCAGACCAAACACCTTGGCCTATCGGAAGGCCAAGTGTTCGCTCGTGCGAAAGAGATTGCCCCGCGTCCCAGGCCGGAAGTAATTATCGGAACCACCACCAAAGTTGCCACGGGATGCGGCAATCTTTATGTAACCATTAACGTGGATGAAGACGGCAGGCCGTTTGAGTTATTCACCCAGATGGGTAAGGCAGGCGGTTGCGCGGCCAGCCAGCTGGAGGCAACCGGCCGTTTAGTTTCTTTAGCTTTCCGCGCAGGCATTGAGGTTAAGTCCATTATCGAGCAGCTGCGCAATATCCGCTGCCCTTCTCCTTCCTGGGAAAAGGGGCAAAGAATATTCTCTTGCGCTGATGCTATTGCCCGCGTAGTAGAGAGGCGGTTGGTAAATGTGCAGGCAGCCCTTGTTGCCTCTGAAGCAATGACTATTCCCATGAAGCATTCGCATGATGATCAACTACAGGCCTCGGATTTGAATGAACAGGTAAATATTGTCGGGGTTTGTCCTGATTGCGGAGGCGCCTTACGCCATGAGGAAGGCTGCGTTAAATGCCATGCCTGTGGTTACTCCAAGTGTTAATTTAGTTTCCTCAAAATATCTCCATGAACAATTTTGATGTGATTGTTATCGGTGCCGGCCATGCCGGCATCGAAGCAGCTCTGGCTTGTGCCCGCCTGGGTGTAAAAACCCTCATGCTTACCCTTGATATTAATTCTATCGGCAAGATGAGTTGTAATCCGGCTATCGGCGGCGTGGGCAAGGGGCAATTGGTAAAAGAGATTGATGCTTTAGGCGGGGCTATGGGAAGGGCAGCGGATGCTTGCGCAATACAATTTCGTATCCTTAATTCTTCTAAAGGCGCGGCTGTGCAGTCATCACGGGCACAGATTGATATGCATAAGTACAGCCGCTACATGCAAAAGCTGCTTAAGCGCCAGAAGAATTTTGTAGTAAAAGAGGCAGAGGCAAAGAAATTAATTGTTAAGGATGGCAAAGTTTTAGGCGCAGTAACAGATAAAGAAGAGATTCACACTAAATGCGTGGTTATCTGTCCGGGGACATTTTTAGACGGCCTGATTCATGTAGGGTTAAGGCATTTTAGCGGCGGCAGGATTAATGAACGCGCAAGTATTGGCCTTGCGGATAATCTAAAAGAGTTAGGTTTTAACCTGCTGCGTTTTAAAACAGGGACCTGTCCGCGCCTGGACAAAAACACTATAGATTTTTCTAATCTTATCAGGCAGGACGGTGATGCGTTGCCTAAGCCGTTTTCATTTTCTACGGCAAAACTTAAACAGAAACAAGTCCCCTGTTACATAACCTATACTAATAAGAAAACGCATGAAATTATCCGCGCTAACTTAGACCGTTCTCCGCTTTATTCAGGTAAAATCAAAGCTACCGGAGTAAGGTATTGCCCGTCAATAGAAGATAAAATTGTCAAATTCAGCGATAAGGAAAGACATCAGGTATTCTTAGAGCCTGAGGGTTTAGGAGTTCGTGAGATTTATCCTAATGGTATCTCAACCAGCCTGCCTGAAGATGTGCAGCTTAAGATTTTAGCTTCAATCGCGGGATTAGAAAAGGCCAAAGTAATTCGTTTTGGTTATGGTATTGAACATGTTGTAGTTGAGCCGACGCAGATTTTCCCTTCGCTAGAAACAAAATTAATCAAAAATCTTTATCTAGCCGGCCAAATTAACGGCACTACTGGCTACGAGGAGGCTGCAGCGCAAGGCTTGGTCGCTGGGATTAATGCCGCTTTGCGTATACAAAATAAAGAGCCGTTTATTCTAGATCGCGCAAGCAGTTATATCGGCGTGTTAATCGATGATTTAACTACTAAGGGAACGCTCGAACCGTATCGCATGTTTACCTCGCGAGTGGAATATCGCTTGATTCTGCGCGAGGACAATGCGGATTTGCGTTTGTCCAAAATAGGTTTTGATTTAGGGTTGTTAAATTTAACAAATTACCGTAAGGTTGAGAATAAGCAGAAGGGTATAAAAGAGGGAGCAGCTTTTTTAAAGAAAACGCGTATCAAGCCCGATAAAAAGATTAATGCAAAATTAGCCCGGCTTAATTCTGCTGCACTTAGCAGGATAGTAAGTTTAGAGGATTTATTAAAACGTCCGCAAATAAGCATTAAAGATTTAAAAACGATGCATAAGCTAAAGCCGGGTATACCGGAATCTGCTTGGCAGCAAATTGAAATAGAGGTAAAATATTCCGGGTTTATTCAAAGGCAGTCTAAGGATGTAGAACGGTTTAAGCATTTGGAGAAGATCCGGTTGCCGCTTGATTTTGATTATAGCTGCTTATCCGGGATATCCAGGGAGATAAGGGAGAAACTGGTTAAATTTAAGCCGCTTAACCTGGGCCAGGCATCGCGGATTTCAGGAACAACTCCGGCAGCAATATCCCTCTTGATGGTTTACCTAAGAAAAGCTAATGCATGAAAAGAAAAATTATCTAGCTTTAAGGAAATTCTGCCAGAATGAAGGTATAGATCTTTTTGGTGTTGCTGATATAAGCGGGATCAAGGATGAGTTTAAAATCTCTCCCAAGACTCTGCAGAATTTAGATAAAGCTGTTTGCTTAGGGGCTATGCTTTCTGGTGCAATACTTTCTGAAATAGAAGAGGTGCCTACAAAATTATATTTTCACCACTACAAAATCGTAAATTCGTTTTTAGATCAGGTAGCCTTAAGGCTGTGTAATATAATCCAGAAGAAAGGTTATTCTGCCTTAGCTATTCCCGCCACGCAGATTATTGATTGGGAAAAGAATACCGCACATCTTTCACATCGGAAATTAGGAGTTTTGGCAGGTTTAGGCTGGATCGGCAGGAATAATCTTTTGGTTAACGAAAAACTGGGCAGTCAATTCCGCCTGGTTTCAATATTAACCAATATGCCGTTAAAGATAGACAGGCCGGTGGAAAAAGGTTGCGACAAATGCAGGCTTTGTGTTAAAATATGCCCTTCTGGAGCAATCCAGGAAAACCCAGCGGATTTTGATCACATTAGATGTTTTGAAAAACTTAGAAGTTTTCAAACGCAGCGTCAGGTTGAGCAGTTCGTTTGCGGGATTTGCGTGAATGTGTGTAAAGGGAAATAAATGGAATTTTCAATCTTAATAGGTTTTGTTTTATTAATGGGGGCAGCAGTTGGTTGGTCAATCGGCGCAAATGACGCAGCCAATTCTTTAGGTGCAGCGGTTGGTTCTAAAGTTTTAAATCTGCGTCAGGCAATTATTCTGATTGTTATTTTTGGTTTCTTGGGCGCATTTTTACAAGGTGCACATGTAACTAAAACTATTGGCAAGGGAATTGTCCCTTTGGATCAATTGGACAAGAACCTTTCTTTATATTTGGCTTTAGTTGCTTCTTTTGCTGCTTGTGCTTGGGTAGTCTTGGCTACTTATTGGAAGATGCCCATTTCTACGAGTCACTCAATTGTCGGCGCAGTTGCCGGAGCAGGCTTGGCTGTGCATGCCCCGGTAAAATGGTTAGTGCTTAGAGATATTTTTGTCTGCTGGATTTTTACTCCACTGGGAGCAGCAGTATTAGGTTACCTTTTTTTCCGGCTGCTGCAAAATTCTTTATATAGAATTATCCCGCGCAAATATCTAAAGCCAGTTATTACATTGCTTATTATATTAAGCGGCTGCTATGTTGCTTTTACCTGGGGGGCAAATGACGTGGCTAATGCAGTGGGGGTTATCTCAGGTTCGGGTGTGATGACTGCTAAAATGAGCGTTGTATTTGGCGGTTTAGCCATAGTCTTAGGAATTACGACCTGGGGTTATAAAGTTATTGAGACTATTGGTACAGAGATTACTAGGCTTCTGCCGATTATGGCGCTCTCTGCGCAATTAGCTAGCGCAGTGAATGTGCATGTCTATACCTTATTCGGCATACCGGTTTCTACCAGCCATTCAATTGTTGGGGCGATTGTCGGCGTAGGAATGGTTCGCGGGATTAGAGTATTAAATTTACGCATTATGAAGGATATGATCCTTTGTTGGTTGGCCACGCCTTTTATTTCCGGGCTAATTAGTTATATAACTTTATGGGTGATTAAACTATTTATAAAAATTTAACCAATACCCCGCGTTTATAAGGAATTACGCGGGTATGCCCTTGTGGGCAAGGGGGAAACAATGAAAGAGACAAGGAATATTTTGGGATGGTTAGGTATGGCTGAAGAGCAGTCGATTTTACTGGATGCTAAGAAACATGTAGAGGAGACCTATAAGACTGTAGCGTATTTTTCTGCTGCGGTAAAAGCTTTTATTCAGAATGATCTAGAAGCCAAGACCAAGGCAATCGAAAATGTCAGAGAGAGTGAACATCAGGCGGATATCTTGCGCTCTAAAATGATTAATGAGCTTTCTGAAGGTATGCTTCTGCCTCCGGACAGGGAGGATCTGATGCATTTTGTAAAAACTTTGGATAAGATAGCTGATTGGACCAATGGCGCAGCCAGGCTTCTGGGTTTTATTGAAGGTAATATTCCTGAGAGCGTATTAGAGAATATTTCTTTAGGCACAGATTTGATCGTAAGCTCCATTTCTAAGCTGCAGGAGGCCATAGGGGCATTGACTAAGAATGAACTGAAGAATGCCATGCTTCTTAGTGCGGAGATTGATCACTTAGAGCATCAAGCGGACGATCAGAAAAAGGCGATGATCGAAGCTATTATTCACGCTAAGCTTGAGCCGGTTAGCCTGTTGTTGACTTATCAGCTGGCGGAATATTTGGAAGGCGTAACTGACAAGATAGAGGATTGTGCTGATTTTATTAAGGTTTTAGCAATCAAAGCTAAATAAGAAAAATTAATTTGGTGGGGTAGTCAGGGATACAAAAAATTCCGGCAAGTGGATCGATATCAATGTTTTAGGCACTAAATTTAAGTTTTCGTTTTAATTTCTGCAGATTTAATTGCAGATTTAATATCCTTGACCCCTCGTATTTACTGGTATATAATCCATTTATTATCTTCCGCATTAGGCTAAAATAGTGTTTTTAAGAGTTTGAATATATGAAAAATAAGATTGTTTCCTGGATTAAGGGTCAGGTTAAGCACTCTGGAGTTAAAGGTATTGTTATGGGGCTTTCCGGAGGAATAGATTCTGCCGTGGTTGCTGCCTTATGTAAAGAGGCAGTAGGTAAAAATGAACTGCTTGTGCTTTTTATGCCTTGCAATAGTGACCCTCAGGATTTAAGAGATGCTAAGCTGGTGGCTGCAAAACTTAAGGTTAGGTCAAAACTGGTGGATCTTTCGAGCGTGTATAATAATTTCTTAAAAGCCCTGCCATCTGCCGGAGGGTTGGCCCGAGGAAATCTTAAGCCGCGCTTACGTATGAGTACGCTTTATTATTTTGCCAATAAGCTGAATTACCTGGTTTGTGGCACAGGGAATAAATCTGAGCTCATGGTTGGATATTTTACTAAATACGGTGATGGCGGAACAGATATCTTGCCGATTGCGGATTTATTTAAACGCCAGGTGCGTAAGTTAGCGCAAGAATTAAAAATACCTCAGGGCATTATTGTTAAGCCTCCTACTGCCGGGCTTTGGCAGGGCCAGACTGATGAAGGGGAGATGGGAATAACTTATAATGAGCTGGATGACATTTTAGATAAATTTTGCAATAATAAGAAGCAAACAGCCAGCAGTATTAAGGTTAATAAAATAAAGAGAATGTATAGGAGCTCAGAGCATAAAAGAAAAGGCGCGCAGATCTGCCGTATTTAAGAAAATTCCCTTCAACAATTTTGGTACATTCGTCGGGATAAATTCGCGCATTAACTTACTCATACTGGCGTATTCGTAAGTTAAGCGCTCATTTAAGGGGGAGCGTAAAATGGATGAGATATTAGAGATATTAGAAAAAGATGGCCGGGCAAGTGTAGAAGATATCGCAAAGATGACGCGTAAAAAACCAGATGAGATAAAAAAAGCGATTAAACAATACGAAAAAGAGGGGGCGATCTTAAAATATAAAGCGGTAATTAATAGGGATTTAATTAAGGATTCCGAGTCTGAAGTTAGAGCTTTAATTGAGGTAAATATCGTTCCACAAAAAGACCTGGGTTTTGATAAGATTGCCGAACGCATCTATTCATTTCCTGAGGTAAGTAGCTGTTATTTAATCAGTGGGACATATGATTTATTGGTAGTCGTGGAAGGCAAAAATCTGCATACGGTTTCAAATTTTGTAGCGGAGAAGCTTTCCTGCTTGGAAAATGTGCGCGGCACGGCTACGCACTTTTTATTGAAGAAATATAAGGAAGATGGAGTGATTTTAAAGCACAAGTCGGAGAATAAAAGAATAGCAATTTCTTATTAAGGATATATAAATGCAATTATCAAAAGTAGTAGAAAAAATGCAACCATCCGGAATCCGGGCTTTCTTTGATCTGGTGCTGGGGATGAAAGAGGTTATATCATTAGGAGTAGGTGAGCCGGATTTTGTCACTCCCTGGCAGGTGCGTGAGGCAGGGATTTATTCTTTAGAACAGGGGTTTACTAGCTATACCTCAAATAAAGGGCTTTATAAACTGCGTTTAGGTATTCATCGTTATTTAAAAGATAAATACGGCTTGGAGTATTGTCCAGAAGAAGAAACATTAATTACTGTGGGAGTAAGTGAGGGCCTGGATCTTGTTCTACGGGCGATTATTAATCCAAAAGATAAAATATTAATTCCTGTACCTAGTTATGTTTCATATGGTCCGGTTACAGAGCTTGCAGGCGGTATTCCAGTTTATATCGATACCTCAAAAGATGGTTTTAAGATCACGCCCAAACTTTTGGAAAAACATATTGATAAGAAAACTAAGGCTATTATTTTGAATTACCCCACTAACCCTACTGGTGTTTCTTATCGGCGTAAAGAGTTAGAGCAAATAAATAAAGTTTTGTTGAAGTATAAGATACTGTGTATTTGCGATGAGGTTTACGGAGATTTAACTTATGATTTTGCGCATGTTGCTTTTCCTACACTTGCGGGTGCAAAGAAAAATACTTTATACCTGAATGGTTTCTCTAAATCATACGCAATGACTGGTTGGCGCGTGGGTTTTGCTTGCGGACCCAAAGAGATTATTGCGGCAATGACTAAAATACACCAATATACAATTATGTGTGTGTCGATTACTAGCCAAATGGCAGCAGCAGAGGCATTAGTAAGCGCAAGAAAATCAGTAGAACAGATGAAGCGTGAATATGACCGTAGACGTGAGTTTATGGTAGTTGAGTTAAATACGTTAGGGTTAAGCTGTTCAAGGCCACAAGGTGCTTTTTATCTTTTCCCATCTATAAAGAGTTCAGGTTTATCTTCTATGGATTTCTCACGCTCGCTATTAGAAGAAGAGAAGGTGGCGGTTGTGCCAGGCACTGCATTTGGAGCTTGCGGTGAAGGCTATATCAGAATTTCTTACGCTTCTAGTTTGGATAACTTAAAAGAAGCTTTGGCTAGGATAAAGAGGTTCTTAGGAAAGAGAAAATAGTGGCTACTAAGAAAAAAGATAATTTCCAGATTTATGTAAAACAGATTGAGGCTATTTCTAAAGTTGCCAATCTGATTACTTCCGGAATGTACTTAGGGGAGTTGTTACGTCTAGTGGTGCATGTTACTGCTGAGATTATGAACTCCAAAATCTCTTCATTAATGCTGTTGGATCCAGATAAAAAAGAGTTGGTGGTTAAGGCGACACAGTCAATATCTGAAGCCTATAATAAAAAACCCAATATCCGCCTAGGTGAGGGTATAGCTGGGGTGGTTGCACAAACTAATAAGCCAATTTGTATTTTGGATGTTAAGGCAGATGCGCGTTATTTAAATCAAGATGTGGCTAAAATAGAAGGATTATACTCTTTGGCTTGCGTGCCTATGGCAGTAAAGGGAAGGGTTATTGGGGTGCTTAACTGTTATACTTCCAAGAAACATAAATTCTCAAAACACGAATTGGATTTGCTTTCTGCTTTGGCTAACCAGGCAGCTATTGCTATTGAGAATGCAGAATTGGATCTGCGCGCACGATCTGCCGAAGAGGCATTAACTACGCGTAAGTTAGTTGAACGGGCTAAGGATATTCTTTCACAAGATGCGAGTATTACTTCATCAGAGGCATATCGCTTAATCCAGAAGCAAAGTATGGATATGCGTAAATCCATGCGTGAAGTAGCTGAAGCAATTATTTTAGCAAAAGACATAAGAGCTAAAAAATAGTAAAAAATAGAAACGCCCTTTTTTCTTGACAAAAGCAGGGAATGTGTTATATTTATAACAGATACAGCGTTGTAGCAAAGACACTGAAGTCTTCTGGCGAAAAGTTTCGTTAGAAGGCTTTTTTGTTTGGACTAAGACGTCCTTTACCCTGGGAAAGGGAAGGGACGTTTTTGTTTTTATGGGGGGTTTAATGATGAGTTTTGAAGAGTTAAATCAAAAGTTATCTCTAACTATAAAAAGGATTGCTTATCGGTTAAATGGGCATTGTCGTTCTTTTAACCATGATGATCTTTACCAAGAGGCAACCATCCACCTCTGGAGTAATTTCTTAAAGGGTAAGCTTAGCGATAAGACAGACAGCTATATCTTACAAGGATGTTATTTTCATCTGAAAAACTATATCCGTAAGGTCAATGAACGTTCTAATGTTGTGAGTATTGATGCGGCTTTGAGAACGGATGAGGATATGACTGTAGAGGATGTTCTTGGTGAATTTTGGGCTTGCAATGACTGTCGGGAGGATCTGCATAATAAGTTTTTAGCGCAAAGCATCCGGGATAACGGTTCTAATCCGAAAGAGAAAAGGCTGCTTGCTTATTTTAGCCAGGGTCTAACTACCAGAGATATAGGTAAGCGTATGGGCATATCTCATGTTAGCGTAGTAAAGATGATGCAGAAGATTAGGGTTAAGTCTCAAAAACATTTAGATAAAATATAGTTACCAGTTTTAAACATTCTTTACTTGTAGTAGTGTAAGACACGTTGAAGTGTAAGATTTAAACACAGGCGTCTTTTTTAATCCAAGGTGGATTCTAAAGGGCGCTTTTTTATTGGAAAGGAGAAGAACAGTGAAACGAATTGGATTGATTTTAGCGGTTTTCTGCACCCTTGTTTTATCAAATGCATATGCTACACCTTCAACACTTATTTGGTCGCCGTCAACTGATATCCAGCCCTATAAGAAGATTCATATAGGGTATGATCTTTATGCTCCCACAACCAGCAAGGGAACTAACGCAAATAATTATGACCAGCATAACTATGTTTTACAGGTTTATGGCCCGACCTTTAGCCTATTGTCTGACAAACCGGAAGAGAATCTTTTAGGAAAGCTGTGGAAGCCTTTAGGTAAGGTAATGGCGGAAACCGGATTTGATTATAAAAAAGGCCTGGGTTCATTTTACGACTCAACTCCTTGGTATTTCCATTTTAAATTAGGCGTGTCCGAGGATGCTTATTTCAAAAATATGCCTGCTATTGCAATTGGTTCATACGATATGGGCACAAGAGCTAATAGAACTAACAACAATGTTTGGTATGGCAGGGTTGCTAAGACAGTCAATATAGGTAAGGTTAATCTCGGTAGGATATCTGGCGGATATTTTGTAGGTAATGGAAGATTGCTTAGAGACAAGGAAGGTTTACGGGATAACGCAGGTCCAATGATAGCTTGGGAGCGCACAATGACCGAGATTAGCGATAAATTGTGGTTGTGTGTTGATTATCAGGGGACACAATCTTCCTATGGCGCGTTGAATGTCGGCTTTGCCTGGAGTTTTACCAAGGATATTTCGGCAATACTTGCTTATGATATCTATAATAATCGTAATCTTACAGATACTATTACGTATCAGTTGGATATTAATTTCTAATAAAGGGGGTGTAAGATGAATTCAGGTGATACAGCATGGGTGTTAATTTCATCAGCGCTGGTGTTGTTGATGACTCCAGGCTTGGCATTTTTTTATGGAGGTATGGTTAGGCGTAAAAATGTATTAAGCGTTTTGATGCAATGTTTTATTATTATGTGTGTTTTAAGTCTTCAGTGGGTTTTGATCGGGTATAGCTTATCTTTTCACCCTGGCAATGGATTTTGGGGAGGCCTTCAGTGGCTGGGTTTAAACGGCGTAGGGTTAGAGCCATACGCTGATTACGCCGGGACAATTCCTCATCAGGCATTTATGATTTTTCAAGCGATGTTTGCGATTATTACTCCGGCTTTGATTATCGGGGCCTTTGCCGAGAGGATGAAATTTTCCGCGTTTCTTATCTTTACTTTACTTTGGGCAACCTTTGTTTATGATCCTTTGTGCCACTGGGTTTGGGGGATGGGTGGTTGGTTAAGGAACCTGGGTGCTTTGGATTTTGCCGGTGGTACAGTTGTACATATTAATGCTGGTATAGCGGCTTTGGTTACGGCAATAGTATTAGGCAAGAGAAAAAACTTGGAAAAAAATATTCCTACACCACACAACATACCTTTTGTGGTTTTAGGAACCGGTCTGTTGTGGTTTGGTTGGTTTGGTTTTAACGCCGGTAGCGCCCTCGCAGCTAATGGTTTGGCAGTAAATGCTTTTGTAGTGACTAATACTGCGGCTGCCGCCGCAGGTTTAAGCTGGGCACTGATAGAGTGGTTGCGTAACGGTAAACCGACTATTTTTGGCGTTTGTTCCGGTGCGGTTGCGGGTTTAGTTGCGATTACTCCTGCAGCGGGCTTTGTAGGTGTGATTCCAGCAATGATTATTGGTTTATTAGTTAGCGTGGTTTGTTTCATTGCTGTTACGGTAATCAAGCCGTTATTTGGCTATGATGATTCTTTAGATGCTTTTGGAGTACACTGTGTTGGTGGTATCTGGGGCGCTTTGGCTACAGGATTATTCGCCTCAAAGTTGGTTAATCCCGCTGGTGCCAACGGAGTATTTTTTGGTGATCCTAAGCAATTCCTGATACAACTTTTAGCTGTAGGGGTAACTATTGTTTATACGGCAGTTGTAACATTTATCATCTACAAATTAGTAGATATCTTTATTGGCGTTAGAGTAGATGAAAAATCGGAAGCTATGGGTCTTGATCTTACGCAGCATCGTGAAAGGGCGTATACTGTTTTGGAATAGACTCCGACTCGTAAGATATGGCGAAATTTTCTTCGATAATTTCGCCATACTCGTCGGAGTTTCGCTAGATAAATACTTAATGTGCTCAAGGAGGGTAATATGAAATTAGTGATTGCAATAATTCAACCGTATAAATTAGAAGAAGTTAAGGATGAGCTGTACAAAGTCGAAGTGAATTTGATTACAGTAAGTGAAGTTTTAGGCCATGGCAGGCAAAAGGGCGTAACTGAGGTTTACCGCGGTTCTAAAGAAACCGGCAACCTGCTACGAAAGATTCGCCTTGAGATCGCCGTAAATGACAACTACCTTGAGCCGACAATCAAGGCAATTGTCAAAGGGGCTAAAACCGGTGAAATCGGCGATGGAAAGATATTTGTATTGGATTTAAAGGAGTGTATCCGTATTCGTACCGAAGAAAAAGGTTCGGTAGCGATAGGATAGTAAAACATGGGTAAAACATGGGGACGGTTCTCTTAAGAGAACCGTCCCCGGGATTTCCCGGGATTTTCAGAAAATTTAGGTTACCAAAAGCTTGGGTTCTTTACTTGTAATTTGAGAACAGAGGCGTTCTGGTACCTTAAAGAATGCCTCTGTTATTTTTTAGAGTTTGTGATAGAATAAGTAAGCTATTTTGTGTAGCACCCCGCGCTAAAGGCACCCGGCGCTTATTTGAATTGCGCCGGTGTCCCCTTGCGGGGAAATTGCGCCGGTGTCCCCTTGCGGGCAAGGAGGAATAATGAGCATAAGGCAGAAGGTTTTATTCAAGATCAAGAGCGTAAAATTAGATAAGGTGGAAAGGCCCAAAAAAGTCTCTACTTATTTTGGAGAGAATACCTTTAGCATAGAGGCTATGCAGAAACATGTCTCCAAAGATACCTTTGAGGCGTTCAAGACCTGGATCTCTGAAGGTAAAACCATTTCTTTGGCGCAGGCAAATGAGATTGCCGACGCCATGAAAGATTGGGCTATCGCCAAGGGCGCGACATACTATACCCACTGGTTCCAGCCGATGACCGGGCTTACCGCGGAGAAGCATGATAGTTTTATCTCCATTACCGCGCCCGGCAAAGTGATTGAGAAATTTTCTGGGAATAAATTGATCCAGGGGGAGCCGGATGCTTCAAGTTTTCCCTCCGGCGGCATTCGCAGCACATTTGAAGCCAGGGGCTATACTGCCTGGGACCCTTCAAGCCCGGCATTTATTATCGAGAGCTCGCTTGGCAAGACCTTATGTATCCCCACCATATTTATCTCCTACCATGGCGAGGCGTTGGATAAGAAATTGCCGCTTTTACGTTCGGATGAAGCCTTGAGTAATGCTGCTTTGGGATTGCTTAAGCTTTTTGGCCGCAAGGATATAAAAAAGGTCTTCTCCACATGCGGCCCGGAGCAGGAGTATTTCTTAATTGATAAGAATTATTACAACCTGCGCCAAGATCTGATTATGACCGGCCGTACCTTGATCGGCGCGCCATCACCTAAGGGCCAGCAACTGGAAGACCAGTATTTTGGCACGATTAAAGAACGGGTAATAAATTTTATGTTTGAGGTAGCCGAAGAGGCTTATAAACTGGGCATACCGGTAATGACCCGGCACAATGAAGTTGCCCCGCATCAGTATGAATTTGCCCCTGTGTTTGAAGAGTCAAATATCGCCGCCGACCATAATCAACTGCTTATGGAGTTAATGAAAAAGGTTGCTTTGCGCCACGATATGGTATGCCTTTTACATGAGAAACCTTTTGCCGGCATAAACGGCAGCGGAAAACATTTGAACTGGTCGCTGGCAGATAGCAAAGGTAATAACTTGCTTAATCCGGGACAAACGCCGGAAGATAATTTGCAATTCTTAGCGATTTTGGCCGCGGTATTAAGGGCAGTCTATACTCACGCTGATCTCTTGCGCGCTTCAGTTGCTCTTGCCGGTAATGAGCACCGTCTGGGCGCGAATGAAGCGCCTCCCGCGATCATCAGCGTATTTTTAGGCGCGCAGTTGACCCATATCCTGGATATGATCGAAAAGGGGATTAAATCCAAGGTTTCCAAGGCTGACATTATTGACTTGGAGGTAGGGCGCCTGCCTAAGTTCAACAAAGATACGACTGACCGGAACCGCACTTCGCCTTTTGCTTTTACCGGCGCGAAGTTTGAATTCCGCGCCGTAGGTTCATCGCAGAACATCTCAACGCCTATCGCGGTGATCAATACCATTATCGCCGAAAGCCTGGATTATGTTGCCGAGCAGATCAAGCGGGCCACATCCACAGGTAAGGATTTTAATTCCGCGGTGCTAATGGTGATCTCCAAGATCGTTAAGGAAACTAAAGATATCCGTTTTGAAGGGAACAACTACTCGGAGGAGTGGCTCAAGGAAGCCAAGAAGAGGAACCTAGCGAATATCGCCTCTACCTATGAGTCTCTTGAGGCCTTGACCAAAAAAGAAAATGTCGCTCTTTTTGAGAAATACAAGGTTTTCTCCAAGGAAGAGCTGATCGCGCGTTACCATATTTGGATCCATATGTATAATCTTACCATTGAAATCGAGGCTAACACCTTAAATGAAATGGTCAATGCTTCGGTAGTTCCCGCGGGTTATGAATATGAAAAGCTTTTAGCCACAACTTTAGGCGAGCTTGTAAGATTAAAGAAAGATGCCAGCTTAAAGCTGGACACAGCCGCGTTAAAGGATAAAAAGGAGCATTTATCCGAAATAGTTGCCAAGATATATTATGTGCGTAGAAATGCCCAGGAAATGGTCAAGCTGCTTGAAAAGGCCGAAAAGGCAAGTAATGAGAAAAGGGCAGAGATTTATTTTAATGAGCTTAAGCCATTAATGGAGCATATCAGGAAGCACGTGGATCAGTTGGAGTGCGTGGTTCCGGATGATACCTGGGATTTACCTAAGTATCGCGAGATGCTGTTTATAAAATAATTAATAGAGACACTGGATAAGCACGGCGTAGTGCTTAAAATATAAAGAAAGAACATAGACGTTCATGATGGCCGGATTTTGCCTAAGTGAACGTCTTTTTTTCTCAGTGTCCATGCATAAAGTTTAGGCATCCCCGACTCAAAAGCTGTGCTAAATTATCCCTGTGGGATAATTTAGCACATTCGTCGGGATTTCGCTAGACTATAGATTAAGGTGCTCAAAAATGATTACTCTGCTTATAGCGGAAGATGAGTTGAAAACTAAAGAACTCCTAGGTAAGATATTGGAGGGGGAGGGATATGCCTTGTCTTCAATGGGCAACCAGAATGATGTGATCCGCGTGGTGAAAAAGGATTGCATAAGGGACATGGCTTTTATTAAAGACAGGGTGATCGAGCTGGAAAATTCCTTTTTTAATGAGAAAAAAGGGGTATTATATAAATCCGTTTTAGAGGCCATTGAGAAACCTTTGCTTGAACAGACTTTAGAGCGCTGCGAAGGAAATCAACTTAAGGCCGCGCGCATCCTGGGGATCAACCGTAACACCATGCGCGCAAAAATAAAGAAATTAGGTATTGATGTAAGCAGATGGAAGGCAAATTTATGAAATATACGCATTTGCCGCAGAAACAAGGTTTATATGATCCGCGGTTTGAGCATGATTCCTGCGGGGTAGGGTTTGTCTGCAATATTAAGGGCAATAAAAGCCATGATATTGTCAAGCAGGGGTTGGAGGTCCTAAGGCGCCTTGCTCATCGCGGGGCAACCGGCGCAGACCCCGATACCGGTGACGGAGCAGGTATACTTATCCAGTTTCCGCATGAATTTTTTGTAACTGTCTGCGTAAATGAGAAGATCAGTTTACCCAAAGCAGGGGAATACGCATCAGGCCTGGTATTCTTGCCGCAGGATAACCTTGAGCGCAAGTTTTGCAAAGAAATCTTCGAAAAGATCATAAATGCTGAAGCCCAGGTTTTTTTAGGCTGGCGCAGCGTGCCGGTAAATAACCAGGATATCGGAAAAAGCGCCAGAGACACCCAGCCGCAAATTGAACAGGTTTTTATCGGCTGCAATAAAAAGATAAAGGATGTTCTGGCTTTTGAAAGAAAACTTTATGTTATCCGCAAGCAGGTGGAGAATATTATCCGCGCCTCCAGAATAAAACAGAAAACGTCCTTCTATATCCCCAGCTTATCCAGCCACACCTTTATCTATAAAGGGCTTTTAATGCCGCATCAGGTGGAAAATTTCTTCCCGGATCTAAATTCTAGAATAGTAAAAAGCGCGCTGGCCATGGTGCATTCGCGCTACTCTACCAATACTTTTCCTACCTGGGACCTTTCCCAGCCGTTCAGATTTATCGCGCATAACGGGGAGATCAATACATTAAGGGGCAATATTAACTGGATGCGCAGCCGCGAAAGCATTTTGCAAAGCGAGCTATTCGGGAAGGACTTAAAGAAAATATTTCCGGTAATTGTGCCCGGCGGAAGCGATTCCGCGACCATTGATAATGTTTTTGAGCTTTTGGTCCTCTCCGGAAGAAGCCTCCCGCATGGTATTTCCATGCTTATACCTGCTGCCTGGGAGCAGAATAACCTGCTTAGCGAAAAGGTCAGAGCCTTTCATAAATACCACACCTGTCTTATTGAGCCCTGGGACGGCCCGGCGGCAATTGCCTTTACCGACGGCCAGAGTATCGGCGCTGTGCTTGACCGCAACGGCCTTAGGCCCTGCCGGTACATTGTTACCAAAAAAGATTTTGTGGTTATGGCTTCTGAAGTGGGAGTTTTGGATATCGCTCCCGGAGAAATTATTTATTCAGGCAGGCTTGAACCGGGTAAAACCTTTTTTATCGATACTAAAGCCGGACGCATAATCGGGGATAGCCAGATTAAAAAAGAGCTCAGTGAAGATAAGCCATATGAGCGGTGGGTAAAGAAAAATATACTGGAGCTGGATGGGTTAGCGGATAAAACTCCAAAAAAAGATAAAACCGGGGCCTTAATGCAGCTAAAAGCCTTTGGTTATACGCGTGAAGATCTGAAAACAATCATTAAGCCTATGGCTGAAAATGCCCAGGAGCCGATAGGCTCAATGGGTAATGATACTCCGCATGCCGTACTTTCCGCCAAGCCGCAGCTTTTATTTTCCTATTTTAAACAATTATTCGCCCAGGTCACCAATCCGGCTATAGATCCTATCCGCGAAGAGCTGGTAATGAGCCTGGTTAGTTATCTTGGGCCGGAGATGAATATTTTGAGTGACGGCCAGGACCACTGTCATAAGTTATTAATCAGCCGTCCAATCTTCACTGATATCGAAATTGAGAAAATACGTAAAATAAAAAAGAACGGATTTAAAACCAAGACTATCTCTCTACTTTTTAAGGTATCTGAAAGCGCAGACTTCGCCAAGGTCCTTGAAAACATATTTCAGCAAGCCGGGCGCGCGATAAAACAAGGATATACATTTTTGATCTTAAGTGACCGCGGCGTAAACAAGGATTATGCCGCTATCCCAAGCCTCTTGGTAGTTTCAGCCCTGCATCATTATCTGGTGCGGCGTTCTTTGCGTAATCAGATCGGTATTATTCTAGAGAGCGGCGAGCCCAGGGAAGTAAACCACTTTGCCCTGCTTTTTGGTTATGGGGTTGATTGCGTTAACCCGTATCTTGCTTTTAGGGCAGTGGAAAGTTTGGTTATAGATAAGGAGCTGGCCATTGATGCCGGGGAAGCCAGGCATAATTACATAAAGGCCATAGACAAAGGGATTTTAAAGGTGCTTTCCAAGATGGGTATATCTACCTTGCAGAGTTACCGCGGCGCGCAGATATTTGAGGCGGTAGGATTAAGCCGGGGCGTAATTGAAAATTATTTCAGCGGCACTGTTTCCCGGGTTAACGGCGCGTCTTTAGAGGCTATTGCCGAAGAAACTATTATGCGCCACAGGGAGGCTTTCCCGCCAAGGCCGCTTGATACAGATCACCTTAATACAGGCGGGGTCTATCAATGGAAGCGCGACGGAGAGTTCCATCTCTGGAATCCGGATAGTATTGCCGCTTTGCAGGATGCCGTACGCAATAATGACCCCGGGAAATACCAGGAGTTTGCTGATCTTATCAATGATCAGTCGAAAAATCCGACTACTTTAAGAAGTTTATTGAAATTAAAAACGCAGGATCCGGTTCCTCTGGAGGAAGTTGAGCCGGTGGAGGAGATTGTAAAACGTTTTGCAACCGGCGCTATGAGCTTTGGTTCGATAAGCCGCTCAACCCATGAAACAATCGCTATTGCCATGAACAGGTTAAAGGGTAAATCCAACACCGGGGAAGGGGGAGAGGACCCGGCGCGCTTTACTCCGTTGCCTAACGGTGATTCTACCAGGAGCGCGATCAAGCAGGTGGCTTCAGGCAGGTTTGGCGTAACTACGAATTATCTGGTTAATGCCGATGAGTTGCAGATCAAGATCGCCCAGGGCGCCAAGCCCGGTGAGGGGGGACAGCTTCCCGGGCATAAGGTCAGCGCGATAATCGCCAAGACGCGTTATACTACCCCGGGGGTCACCTTAATCTCTCCTCCGCCGCACCATGATATTTATTCTATTGAAGATTTAGCGCAGCTTATCTTTGATTTAAAAAATGTAAATCCAGCCGCGCGTATCAGCGTTAAATTAGTTTCTGAAATCGGGGTAGGCACGGTTGCCGCGGGGGTGGCTAAGGGTCACGCGGATATGATCCTTATTTCCGGTCAGGATGGAGGGACAGGTGCCTCTCCTTTAAGTTCAATCAAGCATGCCGGCCTGCCCTGGGAGCTGGGTATTTCCGAGGCGCACCAGACCTTGGTGTTAAATGACCTGAGAAGCAGGGTGCGGCTGCAGACTGACGGGCAGATGCGCACCGGCCGTGACGTAGCCATTGCCGCGTTATTGGGCGCGGAGGAGTTTGGTTTTTGCACCGCGGTATTAGTTGCCTTAGGATGCGTGATGCTCAGGCATTGCAACTTAAACAACTGTTCGGTCGGTATTGCCACACAGGATGAAATCTTAGAGAAAAGGTTTATCGGCAGGCCGGAGTATATTATAAATTATTTTACCTTTATTGCCAACGAGCTGCGCCAGATTATGAGCTCTTTAGGCATGCGCAAGCTGGAAGATATGGTAGGCAGGGTAGATCTGCTTGAGTTAAACCGCAAGATCCTGCCCTGGAAGGCAAAAGAGATCGACTTCTCAAGGATTTTGTATAAGCCGCAGGTTCCTGATTCGGTAATTACGCATTATTGCCGCAAGCAGGACCATGGCATTGATAAGATCCTGGATTTAAAACTCATAGAATTATCCAAACCGGCCTTAGAGGGATCTCAAAGCGTTGAAATAAACCAGGAGATCAAAAATGTAAACCGCGCCACCGGGGCGATGTTAAGCGGAAAGGTTTGTAAGAGATTTGGCGAGAGCGGCCTGGTCGAAGATACGATTAAATGTAATTTTAAAGGGGTGGCCGGACAGAGTTTCGGCGCCTTTTTAGCCAAAGGGATTACCTTTATCCTGGAGGGCATGGCCAATGATTACGTGGGTAAAGGGATATCCGGAGGCAAGATCATAATTTATCCGGACAGAAACGCTAATTATAATCCGGATGAGAATATTATTATCGGCAATACTACTTTCTACGGGGCGATAAATGGAGAGGCTTATATCAGGGGAATTTCCGGAGAGAGATTCTGTATCAGGAATTCGGGGTTAAATGCGGTTATCGAAGGGGTAGGGGACCATGCCTGCGAATATATGACCGGCGGCAGGGTCGTTGTTCTGGGCGCAACCGGCAGGAACTTTGCGGCGGGGATGTCCGGAGGGATCGCTTATTGCCTGGATGAGAGAGGTGATTTCAGGAAAAAATGTAACATGGAGATGGTGGCACTAGAGAAGATTAATCCTTCTGATGCACAGACAATCAAGAATTTATTAGCTAATCATTATAAGTACACTCAGAGTTTAAAGGCAAAGGAGATACTTTGTGATTTTCATAGATACGTTAATATTTTTGTTAAAGTTATGCCTTTAGAGTATAAGCGGATATTAGATGAAACGAAAGCAACCAAGAAGCTTGTTTTGGGGGAATACACCGATGGGTGATGTAAAAGGATTTTTAAAGGTTAAAAGGCAGGCAGGCGCTTACAGGCCGGTGTGCGAGAGGGTGAAGGATTTCGGCGAAGTCAATCTTTTACGTTCTGAATCTCAAAGCAAAGAGCAGTCTAGCCGCTGCATGGATTGCGGCACGCCTTTTTGCCATTCGGGCTGTCCTATCGGTAATTACATACCGGAATGGAATGACCTTGTTTTTCACAATCAATGGGAGAAGGCTTTTAGTTTACTTCGTGCCACTAATAACCTTCCTGAAATTACCGGAAGGATCTGTCCTGTCCCCTGCGAATTCGCCTGCGTTTTAGGGATCAATGATGATCCGGTTACGATCCGGGAAAATGAATTGGGAATTATTGAACATGCATTTAAAAATGGGATAGTTAAGCCGCGAATACCTAAAAAGAGGACAGGTAAGAAAATAGCGGTAGTCGGTTCAGGCCCGGCTGGTCTTGCCTGCGCTGACCAGCTTAACTCTGCCGGCCATAGCGTCGTGGTTTTTGAAAGGGATGACGCTATCGGCGGAATATTACGCTATGGTATTCCGGAGTTTAAGCTCGAGAAGAAGATAATCGAACGCAGGATTAGGATCCTGGAAAAAGAGGGGATAAAATTTAAGACACGAGTTAATATGGGTTTTGATTATAAGGTTAATGAGCTGGAAGATGAGTTTGACGCAGTTTGCCTAGCCTGCGGCTCACGCGTGCCCAGGGATTTGCATATTGAAGGCAGGAATCTTTCCGGGATCCATTTTGCCATGGATTACCTAATCCAGTCCAATAAGAGGATAAAAGGAGAAAAAATCCCGGCTGATAAGCTGCTCGATGCTAAGAATAAGCGCGTAGTGGTTATCGGCGGAGGGGATACCGGGGCAGATTGCGTAGGCGTTGCGCACCGGCAAGGCGCATCCTGCGTTATACAGATCGAGATTATGCCCAAGCCGCCAGGCTGCCGCACTAAAGATTATCCCTGGCCGAAATATCCTCTGCTGCTTAAGTTCTCTACCAGCCATGAAGAGGGAGGAGAGCGGGACTGGTCGGTATTAACTAAAAAGTTCATTGGTGCCGGAGAAAAGGTAAAGAAACTTTCCTGCGTAAGGGTTGAGTTTAAAAAAGATATTCAGGGTTGCCCGCTTATGCGAGAGGTAGCCGGTTCAGAGTTTGAAATTGAAACGGATTTGGCGATCCTGGCTTTAGGTTTCCTGCACCCTGATAAAAAAGGCATAATTGATGAGCTTAAGCTGGACTTAGACCAGAAGGGAAACGTAAAAACCGGAAATAATTTTATGACTTCCAAGAAGGGGGTATTTGCCTGCGGGGATATGCGCCGCGGCCAGTCCCTGATTGTCTGGGCGATCTCCGAAGGCCGCAAAGCCGCTTATCATATAGACAGATACCTTATGGGATGGTCAATGCTTCCCCAATTATAAAAAAACCAAGACATTTTTAAAATTTGATGTAAAATACCTAAGAATAGGAAACTTTAGGATTTCGAGTTTTAACTGGAGGGATCAATTATGAATATATGGCATTTGATCAAGATAGGCGGCGTTACTATGGTTATACTCTTGGCAATGTCAGTGGTATCCGTTGCTATTATTCTGGAAAGAATTATTTTTTATCGCAGTAAATCAAGGTTAAAACGTAAAGACCTTATGTTAAGGGTCCGCCAGGAGCTTAAGAAGGGCGGCGTAAATCCGGCAATGAAAATATGCGAAGATAGCAATGCTCCTTTTTCCCAGGTAGTTTATGCGGGTTTGAGCTTCTTTAATTGCAGCGAAAAAGAGATCTCTAACAATATGGAGCGCCAGATTATTATTGAAACCGTTATTCTTGAGCGTTTTACTTCTGTAATCGGAACAATCGGAAGCGTTGCAGTTTACATCGGACTTTTGGGGACAATATTAGGGATACTAAAGGCTTTCCACGATGTGTCCGTTAGCGGTTCTGGAGGCATAAGTGTAATTATCGGCGGTATATCCGAGGCATTATCTACCACTGCCGCAGGCTTGACCATAGCGGTTCCAGCGGTGGCTGTCTATAATTATTGCATGAAGAAGATCGATGATTTTATTAAGGATATGGAGCTGGCTGCTTCCGAAACTATGGATTTAATCAGCGCGATAAAAAAATGAGGCAACCTGGCAGAAGGCAAAAACCATTTACTGAAATAAACACCGCCCCCTTTACGGATATAATATTGGTACTTATGGCTATATTTATGGTTACCACGCCTCTTGTTATGCAGTCAAATATTCAGGTTAACCTACCCAGTTCTTCAACCGGCAAGCCAATGAAGGAGGCCAGGCAAATAAGTGTCATGGTAACTAATGAAGGTATGGTTCACCTTGATAATAAACTGATCTCAAGAAAAGCGCTTAAAGCAGAAGTCGCCAATCTTCACCAGGCTGATCCAGGACTGGAAGTAATTTTATATTCCGATAAAATGGTGAGGTTTAAAGATATAGTTGGTCTTTTGGATATCTTTAATGAGTTGAATATAAAGAACCTGAATATCGCTACTAAGACAGAATAGGCCAGAAGGCCATGGTTTGGCTTCAAGTAGCCAAAGCCATAGGCCAGAAGGCGATGATGGTTAATGTATTAGGAAGATGATTGCAAGATATGCGACCGTAGTCGTAACTATGCCTACAACTAAGCCAACCTTTAGCCAGGGATAAAAGCCTATTTTGACCCCACGGCTTTTTTCCAGAATATCCATAGCGATAATATTAGCGGTAGAACCGATAATGGTAATATTCCCACCATAGCAGGCGCCGAACAATACTGCCCACCAAAGAGGTTTTATATTTATGTTCAAACTTCCTAAACTCTGAACAATCGGAATATATGTAGCCACCACAACTGTGTTATCAAGTATAGCCGAAAGTAATGAACTCGAATAGATAAGCACAGCCGATAATAGATTTGCAGGATTACCAAACTTCCCGGTTAAACCACGCGCAATTACATCTGAAGCTCCGCTATATTTAACAACTCCTGCTAGCGCAAAAAGAAATAAGAAGAATAAAACTGATGTCCACTCTACCTCTCGTTCAACATAATGCCGCATCCTATCGCGGCGATAAAGTAGGGCTATCCCCGCGAACACTATCGGGGTTATCATAAGAATACTGTTTCCCTCAAGCCCAAAAATAGTTTCTATTCTGCGATGGAAGAAGATACTTACGAGCATAGAGACAAATATGCCTATGCTTATTTTGGTTTTGATGTCCGTGGATATTGTGATCAGCGACATGAACAAGTAGTTCTCTTTTAGCGGTATAAGTCTTTCGCTCATCTTTTTTATAATTTTCCTATACCATAATGAAAGAATTACCAAGGTTACGATAAAAACTATGGCAGTGACCGGAAAAGCATTCCTCATGAAATCTTCAAAGCTAAGATTCGCACGCGCAGCGATCAAGATGCCCACAGGGTTACCAAGTAATGTTCCCGAAGAGCCAATGTTAGTGGCAAGAACAGAAGCCATAATTAAAGGAATGGGATCAATATCTATCAGGTCGCATATATCAAGTATTATTTTTGACATTATGATAATGGAGGCAACCTCACCCATCAGGCCTGATAATATTCCTGATAGAAGCATGATTAATATAAAAAGCTTTTTTCCAGTTACGTTTTTGATCCTTAAGAGGCGCGTGATAACCCAATAGAAAAAACCCGCATCATTTAGCATACCAACTAAAATCATCGTACCTATTAAAAACAAAATTACATCCAAAGACGCAAACTTTATAAGATTCTCAAGGTCTATTGAGCGAGAAAGGAGCATGACTCCTGCCCCTAAGAAAACGAAACTGAGTCGGAGTTCCCAGTAAAGCAATACCCCCATAATGGAGACGCAAAATATAGATGCAACTATCGTCTGATGTGAGGATAGTCCAATCCTTGGGCCCCCGAAAGCGATAAATAATGCTGTAACTATAATAATGAGCAGCTTCTTCATTCCAACAGCTCTTTCTTAGATATACTTAAATATTATGCTGTTAACGGTTAATAATTTTGAAAGAAGAATTATATACCGCTCATCATATAATTGCAAGAGTTATCTTAACGACAATCTTGGTTGATTCGTTAGATTCTATCTTCCGTATTATGGATGTGTGGCTCGGAGAACAGCATTATAATTTTTAATTTTTTTCTTGTTTTATCTAGTTTTTTTGTTATACTTAAAATAATCTTTATCCGTTTTATTCATGCACGACACCCATCTTTTAAAGAATATTCTTAAATATTTTGAGGAGCAGGAAGATTCGACTTCTTGCAAGATTAAGAAGGCGCATCTTTCTATTTCCGAATTCGGGAGCTTAAATAAAGAGCATTTTCTTGAGCATTATCAACAGGCAGTTTGCGGCACAAGGTTTGAGGGGTTAGAAATTGCAGTTGATACGGTATCTTTTGGGCCGGAGCTGGAAATTACTGGATTAGAGTTTGCAGCACCCGGCCTTATCGGATAGGCCGGTACGCGCTTCTGCGCAGGAGAAACGGAGGAAAAGGAAAAGTGAAATACGCGAGTTTAAAGAAAACAAATCTTAATCATTGGCTGAAACACCTGAAAAATGAGGCCAAGCTTTACGCCCCACGTAAAAAAGAAAACCTTTTTGTGTTCCGTCCGGTAAAAGAGGTGGATGAGGTTTGCCTGGAATATATACCGACCATACTCCCTCCGAAGAAATATTATTTCCCGCAAAAAGAAAAATTGTTTAAATTCAGCTCCCAGCCGTTTAAAACCGCGAAGGCCATTGATAAATTCGAGGATTTCATCCTTTTCGGGGTGCACACCTGCGATATCGCGGGGATTCAGTGCATGGATGTGGCTTTCAGGGAAGCCCCGGAGGACCCGAATTACCTGAATAGAAAAGATAAGATGACCATTATCGGCATAGAGTGCTTGAAATACTGCGATAAATACGCCAATTGCGCTTCTATGGGCAATCATGTTCCCCGCGGCGGGTATGATCTGATGATGGTAGATATAGGGGAAAAATTTATCATACACATCAATTCGGAAAAGGGCGAGAAGCTGGTTAATAATCTAGATTATATCAAAGAAGCTGCGGAAGCGGATATGAATGCCCTGGAACGCGCCAGGGAAGCTAAAAAGAAAATATTTAAAGAAGAATTTATCGGTTCGCTTCCTAAGGTTTATGATGCTTTTGATAAATCTTTTGCTTCCCTTGTCTGGAAGGATGTAGGGAGAAGATGCGTTGCCTGCGGTAATTGTACTGCCGTATGCCCGACCTGTTATTGTTTTGATACTCAGGATGACCTGGAGTTATCCTTAAATGAAGGGGTAAGGTATCGCGTCTGGAATTCCTGCCAGATGGATGATTTTGCTAAAGTTGCCGGAGGGGAGGATTTTCGAAAAGGCAGGGACTTCCGGCAAAGGCACAGGTATTATCGTAAATTCAAATATCCGGTTGATAAGTTTAACCGGTATTTTTGCACCGGCTGCGGAAGGTGCACGCGGACCTGTATGGCTGATATCAGCCTGATTGAAACCGTAAATTCCCTGCTTAAAGAAGAACTGAAATAATCCATTAAAGAGGTGCAAAGATGCTTGAACGTGAGATACTTTTGGAGAAAATGAGAACAACCCCTTATCTGCCGATGAAGGCAAAAATCATCGAAGCGCAGATGGTTACGGATAAGGAAAAATTCTTCCGCATCCAGTTGGAAAATAAGATTAACCTTGGGCATATTCCCGGACAGTTCGTAATGGTTTCTATTTTTGGTTTTGGGGAAGCTCCAATTTCCGTCTGCTCCTCGCCAAGCGATAAAGGTTATTTTGAACTTACCGTCAGAAACGTCGGTGTATTTACCGATAGGTTGCATAAATTGGGTAAAGGTGACCAAATAGGTATCCGCGGTCCTTTTGGTAAAGGATTTCCCGTTGATAATATGTTTGGTTACGACGTGATGATTGTTGCCGGAGGATTAGGCATAGTCCCTTTACGTTCTCTAATCCGATATATTATGCACAATCGCAATGATTTCGGTAATGTGCAGATTTTGCTTGGCTGTAAGTCTCCCAAAGAGCTTTTGTTTGAAAAGGAGACTAGGGAATGGATGAAAAGATCGGAGATCAAACTCAACTGCACCGTTGACCGGGCAGATCCGGACTGGAAGGGCAACGTCGGCCTGATCACTACATTAATTCCCGGAGTGGATATAAACCCTACCCGCACCTATGGGGTTGTGGTCGGCCCGCCGATCATGTATAAGTTTGTTATCGTTAAATTACTGGAGAAGAAAATCCCCGAGCACCAAATTATCGTTTCTTTAGAAAGGCGCATGCGTTGCGGCCTGGGTAAATGCGGGCACTGCCAGATCGAAGGCGTTTATGTCTGTCAGTCAGGCCCGGTATTTACTTACAGTGATTTGAAAAATTTTAAAGGAGAGTGTCATGAAAAAGCAGTCTAAACCCAAGGTGGCATTTTTTGATTTCACGGATTGCGAGGGCTGCCAGCTTCAGTTCGCTAATATGGGACAGACACTGCTGGAGTTGATTGAACAGGTTGATATCGTTAATTTCCGCGAGATTATGTCGGAATCCGGGCAGGATTATGATGTCGCTATTGTTGAAGGGGCGATTACCACGGATAATGACGTAGTGCGTATTAAGAAAATAAGAGAGAAGGCCAAGGTCTTGGTGACATTAGGCGCATGCGCGACTATCGCCGGGGTAAATGGGATTAAGAACCGCCGGCCTCTGGAAGTGGCTAAAAAAACAGTATATGGAGAGAAGGGGGTTTTAGTCAATACTATTAAAGCTATGGCAGTGCATGAAGTGGTTTGCGTGGATTATGTGATTAACGGCTGTCCGGTTTATATCCCTGAGGTTGTCGCCGTGGTGAAATGCCTGCTTATGGGTAAGCCTTATGTTGTGCCGAATTACCCGGTTTGCGTCGAGTGCAAAATGAATGAGAATGTCTGCCTCTATGAGAAGGACCAGGAGTGCATGGGTCCGGTAACCAGAGCCGGCTGTAATTCCTGGTGTATCAATAGCGGCAACAGATGTTACGGCTGCCGCGGCTTAGTAGATAAACCGGCCAGCGATGCCGCCAAAGATATCTTGCAAAAATATGGCCTAAAAGTAGAAGATATTCTGAACAGTTTTACTTTATATAATGATTCCATGGGGGAGAAATATGACCAAGAGTTCAAATAAAATAGATTCGCAAGAGCTAAAAATCGATGTGCATTATTTAACCCGCGTTGAGGGCCATGGTAATATCGTGGTTGACGTAAAAGAGGGAAAACTTGCTAAATGCGAGTTTCAGGTAATTGAATCTCCGCGTTTTTTTGAGTCGATGCTTGTAGGCAGATCTATCTGGGAGGCCCAACATCTGACCAGCCGAATCTGCGGTATCTGCGCTTGCGGACACACCCTGGCGAGCATTAAAGCAGCAGAGGATGCCTTGGGCGTAAAACCATCAGATGAGGTAGTGATGCTTAGGAAATTGCTGCTGTACACCGAAATGCTGGATAGTCATATTTTGCATATTTATATTCTGGTTGCTCCGGATTTATTAGGAGTAAAAAGTATTGTGCCTTTGATCAAAACACATCGTCCGGTTATTGAGATGGCCCTGCGTATGAAACGGATGAGCGATTATGGCGGGGAGGTGCTTGCCGGTAGGCATATCCATCCCATAAGTTATGTTATTGGCGGGCTTACGCAGTTGCCGTCAAGGGAAGGTTTAGAGAAATTGTATAGCCTGATGTTAGAATCGCGTAAAGATGGCGAGGAGACAGTAAAGATCATTAAGACGCTTAAGTTTCCGCAATTCCAGAGGCCGACTCAATATATGTCGCTGACGAGCGATGATGAATATGCTATGTATGACGGAGATTTAATGGTAAACGGGGAAAAGAGCAAGGTAAGAGATTACCGTAAACTTTTTATAGAATCGGTTGTAGATTATTCCAAGGCCAAGATATCCAAAATTAACGGCAAGTCTTATGCCGTAGGGGCCCTGTCGCGTTTTAACAATAATTTCAACAGGCTGCACAGGAAAGCAAAAGCAGTAGCAGCCGAATTAGGGCTAAAGGTCCCTTGCCATAACCCTTATCTTAATACTGCGGCTCAGCTTGTAGAATGGGTACACTGCTTGGAAGAATCGATCACAATCCTAGAAAAGATTTTAAAAGATGGATTAAAAGAGGAGAAGATGGTTGTATCCTCTTGGCCGAAGAGAAGCGAGATCGGGAAAATCAAATATAAAGCAAACACCGGCATAGGATGCGTTGAGGTCCCCAGGGGCTCTTTATTCCACGAATATACGATAGATGACTCCGCTCATATCACTGCCGCCAATTGCGTGATCCCTACCAATCAGAACATGGGTAACTTAGAAGATGACATGCGTAAGCTGGTGCCGGAGTTATTAGGTAAGAAGACCCAGGAAGAGATTACTCTTGGCCTTGAGATGCTTGCCCGCGCGTATGACCCCTGTATATCCTGCGCCACGCATTTGTTGGACGTAAGCTTTGTCTAAAAAAATTGCGGTAATAGGTTTAGGTAACAGTTTAAGGAGAGATGACGGAATAGGGGTGATTATTCTGGAGTCCCTCCTTAATAATTATAAGCGCCCGGATATAGACTATCTTAATTTTGGCATCGCAAGTTTCGATCTGATACATCGCCTGCAGGATTACGATACGGCTTTACTTATCGATGGTATCAACGCAGAGTTACCAGTAGGAGAGTTAAAGATATTTGGTTTAGAGCAAGCCTCTTTTACAAATGGAGACAATGCGATTTCATCCCATGAATTAAATCTTAAGGATATTTTTAAGTTAACGCAAGATTTGGAGATTAAAACCAAGATTTATGTTGCCGGGATACAGGTTCAGGATATCGGTTTTGGCGAATTTTTGAGCGTGCCGCTTAAAGAGAAGCTGCAAGAGTTGACAAAACAGATCGATAAATTTATAGGGACGGTTCTCAAATAAAATGTGCTACGCCATACCGGGAAAAGTAGAAAAAATAGAGAATAACACGGTTATCGTGGATTATTTCGGCGAGAAAAGGAAAGCTTATAATGAGCTGGCCAAAATCAATATCGGCGATTATATTTACGCGCAGGGCGGGTTTGTGGTAAGCAAGATCTCTGACTCTGAAGCGCAAAGTATTCTTTCTGTATGGAAAGAAACATTTTTTCAATTACAGGAGGTAGATTTAAAGCTTTCCCGCCTGCAGCTTAGTGATAATAATACGGATAAAAAGCTGCTTGAAATATTGGATAAGGCCAGCCAATCCAAGGAGCTTACGCGGGAAGAGTTGCTATACTTGCTGGAGTTAAAAGATAAGAGAAAGTTGGAACTGCTTTTCAAAACAGCAAATTTTCTGCGTCAGAAATACCACAAGAATTCCTGCTGCGTGCATGGGATAATCGAGATATCCAATTACTGCCGGCAGGGCTGCCGATACTGCGGGATATCATATCACAATAAAGAACTGCGGCGCTACCGCATGACAAAAGATGAAATACTGCAGGCTGCCCGGGAGGCTGTTCAGGTTTATGGTTTTAAATCCCTGGTTTTACAAAGCGGTGAGGATCCTGGATACAGCGTTTTGGAATTAGTGGACATCATTAAGGAGATCAAACAAAAATTCCCCGCGCTAATTTTTATCAGTTTCGGTGAAATAGGTATAAATGGCTTAGAAAAACTTTATCAGGCAGGCGCCAGGGGTCTGCTCATGCGTTTTGAAACTTCAAACCCTAAGCTTTATCAGGATGCGCATCCCGACATGAGTTTAGAGAGCCGGCTTGAGCATCTACGCAAGGCCTATGCTATGGGTTACCTGATTCTTACCGGAGGCTTAATCGGTTTACCCGGCCAGGGCAAAGAAGATATCTTAAATGATATATTCCTGGCTAAACAGTTGCACGCAGAGATGTTCAGTTTCGGGCCTTTTATCCCGCATCCGCATACACCTTTTGCAAGAATAAAGCCTGCGCAGCACCCGGCCTTATCGGATAGGCCGGTGCGCGCTTCTGCGCAGGTAGAAGAAGTGATTAAGGTTTTGGCCCTTGCCAGGATTATTGATCATACTCATGCTAAGATTCTGGTAACTACCGCCCTGGAAACTTTAAGCAGGGAGGCGGCAAAAAGCAGCCTGCTTGCCGGAGCAAATTCGCTTATGCTTAACGTTACTCCTTTGGCCTACCGGCCATTTTACTCTATCTATCCGGACCGGGCGCATCAATCCGAGGATATTTCTAGCCAGATCGAATCTACGGTTTCCCTGCTGCGTTCTTTGGGAAGGGCGCCGACTGACCTGGAGGTACTTTAGCTTTATGAAATATATTAATGAGGAAAAGATAAATAATTTACTGCTTGAGGCAAAAAATGCCGATAGTGCCTTGATTGATGCGATCCTGGATAAAAGCCGCTCACTTAAGCGGATTACCTTGTCGGAGTCAGCTGCGCTGCTTGCGGTGGATGATCCGGAATATATTAAGAAAATATTTGCCGCGGCAAGTTTTGTTAAAGACGCGATCTACGGCAGACGGGTGGTGCTTTTTGCGCCGCTTTATATCAGTAACCTCTGCGTGAATAATTGTCTTTACTGCGCTTTTAAAGCGGACAACCCATTGATCAAGCGCAAGGCTTTAACTGTCTCTGAAATCAGCTCCCAGACAGAATGGCTCTTAAGGCGCGGACATAAAAGGATACTTATGGTCTGCGGGGAAGCTGCTCCCGGCGGTAAATCGAATATAGATTATTATATTGAAGCGGTTAAAGCTATTTATGGGGCCCAAGTCGGCAGGAATAGAATAAAAAGGGTTAATGTTAATTGCGCGCCATTAAATATCGAGGAGTTTAAGAAACTTAAAGCCTGCGGCCTTGGCACATATCAGGTTTTTCAAGAAACCTATAATACGGCAACGTATCGCCATATGCATCCAAAAGGGCCAAAAAGCGATCCGGATAACCGCATTGATGCCGTTGATCGGGCATTCGCAGCCGGCATTGATGATATAGGAATTGGCGCGCTTTATGGCCTATATGATTACAGGTTTGAAACTTTAGCTTTGCTTTCTCATGTTGAGCATATGGAGGAGAAGTTTGGCGTGGGGCCGCATACGGTATCTGTGCCTCGCGTTGAGCCGGCTCCAGGCGCAGAGCTGTCTTTTAATGTGCCGTATAAGATTTCTGACGAGGAATTTAAAAAAGTGGTTGCGGTTTTAAGGCTTTCGGTCCCTTACACAGGCATCATTATGTCTACGCGCGAAAATCCAGGGATGCGCGATGCTCTTTTAAGCCTGGGTGTCTCACAGATTAGCGCAGAATCCTCAACTTCTCCGGGTGGATATGCTGCTGCGGAAAAAGAAAAGGCAGGCGGCCAGTTTTCCCTTGGCGACCATCGCAGCTTAGATGAGATAGTCGGCACCTTGATCACGCATGATTACATCCCCAGCTTTTGTGCTGCCTGTTATCGCATGGAAAGGACCGGCGAGGCTTTTATGCAGCTGGCCAGGCCCGGAACGATTAAGGGCAAATGCAGTATGAATGCCCTGATCACCCTGAAAGAATATCTCGATGATTTTGCATCCGCGCCGGTAAAAAATGCGGGTTGCGAGATGATCGCGCGATATTTTAAACAGCTTAATCCCCCTGAGCAGGATAAGTTAAAATTCTTCTTTTCGCATCTTGCAGAAGGGGTAAGGGATGAATATGTATGAGAATAGATTAACGTATGAAGATCATATCTAAAGAAGTTTTAGCCGATTGCGCCGGGACAAGGATCGTAAAATTAACTTTAAGTGCTCCGGAGATTAGCCGTAAGGCCAAGGCCGGGCAATTCGTCGTAGTTATGGCTTGCGAAAAAGGGGAAAGGATCCCGCTTACCATCGTCGGAGCGGATAGTAAGGCTGAAACCATTACCCTTATTTTTCAGGAAACGGGCTTAAGCACAAAAACTTTAGGAGCGCTTAGCGCCGGGGATAATTTATACGCTTTGGTTGGGCCTCTTGGCCATGCCACCGACCATGGCCTTGCGGCCTGTGGCAAGGTTATTTTAGTGGCCGGTGGCGTAGGAATTGCTGAAATTTATCCTGTGGCAAAAAGCCTAAAGCAAGCAGGGAACAATATTACGGTTGTCATCGGAGCCAAGACTAAAGAATTGTTGATATTGGAGAAAGAGCTCAAAGATATAGCGGATAAAGTTTATGTTGTTACTGATGATGGCTCCTACGGCCGGAAAGGTTTTACTACCGCTGCTTTGGAAGAGCTGCTTAAACAGGGGGAATATGATCTAGTTTATAACGTAGGCCCTATTCCCATGATGAAGAAGGCCGCCGAGATCAGCCGTTCTTTTAATACTCGGGCAATAGTTTCGCTTAACGCCCTTATGGTTGATGCTACCGGCATGTGCGGCTGCTGCCGGGTGACTGTGGCAGGCCAGGTTAAGTTTTCTTGCGTTGACGGACCGGAGTTTGAAGCGGACAAAATAGATTGGGAAGAATTAGAGAAAAGAAATTGCATGTATTTAGACAAGGAAAAACATATTTGTAAACTGAAATTCAGCTGATGAGAAGAGAGCCTGTAAAAGCTAGAGAGTTGGCTGCCGATAAAAGGGCGGACAGCTTTGATGAAGTAGTGGCCGGATATTCGGAAAGCCAGGCATTCTCCGAGGCAGGCCGCTGCCTGCAATGTAAAAATCCTACCTGTATTTCAGGCTGCCCCGTAGGCATAAATATCAAGAAATTTATCTACCAGATTACGCAAAATGATTATGCGTCAGCTTATTTTACGATCAGGGAGACAAACAATTTTCCGTCTATCTGCGGCAGGGTTTGCCCTGCCGAATACCAGTGTCGTAAAGCCTGCGTGCTTAATAAAAGCAGGATTGCCTATGCAAGCAGCGAGGCGATCAATATCCATTTCCTGGAAAGGTTTATCGGAGATTACGGGATGAGACATAATCTTAAAGTGCCGAAAGAAGAAGATGCCAGGTTATCAAAGATTAAGGTAGCGGTGGTTGGCTCCGGCCCGGCAGGATTATGCTGCGCCGGGGAGCTGGCCAGGAAAGGGATAAAGGTGGTTATATTTGAAAGCCTGCAGAGCTGCGGCGGCGTTTTAAGGTACGGCATACCGGGTTTCCGCCTACCTGATGAGATACTTGATTATGAGATCAATTATTTGAATAGGCTGGGAGTGGAATTTAAAACTAATGTTGTCGTGGGCAAGACCATTCTCTTAAATGAATTATTCCAACAGGGGTTTGACAAAGTATTTTTGGGATTAGGCGCCGGAGTGCCTTCATTTCTGGGGATAAAAGGAGAGAACCTCTGTAATGTCTATTCAGCCAATGAGTTTTTGACCCGGGTAAACCTTATGTCTGCTTATAAATTCCCGGAATACCACACCCCGGTAAATATCGGAGAGCATGTTCTGGTTATCGGAGGAGGCAATACGGCTATGGATGCTGCCAGGTGCGCCTTGCGTTTACAAAAGATGAGCGGGATACAACCGGGCGTGTCGATTATCTACCGTCGCACGGAAACAGAGATGCCGGCCAGGAGGCTTGAAATCGGACACGCCAGGGAGGAGGGGATTGAGTTTAAATTTTTAACTCAGCCTAAGGAATTTTACGCCGATGAGAAGGGCTTTGTGCGGGGATTAAATGCCTTAAGCTGTAAGCTTGGAGATCCGGATAGCTCGGGAAGGAAAAGACCCGTTGCCGATGAGGGGAGCGATTTTACTATACCCTGTGATCTGGCTATTATCGCCGTCGGCCTGCAGGCAAACAGGGTTTTAAGCAGCGTGACGCCTGAACTGAAAACCGACAAATATCAAGATATTGTAGTTGACCCCGGGAGCATGGAGACCTCGATGAAGAATGTTTTTGCCGGCGGGGATATTGTCGGAGGGGAAGGCACGGTAATCGAGGCTATGGGCATGGCTAAAAAAGCCGCCAGGGCTATTATTGATAAAGCTTGACAATTTCCTGTTGGGCATTATCATAGTAACATTACAATCTTGACAGCCTTAAGGCCATGCAAAGACGCATGGCAAGGGTTAATTACAAGAGGTGGAAGACAAAGACGTCTGAAAACTTAAAACGGATGTCTATTTTTTTTGAGGTTCGCTGCCTAATTTTTAGGCATAAACTGATTAAAATCAGGGAAGGGGGAGGTTATTCATGATCCAGTGGCCGAAGACAAATGATGCTTTAGGGACAGTAAACAGGGGGAACCCCTGCGAAAGCGGATTGTGCACCCTCTGCCGCGTAGACTGCATGGGCAAATGTGAAACCTGGCTTTCCAGCTTAAAAGGAAGAAAGCTTTTGTATCCCAGGGATTATAGTTTTACTACCGCAGGAAGCGCAAACACAACTCACCTGGGAGTTTCTTATAATTCTTTGCGTATTAACGGCTATAATTACGGGGCATACGGGCTTCCTAAGGGCATTTCTAATTCCGAGGATGACTGTATTTTTCCTAATGTGAGTCTTGAGGGGGAGTTCGGCCAGGCAGTCAAAACCAAGTTCAGGATCCCGGTAATGACCGGCGCTTTGGGCTCTACATTTGTGGCAGCCAAATACTGGGAATCTTTTGCCACCGGCGCGGCTCTGGTAGGTATCCCGATCGTTGTCGGCGAAAATGTCGTGGGTATTGACAAGCAGGCGGAGATCAAAAACGGCAAGATTATCAAGGCCCCGGAATTAGACAGGAGGATCGAGACATTCCTGCGTTATTATGACGGCTATGGCGCTATTATCGTGCAGATGAATGTTGAGGATACGCGCAACGGGGTTGCCGAATATGTGATTGGAAAATACGGGGATAAGGTTATTATAGAGTTAAAGTGGGGACAGGGGGCAAAATGTATCGGCGGAGAAATACAGGTCACCAGTCTTGAGTATGCCCAGTTCCTCAAAAAAAGGGGTTATGTGGTTGATCCTGACCCGACCATACCTGAGGTGCAGGAGGCTTTTAAGTCCGGGGCGATCAAGTCTATCGCGCGGCACAGCCGCATGGGTTATACCAGCCTTTCTTCAGAGAAGCAAGTTGAAGAGAATTTCATGAAGGCGGTTAAGTATCTGCGCAAGATCGGTTACAAGAGGGTATCGTTAAAAACCGGTTCTTACGGGATGGAAGCCCTGGCGATGTCTATAAAGTACGCTTCAGAGGCTAAGCTCGATCTGCTTACTATTGATGGTTCAGGCGGCGGCACAGGGATGAGCCCCTGGAATATGATGGAGACATGGGGTGTTCCTTCTATACTGTTACACTCTAAGGCTTATGAGTACGCGGAGATCTTACGTAAAAAAGGCAAGAAGGTAGTAGATATGGCTTTTGCAGGAGGATTAGCCCGTGAAGACCATATATTTAAGGCGTTGGCATTAGGCGCCCCTTACACGAAATTAGTGTGCATGGGTCGCGCGTTAATGATCCCCGCGTATCTCGGTTCAAATATTGAAGGGGTATTAAACCCGTCAGCAAAAGCAAAGGTGAGCGGAAGCTGGGATAAACTTCCCGCATCCGTAGCTGAGTTTGGCGCTACCGCCGAGGAGCTCTTTGCCGGTTATTATGACCTGCAGAAGAAAGTTGGTAAAGATGAAATGAAGAAGGTGCCTTTAGGCGCAGTTGCTTTTTGGACACTAGCGGATAAATTGTCTGCAGGCCTGCAGCAGTTAATGGCCGGTACCAGGAGGTTCTCGCTTAAGGCGATTACCCGCGAAGATATCTTTTCGGCAAACCGTCAGACCGAGAAGGAAACAGGCGTACCTTTTATTACAGATGCGGCTGATGATAAGGCCAAGAAAATATTGAAAGCTTGATCAGCTAAAAAAGTAAGTCAAAATTAGGGACAGCGAATATTTATTTTTAATAAATAGCCGCTGTCCCTAATTTTAGTTGCAGTGGCGCTTTTTTGGTTGTAAAATAGCGCTAATGAACAAAGAAGAGATTCTTGAAGATTTTTTCCGCACTTTAAGAGTTGTGCTTACCAACGCTTTTTCCTATTCTAAAGATCACCCCTACTTTATTAAATCCGTGGCAAATTTCAAAACCAAGCTTGAAACGGCTCTCTCCATTTTGAATCCGCTTAGAATCGGGGTAACCGATTCAGGGCTTGTGGCTGATGGAAAAAAACTGGTAAAAATCGGTTTCTATGACGAATTAGCCCGGCTGCTGCATCAGCGTAAGATCAAAAGCCTGGAGATCAGGAAAGGCGCAGACCTCCAGGAATTGATCCAGTTTTTTTCCCTGATCTCTCTGCCTCAAAAGGATATCCTTAAAAGCGGCGGTATCAACGCGCTTTTATTGAGGAAACAACTTGCCCATTTTACGATAGAGGAGCTGGATTACTCCGCGCTTTTGCACGGGGAGAGCCAGGAGTGCGCTGATATCTGGGGTTATATGCTTAAAGACGCTTCGCGCAGCAATGATGCGGATAAATTAAACAAGCTTGCCGATGATTTCGGCCCTCTTATCAAACGGGTCAACGAAAAGGACCTTTTGGATACCGGAGGGATCTCCTCCCAAGTCAATGAGTTTATGGTTTGTTTAAGGGGTAAAAACAGGGAGAAGTTTGATAGATGCGTAAAAGATGTTTTTCTCTGGCTGCTGCGGAATAAAAAATCACTTAATGATGAGAAATTGGTAAAGCTTAGGCCGGTTTTTAACGGTTTAGACCAGGATGATTTTAGCTCCCTGCTTTGGGATGGCATCCTGCGGGAAGATAATTTTGATTCTTTAAGCCTGCAGATCTTCTCTAAAATATCAAATTCGGAAGACCCCGGCAGGATCGCCGGGGATCTTTTAAAAAAAGGTGACCAGCAGCAGTATCTAAGGGATAACCCAGGGGCAGTAAAGAAAATCCGCAATTTATTAAGCACTACCGTGGATGACCCTCTCTCCGCGGTCTACCGCAATACGCTGGAATCTTTGGTTAAAAGCATCTCTTTTTCCGGTAAGCTGTTTTTTGACCACAAGAGGCTTCTGGAAAATTACCGCAATATAGTCTTAGGCATATTTTCAACCGGGGAGAGCAGGGATAACCTGCAGCTGGCAGCGGCGATTTTGGAAAAAGAGTTAGCCGGCGCATTTGAGGGTAATGATTTTAGTTTCCTGAAAGGCCTCTGGGCCGTGTTGATTAAAAGGAAGGCGGAGGGCATAGATGTGTGCGCCGGCCTTGGAAAAAACCTTTCCGTTTTTGTCGAAAATATTGTCTTGGGCGGCGCTATGCCTGCCGAGCAGGAATTTCTCCTGGAAATGGTCTCTTCACCCAGCCAGGAGTTGAGTTTCTACCTGGATAAAATATTTACTGCCGAAAAAGTGAATAAGCATATTTTAAGCTTATTTTTAAGATTATTTAAAGATAATCTTGATGCCTTTTACGGCAGGGTGGAACAAAAATTTCAGGATATGGAGTTTCTTATCAGCCTGATCGACGCGCTGGGCCAGGTTGAGGCGCCTGCAACTCTGGATATACTGGAATATATTTATTCTGTTGCTAACCAACTGGTAAAGCTTGAGGTTTTGGAATCCATGCGCAAGGGGAAAAACATTGACTCTGCATTTCTTATCCGCCAGTTAAACACGGATTCAACGTTACTGAAGAAGGGCGCGCTTTCGGCTTTAAGCCTTGACCCCCAGGCTAAGGAAGAGGCATTGAAGCTGCTGCTTAAGGTTAAGAGCCTATGGGGACGCAAGAACAGGGTTATTATTGAGAATATGCAGATAGTTTATGCGCTGGGCTTGAAGGAGGCTGGTTCCCGCATTAAGGAATTATCCAGGAGAAGATTCTTCTGGAATAGCCGGCTTCGTGATAAAGCCAATAGGATATTAAAGGAGTGGAATGCTAGCTAAAATTCAAACAGCCTTTCAAGAGTTGCTCACCTGTCTTCAGACTGCCAAGTTGTACGGTACAGTGCATCCTATGTTCCAGAAATCCCTGGATAAAGCTTACGCAGCCTTTGAGGATGTTTTAATTGACCGCCAGGAGATGGTTATCGGCATTGTAGGAGATGAGCTGGCTTTTGAAAAGGAGATTTTCTTTGATTTAGGCAGGCTTTTGAAGCCGGCGATCCTGTATTTAAAAGAGAGGAATATCGAAAGGCTTGCTTTTTTCCGCGGATTAAGCAAGGAAGAGCTGGGGAAATTCGTGGGTTTTATTGCCGGGCCGAAAGAGGAGTTTAAGGCGGATCCGCAACAGGTTCTGGTTCTTGGCGGAGTGAGAAATATAAGCATTGGTAAGCTTAAAGTAAACGATAAACAGGATAAGGGAAGTTTTGCCCTTGAACAGCTTAATCTTTATGATACTTCCGCGGATAAGGTCGGCCAGGTTTTATCCGGAGTGCTTAATTCCGAGAAGATCGACCAGCTCTCGCTTAAATTCTCCCTGAGCAATATCATGGACAGCCTGGGGGCGCAGCACCAGGAGCTGCTTAAGCTGGCTACGGTAAAGAGGTATGATATGGAAACATATACGCACATGCTTAATGTTTCCATTCTCTCCATGTATTTTTCCTCGCGCCTGGGATTTGAGAAGAACGATACATTGGATATCGGCGTAGCCGCTCTTTTTCATGACATCGGAAAGATGTACATCTCGCGCAAAACCCTGCACAAACCCGAACGGTTAAGCGATCAGGAGTTTGACCGCATCAAGAGCCATACGATCCTGGGAGCTGAATTCATGTTGAAATATGTTGATGCTTTGGGAATTTTACCGGTGGTTATCAGCTTCGAACATCATTTGAAATATGATATGTCCGGCTATCCGCGCCTGAGCCTGTTAACAAAGCCGCATGTCGCTTCTCTGATCGTTTCAATTTGCGATGTTTATGACGCCCTTTCGCAAAGGCGGGGCTACAAGCAGGATTATTCACCGGATGTGGTTTACAATATAATGAATAAAGAGAAGGGCAGCTCTTTTGACCCGGAGCTGCTGGATAAATTCTTTAAAGTCATAGGCCTGTGGCCGGTTGGCGCAGTGGTGGCGTTAAATGACGGCAGCATAGCATTAGTCAGGGATCAGAATGAATCTGATATCCAGCGGCCAAAGATTGAAATTGTCTCTCCTGTTGACAAAAAACGCCTGGTTGATTTGGTTGAAGATAACAGTTTGCGCATCGAGCGTTACCTTAATCCCTGGAAGGAAGGCAAGGAATTCCTGCGTTTAGCCCAGTAGCCAAGCAGAGTGCCTGGACACTGTCCCTGATTTGGCT
>Ga0265296_1000785_pt1 | contig 42778 bp, 26 predicted proteins | sample MunlanPumphouse1_FD_189073 | JGI IMG/M metagenome (GOLD analysis project Ga0265296, IMG submission 189073) | Groundwater microbial communities from a municipal landfill in Southern Ontario, Canada - Pumphouse #1 | ecosystem: Environmental > Aquatic > Deep subsurface > Groundwater | place... | reverse complement strand
TATGGCGGCTCACACCTTTTTGTTTTAATCCCTCACTCGCGGTTCATTCATCTCTCCACAGATTGGGGGATCATTATGCGGTGGAATGGGGTTAAAAGATAGGTATCATTTTGTATTGTACAAGACTGCGTCTTGATTTTTTCCACCCGTATGGTAGTTTATAATGTTGTTCAATATAGAACAGGGTAACAATTTAGCAATTTAAGGTAACTGCTTAAAGGCTTCAACACGACGCGAAGGAATGCCAATTTTTCGAGGATTTAGGCGCGAGGGATGCTAGGTCGCGTCCGCAGAAAAATTGTGCATTCCGAACGGCAACATATAACAACATAACAATTTAACCATTTAACAATTTTCGGAATGCGCGACTTCCTCTTCCAAGCAAAAAGCGTACTCTCTGCCATTCAGGCGGCCGACCATATCCTGGTCGTGACCCACCAAAAACCCGACGGCGACGCGGTCGGGTCGGCTGCGGCTATGGTCGGCTACTTGGAAAAGCTTGGCAAGGAATCCTTGGTGTTCTGCCAACACCCTCCGCAGGACATGTTCCACTTCCTTCCCCACATGAATAAATTTACTACTGACGCGTCGGTGGTGCACTCGCCGCGGTATGACCTCATGATTGTCCTTGACTCTTCAGACCTTGCCTACGCGGGCATTGAAGAGCTTTTGCATTCAAGGAAAGAGCCGCTCCCTCCCCTCGTGAACATCGACCACCATGCGTCAAACGTGTACTTCGGAGAATTCCACCTCATCGACCCTGCGGCGCCGTCCACCACCACCGTCCTCTACCGCCTCATCGCCGCCGAGCACCGGCACCTCATCGACGCGCCGCTTGCCACCTCGCTGCTCACGGGCCTGCTCACCGACACCGGGCACTTCTCCAACCCCGCAACGAATGAGGTTGCGCTTGCGGTGGGCGCGGAGCTCTTAATGCACGGCGCCCGGTTCCGCCAAATCACCGCGGCGACGTGGCAAAATCGCGAGATCGGCACACTCCACTTGTGGGGAAAGGCGCTCGCGCGCTTGCAGTACTCCCCCCGCTACCGCCTCGCTTCTACCATACTCACGCTCGAAGATTTCCGGACGGCGCGCGTAGAAGGGGACCCCACCGAAGGGATTGCCAACTTCCTCGCCAACCTTAAAGAAGCGGACGTCATCCTGGTCCTCAAGGAACAGGAAGGCGGCACCGTCAAGGGAAGCCTGCGCACGGTGCACCCCGACATTGACGTGTCCCGCCTTGCGCTCGCCTTAGGCGGAGGAGGGCACAAGAAAGCCGCAGGTTTTAAGATTCAAGGGAAACTCATCCGCACGCCACAAGGATGGAAGATTATCATTGGCTAAAACGTACAAAGAATTTTTTAGACAAAAATAGTCGCCTGTCCTTTCGTCAGGCGACTTTAAATTTACGAACAATGTTTCGTTACTATTTTTCACATTACTGCTTTAACTCCGGCCCTGAATATGGGCCACCCCTGATCGCCAAGTAAACGATGCACACGACGTTCAGGATGCGGCATCATGCCCATGATCGTCCCAGTTGAGTCGCAAATTCCGGCGATAGGACTGCCACTCGGACTAGCCGGGTATTTGGTACTGCCTTTCTGACTGCCGTAGGTTGCCACGATATCTAACATGGTACCCTCTGGGTACACCAGCCGCCCTTCAGCATGAGCGACCGGCAGTGTTATTTCCATACCGTCTAACCCTTCTATCCATATACACTGCACTCCCCTAGGTTGGTGTAAATGGATTTTGGTATCACCCCAGTGTTCGAAACGAGCGCTGAGGTTGAGATCCAATATTGCCTTTTGTCCAGGGCCGGGGAGTAGGCCAGATGCAACTAGGATCTGGAATCCGTTACACACCCCCAAAATAGGGATCCCTCGTTCCATCACCAATGCTAACTGGGCACGAAGTAAGTGTTGCAGATCCACAGCCGCGACTCGCCCAGCACCGAGGTGGTCTCCCCAACTGAAACCGCCTGCAATGCCAATCAAATCAGCCTCATGGAGACCGCGACGGCCATCAATCAGCTGCTGCAGTGGTACTACTTCAGCGCGCGCACCTGCGAGCTCAAATGCATGCGCCATTTCCGGGTGACAATTTGTCCCTGGAAACCACGGAACCAATACGATCGGTCTCATAGTACCACCTCCTTAAATGTATTGAGCCATTGGGTTGCAAGTAGATCTGTTGGGCAACGGAACAACTGTTTGCTTCGATGATTCACCTCAATAATTGGCACATCAGAGACCTCACCAAGAAGGTGACAGTTACCATTACTAAGAAAATCCCGCCAGTTACCATTCGATGAGGCAAACAATATAGCGCCGTTAAGTTCTCCGAACATCCATAATAGTGGATCACTTTCAAGTGAGATAGTGCATCCCAGCCCGCTCCCAATGCTCATCTCAAAGAGCCGGCGGATAAGGCCGCCCTCTGCGACGGCAGATCGGGAATGGATTTGTTTCTGCCACTGTAGTCTTGTGAGCATCCGATGGTACCGAGTGAGCCCTGATCGCAGCTTCAACAGGTCAACTTCTGGCAGTGCATCCCCTCGCGCGCCAAAAAGATCCAATAGTACTGATCCGCCGAGATTTATTTTTTTTAGTCCCGGTGTATAGAGTACGAGTTGATCTCCTGGTTTAGCGAATGCCTTCGGAATCAGCTGGAAGGCATTAATCAATCTGCCAACCGCGAGCACGTCCAGAGTTAACGGCGCATCAATACGTTCGCCATTCTTCCCGAAAAACGTCCCACTAGAACTGTCCTTCCCGGTAATCACTGGTACACGGAGCTCTTCAGAAGCAGGAACATAGCCGTGCTTTACAAGCTGCACCAGTTTCCAGGCGTTCTCCGGACTATCGAGGACGCTTGGTGTGTAAAGATTGGCGCAATAGGTAATGTTATCTATACGGAACCCTGCTGCGACCAATTTAGTTACTGCCTGCGCCATCATCAGTTTCCCGAGCCCGGCCGGATCGATATCGCCATAGAATTGGTTTACGGCATTGGCAATGCCGCAAGCCCAACGCCTGCCGCGTACCGGTGTGGTCACAAACAATTCATCCGGCATTCGCTCGCCCTTGCCACCCATATACGTCATAACCGTATTGCCTTGCACGGTTTGATCGTATTGGTGGGCAGCCCCAGATTGGTCCGACAGATTGAAATGTCCCAGGTGTCTTTGAATCAGATCAATCCACTGAGTCTCGCTATCTGGCACTGGTGGGAAAAATGGTTTATCTTGATGCATCGGCTCTTTGACCTGAATATCCGGCAATGGACTATATCCTGTAAGGAATGAGTATGGTAAATCTACCACAATCATTCCGTCCATGGCAGGTATTGGATCAGACAGCCATTGGGTGTGATTTAATTCTGCATTATAGATTACCTGGCAACGTTTGGTATCCGTAAAAATACCGATTGCTGTTGCCGGAACTCCATAGTCAGTAAGAATACCCATCGCTTCTGCTAATTTCGCAGGTGGTATGCACAACACACCACGCTCTTGGCTTTCTGAAAGCCATACTTGCCAAGGCAGCATACTGACGCACTTCAAGGGTACCCAGGCGAGGTTAATCCACACGCCTGTCCCTTCACCCATTTCGCCCACTGCCGAGCTTAGGCCAGCCGCGCCGCAATCAGTGCACGCGCGAATACAACCAGCGTCACGGAGTATGGGTATCACCTCCATGCACTTTCTCTCTTCAATCGGCATTCCTATCTGAACGTGAGCAGCGTCCACGGTGGTGGTTTCATGGGTCGACGCAGCCGAACTGACTGTCGCACCATGAATCCCGTCGATGCCAGTGTCTCCGCCAATCAGCACCACGAAATCGCCCGGTTGCGGTTCACCTTTCTGCGCGCGCGATTCAGGGATGATGCCTATTGAATGCCCAAGCGCAAATCCCTTTACGTTGTTCGAATGAATCATGTACTGCGACCAAGCCATGGGAATACCCATGGGATTGGTGTATTGTCCCGTCCCACGAATTGACTCCAAGAGCACGGTTCGTGGATGGATAGCGCCTTTTGGTAATTGTTCCCACGGCATCCGTGGATCACAGATACCCATAATCGTGGTGCCCGCGAATGGCCATCCGCCTTGTCCCGTGAAGATGACATCGCGAATAACACCTCCGTGCTTCGTCATGATCCCCCCATAAGGAGAACCAGCGAACGTGGGGGATATATGAGTTTCACCCTTGAAATTGATAGCCCAGCCACCGTAGAATCTCATCACCCCCGCATTGTCCTTAAAACAAGATACTACCAGCGGGTGGTTTATACGCCGGGTAGCTTCTTGGATACATTCCAAGAGCCCGAGCGCTCTTAAAGTGGTATGGCTACAATGGTCTCCCCACGCCGCGGCTACCATCTCAAGCTCGGCATCACGGATTATGCGTCCCTCTTTTTTAAAAAAACTATGAATCGCAAGAAGCTGTTTCGGCGAGAGGAATAGACGACGATTCTTCGAGAGATGCTTCATTTCCGCAAGGTTCATATGGGATATGTCATATTCTGATACACCCCCAGTTTGTCCCTGTGGCATGAGCGTTGACCACTCTACTCCCGGTGCAATAATGGTTTGCACCTGCGGGTTGTAAAGCCATCTGCTAGTAATTTCTTGCTCAGCCTCTTTATCAACCCCGACTAACTTATATCGGGTGGAGAGTCGTACCCATTGGATACCTTTTAATCCAAGGGCATCAATGGCGTGCTTCAAGGAGGACCATTCTGGATCCGTTATCGCTCGCTGATATCTCACCTCTCTTACCTCAAGTAATTTCGATTGAAACGAGACCTTTTCCACGACAGGGTTACAAAATAACCTCACAATTTCATCCCTTATTCCTTTATCGAGGTGATCCCCTTCAATGCATAACACGTCCTCGATACAGACTCCCCTGAGATCAGGATAGCCCACTCTTTGCAACTGTCGAAGCAGCTGAGTCGCACGCGGGTCATCTCCAATTCTTGTTTTATACATTTTTATTATCATCTGCTTTCAACTCCTTTTCTGTCTAAAATTCTCTGAATGGCAGTGCTGACCGCACTGGGCAACATGAGCCATTCGTAGTTTAATACCCTCTGAAGCTATTAATCCAAAACTTACTTTTTCCATCTTTCATTTTCCTCCATTTTAAATTGTCAACGCTTGCCTCTTGATTAAGAAACAAGCAACGATTTTTATTATTTTTACTTTTTTTCTATTACGTCATCTTACTACGCCCTATTTGGGATGAACAGGGGATAAAATATCATCAATCACGAATGTCTCCTCATCGTACGACACGTTTCCATGTGGCAAACAAACTGTATATTTGCCACCTTGTTGAAGCAAAACCCAAGTAATGATATCCTAGTGCTGTCTCATGAAGCATTAAATATATAAAACTTATGGCTACCACAAACCCCCGCAACCTTTATCTCATCCCCACCGTGATAGAAAAATCGTCCTACGGCGAGCGCGCCTATGACATCTACTCGCGGCTGCTGAAGGACCGCATCGTATTCCTCGGCGATACGATCGATGACGGCGTGGCAAATACGGTCATCGCGCAACTCCTGCTCCTTGATAGCCAGGACAAGGGACGCGACGTCAAGCTCTATATCAACAGCCCCGGCGGCTCGGTGAGCGCAGGCCTTGCGATTTACGACACCATGCAATATATCAAGCCGGATGTCGTCACGATTTGCGTGGGGCTCGCCGGCAGTATGGCAGCGGTGCTGCTCTCCGCAGGAGCGAAGGGCAAGCGGTTCGCGCTCCCCAACGGCGAGGTGCTGCTCCATCAGGTCATGGGCGGCGCAGAAGGTCAGGCGATTGATGTCAAAATCCGCGCGGAACACATACTGAAGGTCGAAGACCGGCTCAATAAAATACTGGCGAAGCACACTGGCCAGACGCTCCAAAAAATCGAAAAGGACACTGATCGCGATTTCTTCATGTCCGCGGAAGAAGCGAAAGAATTTGGTGTCATTGATAAAATTATAAGTTAAGCCTCCTGCTTGCCAAGCTATGCATGATGTGGTATCTTCTGTATACGGTCAAATCATTAACTATTCATAACACAAGGAACGGTTACCGTTAAGAGAAATCGAGGATAGAAGAGTTTCCACTACCACATCATTTTCTGTGATTCATACCACACAAATTCATACAGATTTACCCATTACCGAGTATAAATCCTTTTTAAGGATTCTTGTCGTGTCCGCGTAATTTCCAAAAAACGCGACCGTGGTACTGCCCTCATCGTCTTCTCAATAGCTCTTTGCGCCCCTATACCGTTCCATAGGAAAGGACTCTTATGGATTTTTTTATTCTGCTCATTGCCGTTCTGTTGAGCGGTGCCGCGGGCTTCGTAATACGGAAACTCGTAGCCCAGCAAGCGGCCGCCTCTGTTGAGGCAAAAACCAAGCGGCTCCTCGAGGATACGCGGACAAAGCAAAAAGAATTGCTCATTGAAGCGAAAGACAAGGCGCTCGCGATTATTGACGAAGCAAAAAAAGAAAAAGAGACCTATCTCCAAGAGCTTCATAACCAGCAGAAACGGCTGGAGAAACGGGAAGAGCTTTTTGATAAGAAACTCTTAGAGTTTGAAGACAAGCAGCAGCAGCTCACCGAGGCGCGCAAAAAAGTGGACCAGCTCAAAGAGGATCTTGGCCACTTGCGCGAGGAAACGCTCAAGAAACTGGAAATTGTCGCGGGACTCACCCGTGAGGATGCGAAACGGGTTCTTTTGGATAACACGGAAAATTCCGTCAAAGAAGAACTGCTGTCCCGCGTCAGGAAACTCGAGCGCGAAAGCTCGGAAGAGTGGGAGCGCAAAGCGCGGCACTATATCAGCATCGCCATGGAGCGATGCGCGTCCTCCCATGCCGTGGAAACGACGACCACGGTCATCTCAATCCCTTCTGATGATTTGAAGGGGAGAATCATCGGGCGCGAGGGGCGCAATATCAAAGCTTTTGAACAGCTTACCGGCGTGGAAATCGTCGTCGATGAAACGCCGCAGACGATCGTTATTTCCGGCTTCTCCATGATCCGCCGGCAGATCGCCAAAATTGCGCTTGAAAAACTCGTCCTTGACGGCCGCATCCACCCTGGCCGCATTGAAGAAGCAATCGACCAAGCTAAAAAAGAGCTCTCGGTAGAAATTAAAAAAGCGGGAGAAGATGCCGCCTATGAAGTGGGGGTGGCGGGACTGGACCCCAAGCTCCTCCAAATCCTAGGACGCCTCAAATACCGCACCAGCTACGGCCATAATGTCCTCTCCCATTCGATAGAAGTGGGGCTCCTCGCAGGGCTTCTGGCGGAAGAATTGGGCGCGAACGTGTCAGTCGCTAAAAAAGGAGGCCTGCTCCATGATATCGGAAAAGCAGTTGATCATGAAGTGCAGGGCGGCCATCCGGAAATAGGACGGGACATCATGAAGAAATTCGGGCTTCCTGAAGAAGTATCCTACATCGCCATCGCGCACCATGAAGATAATCCTTCCACTTTGGAAGGCATCATCGTGAAAGTGGCAGATGCCATCTCTGGCGCAAGGCCGGGAGCCCGCAAAGACACCTATGAACAGTACGTGCAGAGGCTTGAAGAGCTGGAGAAGATCGCGACATCTTTTGACGGCATTGAAAAAGCTTATGCGATCCAGGCGGGACGTGAAATACGCGTCTTTGCTAATCCTGACCGCATTGATGATTGGGCCGCGCAGAAGCTAGCGCGCGAAGTCGCCAATAAGATTGAGACAGAGCTCAAATATCCGGGAGAGATAAGAGTAACACTTATTCGGGAAAGAAGGGTGATTGAATATGCCAGGTAATAAATGCAAAATGTCACCGCAGAAGCGGGATCCCGCATACCACTGAGATTAATAATAATGTGCGGGACAAATCTCAAAATGCAACCCTTCGACAAGCTCAGGATGACAACCGTTATTTGTCATGGTGAGCCGAGTCGAACCATGATTTTTGACTTTTGATTTTTACATTAAGGTTGTATGCGCATTTTATTTTTTGGTGACATTGTAGGAAAGCTCGGGAGACGTGCGCTCGCCACAGTGATTCCTGAAGCGCGTGAAAGCTTGCAGCCTGATGCGATTATCGTGAATGGGGAAAATCTCGCGCACGGCATGGGCATCACGCGCAAAACCCTGACCGAAATCCTTACCCTTGGCATTGACGCAGTGACGAGCGGCAATCATATCAGCGACAAAGACGAGTTCACCGCCATTCTCACCGAACGCGAGAGCCGCGTAATCCGCCCTGCAAATTACCCTCCCGGAGTGCCTGGATCGGGAATGTGCACCATCCCCGTGGGATCACGAACACTCACGGTTATTAACCTTATGGGCCGCGTGTTTATGTCAGAAAACTTGGATTGCCCCTTCCGCACCCTTGATACACTCCTCCAAAGCGCCGAGGTGAAACAATCAAATGCCATTATTGTTGATTTCCATGCGGAAGCGACGTCAGAAAAAACTGCGCTAGGATGGTACGCGGACGGGCGCGTATCGGCGCTCCTCGGCACGCACACCCATATCCCCACCGCAGATGCACGAATACTCACCGATGGCACCGCCTACGTGACTGATGTGGGCATGGTAGGGGGCAGAGACGGGGTCATAGGGGTTGAGCGGCAAGGCCCTTTAAAAGGATTCCTGACCCAGCTCTCCACAAAATTCGAAGTGCTTGAATCCGGCGTCGCGCAGATCAATGCCGTGCTTATAGATATCGATCCCGCGAGCCGCCGCGCCACTGCCATTACCCGGTTTGATCGAGAGATCTCGATAGTGTAAACTAAAAGCGACTTCACGTAACCGGTACGCCATCATACGCAAAAGGTCGATCTTAACTTATAGCGTGAACTCGCGTATCACGTAGCATAAACAAGCTTATACGTATATGAATAAAGCAGAACTCATAGAAACCATTACGCAAAAAATAACACTTGCCCGCAAAGATGTGGAAGCGGTCCTCGATGCGTTTGAAGAAACTACCATTGCCACGCTCAAAAGCGGCGGCGAGGTGACCCTCACTGGTTTCGGCACTTTCATGACCAAACGCCGCGAAGCCCGCATGGGCGTCAATCCCCAACATCCCGAAGAAAGGATCCAGATCCCTGCGGTCACGGTCCCGAAATTCAAAGCAGGGAAAAATTTGAAAGAAGCGCTGAAATAATATCGAAAATTATTCTCATAAGGAATCCGCCGTACGTGCGGATTTCTTATTGTGAATATTTTCAAAAAATGATATACTATCATTACAGGGACTGATTGATTCGGTCTTTTTTCATCTCCCCCCGACGCTGATCTACGCAGATAAGTACGCGGATTAACGCGGATACAAATTGGAAAAACCGCATGCTTACTCATCGCTCTAACGCATTCTGGTTCATTGTGACCCTCGCAATACTGTGGTCCGCTCCTTTATTCGTGACAAATGCGGCGGTGCAGCCGACCGCGCTCGTGACCAATGCGGGCGCGAGCGTCATACGCCTGCTGCCTGAACAAGAGAAAAAACTTGCGTTCCAATTCTTAAATACCGGCACGACTACATGGCGCGCGAGCGGAGCTACCCCTATTCGTTTCCGGTTTAAAGGGTATGGCGCGTCGTTTTATCATGCTTCCTGGATTTCTCAAGAAATTCCGACGCGGTTGTCAGAGACCGCGGTAAAACCCGGCGAGGTGGGAACCTTTATGGTGACAGTGCAAGCGCCTCCTGCGGAAGGCCATTACCTGATCGCGCCCTACCTTATCCTGGGGCAGAAAAATGTACTCCATGACCGCATTGAACTCGATATGCAGGTGGAGATTCTGCGGCCGAAACCTGCTCCTCAGCCGGCATCCTCTGTGAATGAAACGACTTCCGCCTCCGGCGGCATTATCGCAGGAATATCCACCGCACCGCTTCTTGACCGCGAACCCACCATCCGCGTAGGACTTTTTGTGGCAGATGCGCCAATCACGATTGCGGCGGAAAGCGTGATGTCTATCGCCTCTGGAGGGATGCTCCTCGAAACCGTTGGTCCCGGCACTCTCGTAACTATATCCGGCAACAGCGCACGTTTCACTTATACCCTGCCGAACGGCGTCACGCGGGAAACCCATGCCTCCCTGCGCTTTGAGGCATTGGGCGGCGTCCTTGACATCCCGAGCCTTGAACAACGGGCAGAATGGAATAAAAAAATTAATGACAACCGTTTCCGCGGCATCCTCGAGCTTTACTATGCCGACAACACCCAGCGCTACTGGATAGTGAATGAATTGTCCATGGAGCAGTATCTCAAAGGTCTTGCAGAAACCTCGCAAGGCGCGCCGCCGGAATACCATAAAGCGCTCGCCATTGCGACACGCACGTATGCCCTTTACCATTGGTACGCAAAAAATAAGCATGGCGGGCATTTTGACGTAGACGCAAAATACGACCAGGTCTACCGCGGCTATGGAGCGGAACAGCGCCTCACTGATTTTGGGAAAGCGATAGAAGCCACCCGCGGCATTGTAGCGACCATAGGAGAAGACGTGGTAGTGACGCCTTACTTTTCGCAATCCGATGGCCGCACGCGCGCATGGTCAGAGGTCTGGGGCGGAAATAAACCGCATCTGGTATCCGTGTCTGTCCCTTGGGATCAAGGAAGAGCGCTCTATGGCCACGGCGTGGGGATGTCCAGTATGGGAGCCGCTTCAATGGCGCGGGAGGGAAAAACTTTTGAAGAAATACTCAAGTACTTCTACACCGGCATCACGCTCCGGAAGGCGTACGAGTGATATTCTGCTTAAAATCTCTACATACGAAACGATGGGTCACAAAGCGCTCCCGTCGTTTACACTAACTATAATTTCGCAATTTCTGCCCGGAGAATATCCTTGATATTCTTACTAAGGTTGCTCACGAAATCCTTATCTGCGATCAACGGCTCAAGATCAAGTACGATACTTCTCGCATTAACCTTTTCCACATTCATCAATAACGCTTTCTTTAATTCCTCCCGTGTCTTGATATCTCCCATACACGTTATATTCGGCTTGATTCCTTTCTGTAAATACCATAACAAATCGAAATAATCTCTACCCTTCACCTGCATCAAAATGCGTCCGTCTTTGTCGGTCTTCTCCCATGTGCGCTGTAGTACCGCCTGTACTTTCGTAGCCATCAAAGTAGCCAAGTCAAATGTCCGTATAATCATTGATTTCCCTTCCTTAAAAAGAGGAATCATCTCTATTTTATAATTTTTACAATAATCGAAACGGTCGAAGACTTCGACCTTCAGAAATAAAAGATCGGATTCGCCCGGGGTTGCCAGCCCCAATTCACTCAAAACGGAAAATTTAAGGTACACCCGATACTTCTGCACCGTGGCTTTCACCTCCAAATCTGTGTTTTTTTTCAAATAATCGGCGATATCGCGCGCAAGCTCCGGCAGCACAACCGATTTTCCCAAATCAACAAAGTCGAGGTCTTCCGAACGGCGCGGTAATCCATGGCAATGCGCAAGGCACGAACCGCCGTAAAAAACTAATTTACTATAAGAGGGATGAGAATAGAGGTAATCCAAAACCACCACCTGCAGATACTCTTTCAAAATATTCCTCTTGAAGACATTGGTCAGCGCGGCTGTTTTGTCTAATAAATTTTGGAGAATTAATTTTGTCGTTTCCATATTCCTGTAAGCCATTGATACATTTGTTTCATTTTCTCTGATCCTTCTCGTTCTATGTATTTTTTCAATTCCTGCTGATCTTTTATTTTAAAACTACCCATATTCAAACGCAGCGCTTCCATCGCTGATGCATCCGGCAGGAAATTTTTACGTAAATATAAATAATCAAATAAAGCCTTTGCCTTGGTCGCCTTGAAGATGTCTAAATTATCATATTTGATGATAGTATAACCGGTGAACAGCCGGCTCGTTATTTTATGGTAAAAAAAATTACCCAATGCGTTGACTATTCGCGTTGTTTTATTTTTGCTTACTAAAGTGAAATTGCGCGGCATTTCCGTCAACAGATTATGTTCCGCCAGCACATATTCCAGGCTCAAATAGGACGGCTCATAGAGGATACGGGCGATGAATTCAAGATACGCGGAGAGTCTGCCATGTTTTTCCAAGACATCAAGATACTCTCTCGTAACATAAAAGCCTTTTTTTATCCTCACCACTTTACCAGCTTTCTCGTAGCGTGAAAGCAGAATTTTTAAATAGGTCCTGTTTTTCTCAATGCCTGTTAAATGCGCAAAATTAAAGTAAGGCAGCGTTTTAACGAGGGACATGATACGGCCGATTTTGGAACGAATACGGTAATTGTCTCCCCCTTGCGAAGGGGGAGCAAGGAGGGGGTCTCTTTTTTTGGCCATATTTCCTGAATGTTCAATATGTAGATCATTTCTTATAGTATACTATAATAGTATACTATTGGAAACGACGTGTCAACAGGTATCAAACTTGGCCTAGGCCGGAATCGCCCGGTCATACGACCGGGCGCCCCGTCGAATGACGGGGCGAAACCTACCTTAGTCCGGAGGCCTGGGGGGGAATAAACCGCACCTGGTATCCGTGCCTGTCCCTTGGGATCAAGGAAGAGCGCTCTATGGCCACGGAGTGGGGATGTCCAATATGGGCGCCGCCGCCATGGCGCGCGAGGGGAAAACTTTTGAAAATATACTCAAGTACTTCTATACCGGCATCACGCTGCGAAAGGCGTACGAATAAGCACCTTTTTGTATTTACCATTGTAACAACTAACCAGATTCACCTGCTTCACGAATCTCTTTACTCCTAAGGCTAGATATAAGATCTAAACCGTGTATAAACTTACTAAGATCTTCCTTCGTCCAACCTAACTCAACTAACACGCCTGCATCTGAACCGATGTTTCTCAAAAAAACCTTTACTTCACCTAGCGCATTAAACGTCTCCTGCCTGATTTCGTATAACCCCCTTTCACTTAATTCACGACTCGCTCTTTTAAGCTCTTCCAAGTTGGGGACATCGGCATATTTACGTTCCCCAGCTTCTACTGGAATCTCTCCATTATGTGGCATTGGCATACAATTCTTGTAAGCTGATAAAAGGCCTGGGGGGAAATCGAACCCCCGCATAAGGGTTTTGTCCCGCTACGCGGGATCTGGCGTAGCCAGACAGACTTTTAACAGAAACCTATTAGGCCATGGTGGGATTCGCACCCACGAATAGCGGTTTTGTCCTGCTGCGCAGGATCTCGCGAAGCGAGACAGACTTTTCAATAGAGAACAACTAGGCCTGGGGGGGAATCGAACCCCCGTATAAGGGTTTTGCAGACCCATGCCTTACCACTTGGCTACCAGGCCATATTTTTTCCTCATAATCTCTTTTTGTTGATGATTTTTTAAAAACCTCTCATACCTCACCGCCTCTGCTCTTGTATTAAACTCCTTGTATTCGAGCAGCTTCCAAGGTCTATAACCTTTTGTAGACCTTACCATTCCTCGATTATGTTGTCCAAGGCGAGTTTGTATATGGCCGGTACTCCCAATATAAATATCACCATTCTTAATACTTAACAATACGTAAGTATAATACCGCTGGCTACCAGGCCGAAAAAATATAGTAGCATGACTATTGCTACTATACCAGACTGCCTATGATCGCTCAATAAGTTACCTCCTCCTAATTATAAACCTCAATGGTCGCAACCTTTGCGCCAAACTGCAATGCCTCTTCACGCGTAGTCATCCATACATCCACACGGTCGGAAAAACGCGGGTGCATACGATCCGTGACATAAAACACTTTATCGCCGAATAACCCAGGGATTCGCACACGCGTGCCAAAAGGGAGGAAGTTCGCAGCTATGATGCCGTCTTTCACTCGTGTGCCTGATGCGGTCGTCCAAGGATCGCCGTCAGTCTGATCGACCGTGGACGAATAGGCAGTAATCACTACGGCGTGCTGAGCGCTCAAAACCAGAGATTCTATCTGCGGCAGGGGTTGCGGCAAGACTCCCTCAATAGAGGTTTCAAAGCCTTGCCGTGCAGTATATTCCTCCCACGAAAGCGATGCAGGATTTTTAATCTGACTTGCCTCAATGAGCGCATCTTCATCGCTCTTCTGCAAGTCCGCGGGAAATGCCGCCGCAGAGTGCGGAAACGCCATCAGTTCAAAAAGCAATACGCTTATGGCTACTACAGTAATATATTTGTGGTGCCCATGGTTCATAAATTTTGGGTAACAAAAAAGGACCTTACGATCCTTTACGAAAAATGGATAAATTGTTACGAACGCACTAGCCTATCAGAAGGTGGGGGTTATGTCAAGGGTTTTAGGGATTCATGGGATGTTCATGCTTATCATGCTCCACCAGTTCTGTGATACGCAACGCCACTTGGGTCGGGTGCGGCACTTGCTCAAAAAGGAACCGCTGCATTTCTGCCGCAGACTGTATGGATACGTCGCCATAGTCAAGAAAGGTGCCAAAAAATCCTTGCTGTGACGAAGACACATCCTGCACCCGAAAAAGCTTTTGTTCCGATATGCGGCGGTTAAAAAGCCCCATTTGTTCGATATTGATAATCCGCCTATTGGTCACAATCCACACGTCCAGATAATAGTCGATGAATGCGCGGTAAAAAAAGAGCCATACATAAAGCTCATAAATGTACACCAATAGTGTAGCAAGAATCACCCTGATTTCGTCATCAAAAAAGGTCGGCAGATTGCGCTGCAGAAGATACCACGCAAGCAGCGGCAATACTGCAAACACTATGAACATGGCCACCTCGCGGAGAATAATGAATATGTGCCTCCTCAAGAGCAGTACCACCTCTTCATCGGGCGCCTGATTCGGGAGATGATGGATATTCAACATAAATTAAACTTCGCACGTTAGTAGCGTAAACTAGCATTGTACTGGCGTAAGGTGGCTTCTACTGATGGGGTAGAAGCTACTTTGCGCTACATTGTACACTACTTTGCGCTTATTATTGAAATTCCTATAAGTGAAATTAATAAACGACGGACGTGAGTGAAGAAAATATATTGATCGTCTGGGACCAGTCAACCGTATTGATAAATTGGACCGCTGAAGTGAGGAGGAATGCGGATATCACGATATAGAGCGAAAGGGTGAGGAAATTGAAAAACGTCGTCTGGCCGAACCGCAGCGCATGATACACGAGAAAAAAGCTCATAATGAGAAACCCGAGCGCAAGCACGCCGTAGATGGCAAGGAATATGTAAATGGGCAGTTCCATACCCAGTATATCAACATCCAACGCCACACTCGGCTGGCGTTGTATGATTATGGTGAATGAATGCGACTAAGGTGGAATAATACATATTAAGGTTAGGAACAAGAGTGTGGCGATCGATGAGGGAGGCATGTAATACCTCTCCTGCACACTTATAGAGTTTATCACATATTATATTCTGTACTATTTAAAGGTATCGCCTCCCTCTTGGATGTTGTATTGCTGGGCATATGATTTCTTTAGATGAGCCCTGTACCGCACCCTTGGGCGCCGTAAAAATAACATATTCAACCATTTAAAACCGTACGTCATAAAGATAAGACAAGCCCATGGGTAAAATGAAATGTTATTTTTTAAGCGCCCTTGGGTATGGCGACGCCGAGGTGCTGATAGGCGGAGTCGGTCACGCTCCTGCCGCGCGGCGTGCGCTGCAAAAATCCTATCTGCATCAAATACGGCTCATAGACTTCCTCGATAGTTTCCATTTCTTCCGCGACAGCGGCCGCAATCGCGTTCAATCCCGCAGGGCCTCCTTTGAATTTTTCGATAATCACCGCGAGGATGCGCCGGTCAATCTCATCCAGCCCCAACGCATCGACCTCAAGCATGTGAAGCGCTTCAAGCGCAAGCACACCAGTTATGCTGCCATCACCTTTCACCTGGGCAAAGTCCCTTAAGCGTTTCAAAAGCCTGTTCGCCACCCGGGGAGTCCGGCGCGCCCGCTGCGCAAGCGCTCCTGCGGCGTCAAGGGCAATGCTCACGTCAAGAATGCGTGCTGACCGCCTGACCACGCGCTCGATTTCATCGTGGGTATAAAAATCGAGACGGAATGTCGAGCCGAAACGGTCCCGTAAGGGCGAGGAAAGGAGCGAAAGCCGCGTGGTCGCGCCCACCAGGGTGAACTTTGGCAAATCAAGCCTTAGAGTGCGCGCAGAAGGTCCTTTGCCAAGGACAATGTCGAGCGCGTAATCCTCCATGGCCGGGTAAAGCACCTCTTCAATCACCTTATTGAGGCGATGGATTTCGTCAATAAAAAGAATGTCGCCGTCGCTTAAATTCGTGAGTATGGCCGCGAGGTCTCCCGCGCGCTCGATCGCAGGACCGGATGTCACCCGGATATTTACTCCCATCTCCCGCGCGATGATATGGGCTAAGGAAGTCTTCCCGAGTCCGGGCGGCCCGTAGAGCAGCACATGTTCGAGCGGCTCCTTCCTTTTCTTCGCCGCGCTCATGAACACTTTCAGGTTCTCCTTGATGCGCTCCTGGCCCACATACTCCTCAAGCGTTTGCGGCCGCAGCTGCGCATCAAGCGAGCGGTCCTCGGGCCGCTCCTTCATGCTCACCACGCGTTCTTGTGCATTATCGGTTAATTTGGCCATACCCACATTTTATACTGCACCGCTTCCGTTGACAAATTTACCCCTCTATGCTAAACTTCTCTGTTTTTAGGAAAAACCTGTAAAAGAGGGTAAAAAATAACTACTTCTGCGCCAGTTTTGAAAAAGCAGCTTTCTGCCTTAAAAACCATAGATCCTTTCTCTTGTCAGCCTGCAGGCACGACGAGCATGGGGACCTGTGTGAGGGTATTCTCGGGAGCGATCCTAAGATACGTCCTTGCGCACGGTTTTCTTGCCTGCAGGCTCATGGGAGAGAAGGGCACTTCAAACTCACTAACAATAAAATATCTGCGTTCAGCCGCATAAGCATTTAACTCTACTCCAGAAAAAAGGTAATGCGGCTGATATCTGCGTATATCTGCGTGATAATTCATTTAAAAAATACACTCTGATACTCGTTTGATATTTCTCAACCTTCTGGCTGACACCCTATTTGGGCAGTACGTTTCCCGCCGATGAGGCGGGATCCAATCCTCCTCTGCTTAAACAGAGATGTCAGCGGAAGATTAAGGAATACTGAATATTTCACCCCCCGCAATTGCGGGGGTGTTTTTATGGTGCAGATTCGGTGGTTTCCGCCTTTGCGACCCCCACCAAGCACACCTCTTGCCATGCGCGATAATGGCTTTTAAATTCTTGCACCTTCTCCTCGCCGTTGGGGTAGCGCACCGTATACGTAAAAGAAGCGTTCGCGCCGTTATGGGGTGACTCCGTGCACTTCTTCTCTCCGGGTTTGAGTTCCGTCGTCTCGATGAGTTTCGTGGGAGGCGGCGCAACGATATTGGAAATGACCGGCGTCGTGCTGGTGGCAAACCTCCCGTCAGGGGTGCCCCATAATTCAAAAATTGCTTCATCGCCTTCGATGCGCGTCTGGAACAAAAGATGGAATGCCATATCATTGAAGAACGCAAAATCCGGTTTGGGATTATAAATCGTGGCATCCGTGCCTGCCGGCTCATAGTAACGGACCCGATACGAGTGGTTCTGCCTCTCGGTGATAGGCACGCCTGATGAGAGCGCCGCGCGAAACGAGGTGGTGCCGATCTGGCAAAGCCCTCCCCCGTATTCGGGCACGGTCCTGTCGCCTTTAATGACCAGTTCGGGAAGATATCCGTGTTCCGCATCAACGCTGCCTAAGGTTTTCAAGAGTGAAAATGTTTCTCCGGGAGCGATGAGCGTGCCGTTGACCGCGGCCGCGCCGACGGCAATGTTATGCCGGCGGTTCTTGGGGCTCCCGCTGAAATTCGAACGCCCTGCTCCCAATAATTCACGTATCCCCAACTCGTTGACTTCCGCAGTATTGATTTTTGCTTTCGTTTCCCTCACTACTACGTCCACGCTCTGCTGCGAGTGTGCAAGCAGTCCTTCTTCCCACGCCCTGCGGGTCGCGTCCACGTCTATCTCCTTCCCGTCACGCGATGCTTGAAACTCAACCACCTTCCCGTCCTTGATATCAAACTTTGCGTCAACCGCAGGCGAATCAATCATTTGCTGGTAAGGTTTTATAAATTCCGCGATGCGTTCCGGTATAAAAGCAAGCCGTACCTCTCCTTGTTCATCGCGCGCGGCCGTGAGCCATTCTGTCACACGTTCCCTGGTGAGCGAGGTATCAAGAAAGATATAGGAGGAAGAGTTCTCTTTTTCCGATTCTTTATCATTCGCAGGGAGTATTACTTCGAAAGGCGCACGCGAAAGAATGGCAGGAATGGATGCGACGAGAAGCTGCACCTCTATAGCAGTAATAGAGGGGGAAGCGGGCACCAAAGTAAGGGTGATGGGGCTATTTTCGAATTGGCTGAGAATGGCGGCCAGATTCGCGCTCGCCCGCGCCATATCAATGACCGCGCCGGATGATTCAGGAATAATATTAGCGTCACCCGCGGGATTTACACGCAACTGCGCGTCATGGGGCAAAGACTCGTATGCGCCGAATACATCTCTAACCACCTGCATGAATCGCTCTTGGTCAATCGTATATCGCGCAGGTATATTAAAAGGAGATACACGCAGGCCAAGCGCGGCCAATGAGTAGGTAAGCCATCCGCCGGGGCGAGACGGACGGCCAAGCGCCATTGCCGATGACACCATGGCGTCGGTATCATAGGCGATGAGGTCATAGGTGAGATCAGGATCGCCAATCGCCGATACGGTGGGAAGTATGGTAATGCGCTTTCCAAAGCCTTCAATCTCCACGCCCCGCCGATTCAGGGCCTCCACGCGCTCCTCTATCCGCCCCCTCGCTTCTTGAAGGGCAAGACCGCCTAAGGGGATGCCGCCGACCGATACGCCAGGATACACTCTTCCCCGATAATAAGAGGGGTAGAGCAACACTAAACCACCCACCCCGACCGCTGCGACGCATACCATACTAATCAGGATGACAGACCATCGCGTATGTTGCTTATCCCCATTTTTATTTTTCACCTCATCCATAGAGTAAAAAAATAGGCAGCGTAAGGATCCCCTGCACCGCCGCACAACGAATATCCCACTCCTCACTTATTCATTGCGTTTGAGCAGTTCGGTGAGCATTGCCCTTGCCAACTGTTCGCGCTCCACGTCTTCGCTTGCAGCCGTGGAAAGGGTAAGGCGCACAACCGTGCCCTCCTTCGCATGGTCAGGAAGCTTCTTCACCGGCCATTTCAGCTCCTGCCCTCCTTCCACACGCACCACCGCCATCATTCCCTCAAACCGGTCTATCACCGCCTGTAGTGAATACCGTTCTAATTCTTCAGGTTCAGACATACATTTCCATAAACTCCTTATGAGAAAATTTTATATACTTTCTTCCCCCTCGTCCATCACCTCCACCACGGTTGACCGCGACTTCAGATTTTTGGGGATTTCCAATTTCAGGATGCCGTTGCGGAATGTGGCTTTTGCTCCTTCCGTGTGCACTTCCACCGGCAATACGATTGAGCGCGAGAAGGAGCCCCAGTAGCACTCTTGATAGAGGTAGTGTTCGTCCGGAATCTGTTCCTCTTTCTGCCGCACGCCCCGTATGGTCACGATATCATTCTGGATCTCCACGGAGACCTCCTCCGGCTTTACGCCGGCGATGACAGACACGATGACAATGGATGAAGGCGTCTGATAGACGTCCACCGCAAGCTCCCCTTCCTCGGCCGGGCGCATCCATACGCTTTCCGCAGACGCGGGCGCAGGCCGGGACGGCGCAACCAACATCGAATCCTGCGAAAGATCATCCATCGAGGCGCTCTTCTCAAGGATACGGTCTATCAACGATGTGGACATACGCGTTACGCAGAAGAAATGAATATTATAAACTCCGCACGTTAGTGGCGTACACTGGCGTAGGGCTGGCGTACACTGGCTTCTATATAAGTTGGGGCATAGAAGCTACCAGTCGCCACATGATACGCTACTTAACGCTTATTATTGAAATTCTAATACAATAAGTATAATGTATTTCATACCCCTTGACCATGGCGCATATTTCGCCCACAATGGTGAAGGTACATCAATTGCATGGCCCCATCGTCTAATGGCTAGGACACCACGCTTTCAATGTGGTAATAGGGGTTCAATTCCCCTTGGGGCTAATTATAGTAGCATTCTCACACGCTGAAAGGCGTGTATTATTTTCCTATAATAGTGTAACTCCAAACTTTTTCAGTTCCTGCACCAACGGACAAAGAGGAAGGCCGACCACATTGTAATAGTCTCCTTCAATGCCCTTTATAAACAACCCTCCATAATTTTGGATGGCATATGCGCCGGCAAAGCCACGCCATTTATTACTCTTGAGATACCGCTCAATATCCTTACGATTCAATTTCCTAAAATACACTTTGGTGCGTACTGCCCGTGTCACGATCAAACGTGCCTGTTTGCCAATAACAGTAAACCCCGTCAGCACAGTATGAGCCTTACCGTTAAGCATCTGCAGTTGCTGGCGCGCCTCCTCACGTGAGCGCGGCTTGCCCAATATAGTGCGACCTGCCACCACAACCGTATCAGCAGCGATCACCAAGGCATCGCGATGCTGCGCTGCCACTGCCCGCGCTTTGCCAAGAGATAAAGCCTTCACTAATGCCACAGGATTCTTATACCGCTTCAAATTCTCCCGGTACGCGCTTTTGATGACAGAAAAAGGAATCCCAAACTGCCTCAATAAGGCGCGTCGCCGTGGTGATGCGGAAGCAAGAATAATATGTTGCATACAGTATAGTGTAAGTGAATACTAAAAATAACGAAAGAGCTGACGGATCTGTTCTGCCTATGGTATGATAAGATAGCCATGAAAATTTTAAGCATTGAAACATCCTGCGATGAAACCGCGGCTGCGGTAGTGGACTATACCCGCGGCGGTTTTACCGTGCTCTCCAACGTCGTCTCGTCGCAAATCAATATCCACAAAAAATTCGGCGGCGTTGTGCCGGAGGTTGCCGCGCGAAAACAATTGGAATTGATCATTCCTGTGATAGAGAAGGCGCTTGCCCAATCTTTCATTCAATCTCACAGTCAAGATCGCTCACAGGGGTCTCGTAGTAAGTATCAAGTATCAGGTATCAAGGAATCGGCTGCCATGATGCGTAATACGAAATACGTAATACGTCACATCGACGCTCTCGCCGTCACGGTCGGACCCGGATTGCAAATTGCGCTCTCGGTCGGCGTGGAAACCGCGCGCACGCTCGCGGCAGTATGGCACAAGCCGATCGTTGCGGTAAATCACCTGGAAGGACACCTTTACTCGGCGCTATTGCCAACCACTAGCACACTCCGTCATCCTGAGCCTGTCGAAGGATCTCCCACGAATGTGGGCCCACATACGCGGGGGATTCCTCGCTCCGCTCGGAATGACAACGCAAGGATAGAATTCCCCGCCATAGGCCTTATCGTATCCGGCGGCCACACCGAACTTATTCTCATAAAGGACTACCTTAAATACAAACTGCTCGGCCGCACGCGCGACGACGCCGCAGGAGAGGCGTATGACAAGGTAGCCAAACTTTTAGGGCTCTCCTACCCGGGCGGGCCTGCCATCGACCGTCTCGCGCGGCATGGGAATCCCGCCGCATTCGACTTTCCCCGCGGCATGATGCAGAGCGGCGATTACGACTTCTCTTTTTCCGGCCTCAAAACCGCCGTACTCTATACCGTACAAAAAATGAAAACCGAGAAACTAAAAAACCGAAAAACTATAGCCAATCTGTGCGCTTCTTTTCAAGCCGCGGTCGTTGATGTCCTTGTCGCGAAAACCATCCGCGCTGCCACGCAATATCATGCAAAAACGATTCTCCTTGGCGGCGGTGTTGCTGCAAACTCGCAACTGCGGAAACAGCTCGCTGAGACAGTTTCAATTCAAATACCTGATGCCAACTACCTGATACCTCATACCTCATTCACCACTGACAACGCCGCCATGATTGCAGTCGCCGCCGTATTCCATGCACAAAAAAAAGATTTCACCCCCTGGCAAAACCTGCGCGCGAATCCCTCTCTAGCACTCGCATAAGTACTAAGAGAAAGGTAGACCGCAAAAATATAGACAGCTTCCATGAAAGGCAATAAATTTACATATTATCTTGAGGACAATTATTTTCACGATCGTGAAAATAATTGCTCTTTTTACTGCTTTACTGAACGTATCATATCCATACGTGTCACTCCTTGTGTCCGCCCTTATTCACGATAGGAAATAGAATAGACACAAGGAATAACTCTCATAATCGTGCTCACAAAGTATAAGGGCGAACCGAAGCTCGCCCTTTGGGTTAATGTTACGTGAACAATAGTCCTCTTTTATTATGATACATCACTTAGTCATAAAGATAGTTTGATTACGGTCCTTACCGACAGAGACGATATCAATTGGGATTTCAGTTAAATCACTTATCCTGTGAAAATAATCTAACGCCTTCTGTGGTAATTGGGTAAAAGTCTTAACATTTTTGGTGCTGGTCATCCATCCGGGGTGAGCCTCATAGATAGGCTCAACCTTCGAAAGAGTTGAACAATCTGCCGGCATCGTATCGATTGTTGTGTCGCCTATTTTATATGCCGTGCAGATTTTAACCTCCGCCAATTGATCCAGCACATCAAGTTTAGTCACTGCGAGTGTATCGATGCCATTCACGCGAACAGCGTGTTTGGCGATCACCGCATCGAACCAACCACAACGTCGTGGCCGACCCGTAGTGGCGCCATACTCTCCACCAGCCTCACGCAGTTCATCTCCTAATGCGTTATCCAGTTCAGTGGGGAAGGGCCCTTCTCCGACACGCGTCGTATAGGCTTTGACAACTCCCAGTACAGAGCTGATTTGCGTCGGCCCGATTCCCAAACCGGTGCACGCACCGCCGACAGTCGAATTCGAGGAGGTAACAAACGGATAAGTCCCAAAATCCACGTCGAGCATCGTGCCTTGTGCGCCTTCAATCAGAATCTCCTTTCCGTTACTAACAGCCTCGTGGAGGCATACAGAAATATCTGTCATTTGAATTACAGCGCAGAACTTCAACAACTTCTCCATTATATCTTTCGCATCAAACGAAAAATCATCGAAATCCAGGCTAAGAAGCTCTCTTCGAACTTTCTTCAACCTGTTACTCAACTTTTCTTGTAAACTGTTGCGGTCCAACAGATCGACGACGCGTATACCACAACGATCATATTTGTCCACATATGCAGGACCAATACCGCGTCCTGTTGTACCAATTTTCTTGCTGCCGCTTGCCTGCTCCCGCGCTTTATCCAAAAGCTTATGGTAGGGCATGATCAAATGGGCGCGGTGGCTAATCAGCAACCGACCACCGGATATAGATATACCATTGTTCTCGAGGAGTTTGATCTCCTCTAAGAGAGCAGCCGACTCTATTACCATCCCGTTCCCCATGACGCAGACGACATTCGGATGAAGAATCCCACTAGGAATCTGATGCAGAACAATTTTCTTACCGTCGATCACCACCGTATGCCCGGCATTGGGTCCTCCTTGATAGCGAGCGACAATATTCGCTTTTTCGCTCAACAGATCAACGATTTTGCCCTTACCCTCGTCACCCCATTGTGTCCCTACGACAATCATTACGCTCATGGTATTTCTCCTTCTGTTAAAGAACAGCGATTTAGCCTCTTGAATTTGGGGCAGTACTCCCTCAACGCCTCGATGGTCAATGTGGATAGCCCAACCTCCATCGCCCTCCCGCCCTATTAGCTCTCACCTCCATTAGATTTCACCCCCATCAAACCTTACCCCCATTATTCACGATCGTGCTATATGGGGGTAAATTTTTTTAACGGAAAAAACCGATGAAACGAATTCATCGGCAATTTCGTCTCAATATGAAAACAGTGAGAATGGTTAACGGCGGGAAATGGTGTATGTGGCCTCAGCGCGATTATGGGTAAGCGTGAAATTATGGTTATACCTATCTTCAAATTCAGCATGTCCTCTCATCTTCGCTTCATGAAAAAAAACTAATGATTCTGGCTCAGAGAGTTCTCTCGTGAGGTGACGATATCCGCTTTCGGCACCTTTGTCTACGACTACCTTATGACCGTGAATTACATAGGACATAGAAATGGCAATTAATGATACTCTTCTTTTCCCATTGTAGCACAACGAGGGCATCGCTTTCCAACGATGCCCTCGATTATTATCCTGCAAACTTTATCTCCTCGGAAGTATGAGCTGGCGGTTGCCGAAGTGGCGCGTGACCGTGCCGCCGCTTACGAAAACATCGACCGAATTATATACGCCATTCGCGGGTGAGGTCGGAAGCCATCCGGAGCGCAATACTTCCCGCACCAAGTACTTCCCAGGCCCGAGGTTGGTAAATTGATACGCGCCGTTTGCCCCTGTCACCGTAGTGCGCTGTTCTCCTGTGGTGAGATTCACGAGGATGATGGTCCACCCCGCGAGGCCGGGCTCTCCCGTATCTTTTCTCCTGTTATTATTGCGGTCGTTGTATTTAGTGCCATTGAGCGTTGCCATGCGGAAATTGCCAAAATCAACATCAGTGGTTCTCGTTCCGGATACTACATCAACAGCATAAGGAGTCCCCCTCTGCGGCAATGTTTGCACCCAGCCTGCCTGCGCAGGCAGGCCTGATTTCAGTGTTTCGCGCACTTCATACGCGCCGGGAATAAGATTATTAAACGAGTACGCGCCGCCCGCGCCAGTGATAGTGGTCACCACGGTAGTGGTGCCTTTCAGGAGCGTGATCGTCCAGCCTGCGAGCAGCGGCTCACCGGTATCTTTTGCGCTATTGCCGTTTACATCTTCAAATTTTACGCCAGAGACTAACCCTAAGCGGTAATTGCCGAAATTATGCGTTTCATTCGTTCCTGATGTAACAGTTACATTATAGTTGCCGCTCACCGGTTCACTTTGGTGCCAGAGGGGAGGCTGCGGGGTTTCAGTGATAGTGTATGCGCCTGCATTAAGGTTTAAGAATTGATAAAGCCCGTCCGCATCTGTGGTGGTAGTTTGTCCGCCAGGATTTAAGGTAATGGTCCATCCCGCTAATCCCGGCTCATTTGCGTCGCGCATGCCATTCGCATTCATGTCCTCATACTTAAAGCCGCTTAATGTCCCATATTTGAAATTGCCGAAATCTTTGCCCGTCACTATTTCGCCCGCAAGCGTTATCACTACGGCATGGGTGCCTGCTCCGCCGGGGAATGTTTGTACCCAGCCTGCCTGCCCAGGCAGGCTCGCCGGTATTGTTTCTGAAATAGTGTAAGTGCCGGGTGTCACTTGATTAAAGCGGTAATTGCCGCTCTCATCCGTGGTGGTCGCGCGGCTGCCCGGATTTAAGGTAATGGTCCAGCCCTGTAGCCTAGGTTCCCCTTGGTCGCGGACGCCATTCTGATTCAGGTCATCCCACTTCACACCGAAAATTTCCCCAAAGATCGGAATATCATCATTGGTCACGGTGCAGGTTTTTTGGTCGCCGGGCGCGAGCGTCACTGAACCGTTCGCACAGGAGGAAGAGAATGACGCGGCATAGCCCTGAGGTCCTTGTTCCGTAATCGCAAAAGTGCCCGCATCAATGGTGACGGTTTGATTATGCGCTGCAGGTGTCGTGCCTACCATGAAGGCAAATTCAGACGGCTGCGCCGTGCCAAAGTTATTATTGACCACTTGTTTCACCATCGTCAGTTGCGCCTGCCCGTCATTGTTGGTGATCGTACACTTTTTGTGTTCACCCAACGCGATCGTCATGTGCCCGTCTCCATCACAATCGCCAGTGAATGTCGCGCCATACCCTAATTGACCGGTTTCGGTGATGGTATGCGCGCCGGGCAATACAGGGACGGTAGTGCTTGACGTGGTGGGATTGCCGTCAATAAACAACGGGAAATCAGCCACCAGCTTCGTGCCGCCATTATCATTAATCACTTTTTTCACCACGGTGATCGTTGCTTCTTGATCATTGTTCGTTATTGAACAAACTTTGTGTTCACCAAGCGCTACCGTGACATTCCCTTGCGCATCACAATCGCCGCTGAACGTGGCGGCATAACCGGTCTGATTGGTTTCAGATACCACATGGGTCCCTGGCAATACCTCATTTGTTGAACTACTGGTGACAGGTATGCTATCAAGGAACAGTGGGAAATCAGCCACCAGCTTCGTGCCGCCGTTATCATTAATCACTTTCTTCACCACGGTGATTGTTATTCCTTGATCATTGTTCGTTATAGTACAGGTTTTATGGTCGCCGAGATTCAGTGTCACGTTGCCGTCCGCGTCACAATCGCCGCTTATGGTACCGGCATAACCAGCCACTTGATCCTCGGACACGGTATACGTGCCGGGAGCAAGCGCTTGTGCCACGCTGCGCGGTACTACATTTCCATTAATACGCAATGTAAACGCATCAGCGTTAAGCGTGCCGCCATGGGTATTGAGTACCGTCTTTTCTATCGTCAATGTGGCGGGCTCGTCATTGTTGGTAATGGTACAAGTCGCGCTCTCTCCCACCCCGACGATAATGCTGCCTGAGAGAGGCTCGGGCGCCCCGGTTCCCGTGAACGTGCCAGTCGCGCTCCCGTTGTCTGTAAACGTGCCGCTCATCTGCCCTAAGCCGTCGAGCAAACCCGTGATACTCACGGTGTAGCCGGGAATTTCATTATACGCAATGGTCATGGTGATATTATTCCCAGATACCGTGCCAGTAACGGTCCAGATATAAAGGATTGGCGCAGGAGGCGGTACGATACCCGTGGTCGTGCCAGTGCCGGAGAATGCGCCGGTATTGGGATCAAACGAAGTAACGTGCATTGCGTGATAGCGATGCGAGCTGTCGCTTGAGAGCGTGAAATCAAGGTCCCATAACCCATTCAGATCCCAAGCCTCAAGGGTGCACGAACCGCTGAAACTGCGCGAGTAACCAGCGACCGAGGATTCAGTCGCCATATGCGTACCCGCATCAACCGGTACAGGAACACCGCTTGTCACAGGTTGTCCATCAATGAATAATGGAAAATCGCCCACGAGCTTCGAGCCGCCATTGTCATTGATAACTTGCTTCGTCACCGTGATCATTGCTTGCTGATCATTATTCGTTATTGAACAAACTTTGTGTTCACCAAGCGCTACCGTGACATTCCCTTGCGCATCGCAATCGCCGCTGAACGTGGCGGCATAACCGGTCTGGTTGGTTTCAGTGATAAGGTGTGTGCCGGGTAACACCGGAACGGTGGAGCTAGAAGTGGTAGCTATACTGTCAATGAAGAGAGGGAAATCCTGAACTCCCTTCTGCCCGCCATTATCATTAATCACTTTCTTCACCACGGTGATCGTCGCTTGCTGGTCATCATTGGTGATGGTACAGGTAACATACTCTCCTTCATCCAGCATCACAACGCCGCCCAATGCCGCAGGGCATTTTGCATCGCCGGTGATACTGACGAATGAGTAGCCGGCATGTGCGTGCTCATTAATTTCAATGGGCACATTGGCTTCAACAGTTGTGGTGGCATCCGACTCAACCTCAACGCCGCTAATTAACAAGTCAAAATCAGAAGCCTCCGCATTGCCACCGTTATCATTAATGACATTCTTAATTAAAGTGATGGACGGGGCACTATCGTCATTCGTAATCGTGCACACCTTATGCTCGCCAAGCGCTATGGAAACATTGCCTTGCATGTCACAATCGCCGCTATAGGAAGCCGCGTAACCAGATGCTCCTGTCTCACTCACCACATAATTTCCTGGCGCAACTTCAAACGGATCTCCATTGCCTACTGGTGTCTGTCCCACGAACAATGCAAAATCTGTCGTAGAAGCATTGCCGCCATTATCGTTGATGATCAATTTGATTACGGTAAGACTCGCGGGCTGATCGTTGTTAGTAATGGTACATGTCACTTCGCCGCCATTGGATACTATCGCGTTATCGCAGTTCTGATAGCTCACTGCATAGCCGCTTAACGGATTCACCTCAACGATATCATATTCACCCGCGTTCAAGGCCAGATCGTTCATCCCGTCTGGCTCGAACTGGATAGGTTCACCGCCATTCACGGTAAAGAAGAATTGCGTTGAGGTGGCGGTGCCGCCATTGTCATTCGTAATAATCTTTTCCACATGAAGAATCCCTTGCGCATCATCATTGGTTATTGAACAAATTTTGTGTTCACCCAGTGCCACCGTGATATTCCCTTGCGCATCGCAATCGCCGCTCAATGTCGCGCTATAACCGGTTTGGCTGGTTTCAGATACCACATGGGCCCCCGGCAATACGTCAGTGGTTGAGCTGCTGATGACAGGTAAGCTGTCAAGGAACAGCGGGAAATCAGCCACCAGTTTTATGCCGCCGTTGTCGTTTATTACTTGCTTCACCACGGTGATCGTTGCGCTTTGGTCATTGTTCGTTATCGTACAGGTTTTATGGTCGCCGAGATTCAGCGTCACGCTGCCGTCTGCCGCGCAATCGCCGCTTATGGTACCGAGATAACCGGATACCTGATCTTCACTCACCGTGTAAGAGCCGGCGTTAAGCGTATTGGGAGCTCCGAAGGTAGCTTGATTGCCATTTATCTTCAAGATAAAATCCTGAGGAGTTAATAAGCCGCCATGATTATTGTTTACTACCTTATGTACCGTGAGCATCGCGTGTTGGTCGTCATTGGTAATAGTGCATTCTTTTATATCCCCCGGTGCAAGCACTACAAAAGGAGGAAGTGCGGCAGCAGATCCGCTTGCGGTCCATGTCCCTCCATCCCATGCGCCGCCCATGGAAAGGCCGTCTGGCGCAATCGTGCCGGTCGCATCGAATGAATATCCTGCATTGATGCCGGTATAGACGACATGGTAGGAAATAGTACTTCCAGAAACTGTGCCAGTCACATTCCATGTATAGGCGGGATTGGCGATCCAGAAGCCGGTGCCGGAGAATGCGCCTGTCGCAGGATTAAATGAATTTACCGTCATGCTGTGGACGTAGGGTGTCGCGCCAGCATTCAAGGTGAGGGACCACGTGCCAGTGATATCCCAACCTCCTGCGGTGCAGTCGCCGCTGAAAGATGCTGTGTAACCTGCAGGTCCGTTTTCCGAAATAGCATACATTCCGGCATTCACGGTGAGCGGATCTCCATTCCCCACCTGTGTTTGCCCAACGTACAATGCAAAGTCTGTGGTCGACGCGGTCCCACCGTTGTCATTAATGACATTCTTCACCACCGTGATCGTCGCTTGCTGGTCATTGTTCGTTATCACACACAATTTGTGCTCACCTAGTGCTACCGCGATATTCCCCTGCGCATCACAGTCACCGTTGATAGCCGCCGTGTAGCCTGATTGATTGGTTTCGAAAATTATATGATTCCCCGGCAGAACTGGGACAGTGGAGCTCGAAGTGGTCGGATTGCCGTCGATAAAGAGCGGGAAATCAGCCACCAGTTTCGTGCCGCCGTTATCATTTATTACAACTTTCGTAACGGTAATTGTCGCTTGCTGGTCGTCATTCGTGATGGTACAGATTTTATGTTCGCCATTCACAATAGTTCCAGCGCAATTTTCTCCAATAATCTTCGTATACCCCGGCAATCCAACCTCATCCACACTGTAAGTTCCTGCATCTAAAATAACTTGTGTTCCTTGTTCATCCCCGGGGAAAGATGGATTGGTTACATCCGTGCCTGCAACATTCATGGTAAAGTCAGACGCTACCTTAGTACCGCCGTTGTCATTTACCACATGTTTAATAACAGTGAGGGTAGCGGCCTGATCGTCATTAGTGATGGAGCAGGTTTTATTATCTCCTATGTCCAGTGTGATTGTTCCATCAGAAGCACAATCGCCACTAAATACTACATCATAACCAGGATAAGGATCTTCGCCTACTTGGTGATTACCAGCGTCTAACGGCGGCTGGATAATCATAATTATAGGATTACTGCCAGAAGGAAGCGTGATAGGCTGCCCATCAATTCTAATGGTGAAATCTGTGCCTGTTGCAGAACCACCATGATCATTGATTATGGTTTTTATGAGCGTTAATGTAGGTGCGATGTCATCATTAGTAATCGTACAGGTCTTCATTTCTCCAAGCGTAACAGTAACATTCCCCTGCTCATCGCAATCGCCAGTAAATGTTGCGACATAACCAAGCTGGTTGGTTTCAGTGACAAGATGAGCGCCGGGTAGGACAGGCACCGTGGTGCTCGAAGTGGTCGGATTGCCGTCAATGAAGAGTGGAAAATCTACCACCAGTTTCGTGCCACCATTATCGTTAATTACAACTTTCGTAACGGTAATTGTCGCTTGCAGATCGTCATTGGTGATGATACATGTTTTATGATCACCCAATGCTACCGTGATATTCCCCTGCACATCGCAGTCACCCGAGAATGATGCGGCATAACCGATTTGGTTTGTTTCAGTAATAAGATGAGTGCCCGGCAAGACTGGGACTGTGGTGCTCGAAGTGGTCGGATTACCGTCAATGAAGAGAGGGAAATCGTCTATCTGCTTCGTGCCGCCGTGGTCATTGACCATGACTTTCGTGACGGTAATCGTCGCTTGCTGATCGTCATTTGTAATGATACACGTCGCCTCGCCGCTGTTGGATACTGTCGCGTTTTCGCAATTCTGGTAACCCACGGCATATCCTGATAAGGGATTCACTTCAACGATATGGTACTCCCCTGCATTCACGGTAAAGTTATTCGTCCCGTCTGGTTCAAATGGGATAGGTTCGCCGCCGTTAACCGAAAATGAGAACTGATCCGGTGTAGCGGTGCCTCCATTATCATTCGGGAGATTTTTTTCAACATGAAGAGCGCCTTGTTCATCATTGTTGGTTATTGTACAAATTTTATGTTCACCCAATCCGATCGTACCGCTGCAATCAGCACTCAAGGTTTTTGTGTAACCGCTAATTTCGATTTCATCCACGCTATACGACCCTGCGTCAAGGGTGACTATGGTACCAGTGGCACTACCGGGGAACGACAGCTGTGATACGTCAATTCCCGTGACCTGAATGGTGAAGTTGTTAGGATCCAGTTGTCCGCCATTATCTTTGATTACCTGTTTGATAACGGTAAGCTGCGGCGTAATGTCATCATTGGTCACTGTGCAGATCTTAGTATCTCCAGGCGCGAGCGTAATCGTTCCATCCGGTGCGCAATCGCCTCCTATGACACCTGTGTAACCATTAAATGGGTCTTCACTGACCGTGTGGATACCCGATGCAAGCTCCACGGTCTGGCCGCTTGTGACTTGATTGCCATCAATGCGAAGTGTGAAATCAGGGATGGTCACGATGCCGCCATTATCATTCGTAATAATCTTATTCACGGTTAACGTCGGGCGTTTCGTATTTATGAATTCGCATATTTTTTCTTCACCCGGCTGAAGTATTCCGCTGCATTGTGGGTCAGTAGTTAAACCCCAACCTTGGGGAATAACATCCTCGGATATACTATAGTTACAATTTCCGGGCAATTCATAAGTAACTGATGCACTACCATTTTCTGTGATTAAAGAAAAAGTTGGATAGGTTTGTATGACAGGCTCACAAAGATTAGCGTTAAATCCGAATTCATCATCACCTCCAATGGTAGCTTTAACAATCGTCAACGAACTTCGTTTAGTATTTGTAAACGTGCACGTCACTGTTTCTCCGGCATCCAATTGGATGGCATTGGAATTGCTTCCATCGTCGCAGGTTGCAGACGTGAGGTCCCAACCTAGAGGTACGGTTTCATCCACTGAATACGATCCAGGTGTGAGATAACCGCTGTCGTGCGGAAGATCTGTGTCGGTGAGCGTAAACGGTTCGCCCCAGCTGGGGGTGAAGGTGAATAACTGTGGATCACCCGATGGGTTTGTTACTTTATCAACGATAATCCTGCCTTGTTTGGTATTGGTGAACGCACATTGCTGCAATCCACCCGGCATAACATTCTCAAGGACGCACGATTGCTGGTCTGCGCTCCACCCTGAAGGTACGGTTTCAGTTATGGTAATAGTCTGTCCGGCGATTGGTACAAATACATCAAAGGAGGTCGTAGAGGGCGTATCAGGTTGCGTGGTTTCAATGTTGAATTCCCCTAGATCACCTGTAAAAGAAAACTCACCTGAATCACCAATTGAAGTCTTCGTAATACTTATATGAGCAGCTTTTTTATTCACAATTTCGCACACAACAGTCTCACCTGGCTGAGCTACAATATTTTCACAATTATTACTCACTATTTCCCATCCGTTCGGAATTGGTTCTTCGTTGACAAAATAGATACCACCCGGAATAATTTCAAATTCTTTATCTTGTGTGTCAGTGATTATACCGGTACGACCATCGGTAATAATTCCTTGTCCGGGATATTCACGGAGAATTTGAATTGGAAATTCAGTCTGATCACCTGCAGGATATGTTGTTTTCTGTACAATTAATTTACCGCGTTTAGTATCCGTGAATGTACAAGTGACCGATTCGCCTGGATCCAAATTGATGGATACCATGCCGCTGCCAACCGGGCCCATTTCACTGTTATCATCTGAGCATTCTATATTCGTTAAATCCCACAAACTTGGTAATGATTCGGACACTTCATATATTCCTGGTTCAATTTCGTCATGGGTGGAAGTGCTAACTCCATTGATTGTCGTGATACTAAATCCACCCAAACCACTAAAGTTAAAGGTACCATCATCTCCAATAGTAATTTTTCTGATAATAATAGAACCAAGTCTTAAACGATTGCCGAAATTCTTGCCAGTCTCCACCGTACCGGACGTGATTTGAACAGTATGCGTGCCCGGATTTACCGGGTAAGTCTGCTGCCAACCTGATTGCACGGTTTCTGAAACGGTATAGGTGCCGGCAATTAAACTTTCAAAGGAATAGCTACCATTCTCATCAGTCGTGGTTGAAGTGTTCCCGGGGTTCAGCGTAATCGTCCATCCTTGCAACCCCGGCTCATTCTCATCTTTTATTCCATCGCCATTCAGGTCATTCCACTTCATGCCGGAAATGGAGCCTAACTGGAAGTTGCCAAACTCAAGAGGCGCGAACCCACAGCTGCCGGCAAACGCGGCTGGCTGGCATCCACTGGGTATTCCCGTGCTGACTGATTCGCCCGAATATACAAACACATCAAAGAATGAATCACTCACGAGCGGTTTCTGTTGGGGGATTAGGTCAATCCGATAGGTTATGTCAAAAAAGGAATCTACGTGCCACGGAGTAGTTGGTTGCCAGCCGTTTCTTTGTTCTTCAAACAGCGTGTACTGTCCCGGAACCACGTTAGGAATAGTAAAGGCTCCGTTTATACTCGTGAGGCTCAAAGCAACAATTTCAATGGGGATGCGGCCTTCAGGTGTTTCGGGTCCGCTCACGCGGCCAAGCGCGATGGTGACATCAGGAATTCCTGACTCTCCTTCATCCTTCACGCCATCACCGTTAATGTCTTCCCATTTGGTCCCTGTAATCGACCCTTCCTGCTGGCGATTGGTAATCTTTACTTCAACGGTTTCTCCCGGATCAAGGATGATGGGCGTGGTCGTGGAGAATAGAGGAGCGTCATAGCCTTGTCCTTGCGTTTCCGTGAGCGCATAAGTCCCGGGCACGAGATTATCAAACGTCGTGGTCGCACTTTCCGCAATCGGCTGATCAGCGCCGCCATTGAATTGGATCTGGAATGGAGTCGTATCATGCACATCCTCACCATGAGGCCCGATGACATCTTTCACCACGACAATCTTCCCCGTCCGCTGGCGGTTGGTGATTGTTTTTGTGGTGCTTTGTCCCGCGCTCAGTTGCACTGTCTGCGGAGACCCGCTGATGACGCTATAACCGAGGTCTTCCATTTCCGTGATGGTATACGTGCCAGCAGGAAGCATGAATACCGTTGTCGTACTCTGCTCTAACGGCTTCGTTTCACTGCCAACCGTGACATAAAATACATGAGGGTCATTGGTGGTGACACCATCCACGTCCTGCACGATTTTATTGATTTTTATCATCACCAACTTGGGCTTGTTCGTAATCGTCACCTCTACGATTTGATCAGGTGCCACCGCTACCTGCGCGCTCGGAGTGATATCAACCAATTCATAATTAGAATTAGGCTGTTCAGTGACCGTACGCAACCCGGGATATACGGTGAATGTGGCGGGGTTCCCTTCGGATATTTGCCTGTTTATCGGATCAGTGTCCACAGAAGCAGTGAACGTGTGCGGATCTTCAACGCCGGGATCGCCGTCCGGACCTACAATTTCTTTATGCACAATAATCGTGGCTGGATGCTGGCGATTGCGGATGGTAACAGGTTTAGTTTCATGCGAACCTATCGTAATAGTATTACTTGGTGAAAAATCAACTAAATCATGTGTAGAGGGCGCTGTTTCTGAAATCGTATAGGTACCGGGGAGCAGGTTATCAAAAGTGGTCGTGGCCCCTTCGACTAATGGCTGCGAGCCAACACCATCAATGGTGACAGTAAACAACGTGGCATCTTCGGCAGGCCCCAGATCAGGATTCACCACATCTTTGATGATTTCAATTTTCCCGCGCTTTTGAAGATTCACAAACGTTATTGTTTTTTCTTCTCCGGACACAACGGTAATGGAGGTGGGGTTATTGGGATCTTGGTCATAGTCCGGGTCTGGCAGCTCTTCGACCGCACAGGTGCCGGGATTCACTTGCACGATCCCAATCGAATTTTCAGCAATAGTTATTTGCTGACCGCAAATATTCGCCGTGAACTGATGATTATCCGCAGTCTCCTCGCCAAGGGGATTTTTTACGTCTTTCAAAACGGTGATGGTTGCTTTATGTTGTCTGTTCACAAATATGAGTGGAGGGGTTGTGGTGCCTCCTGGCGCAATGGTAACTGTTTGTGGTAATGCACCATCATAATGTGGTACAGATCCCTCGCTCACCGTAACCGGTACGCGCGGGGTCACACCCGTGAGCGTGAGCTGTAATAGTTCTGTGACTATGCCGTTTTGGCCGTTGTCCGTGTTGACAGGGAACGAAGTATCATCATCCACCTCGCCGCCGTCTGGATTAAGCACATTTTTTTGTACTATAATCGTCCCCCAACGCTGGCGGTTGGTGATAGTGATATCCACACTACTGCCGGATGAAAGCGTCACTTGCGTAGCAGTGATACTTATAAGGTCATAGCCGGGCGCATCCTGTTCGCCTATCGTATACGTGCCGGGACCAACCACAAAGACAGCATTTTGGTTAATGGAAAGTGGCTGTGGTGTCTGGCCTGTAACGGTTGCATTAAATTCTTTCGGATCATCTGCTACCGACTGCCCTAAAGGATTCTGTACTACTTTATGAATCGTAATAGTCGCAGATGAAGGTCTGTTAGTTATTGTCACACTCACAGAACCGCCGGGTGTGACGCAAACTTCACCGGATGGATCAATCGAAACAAAGTCATAGTTCGGATGATCTAGTTCTCCCACTGCATAGCATCCAGGATTCACACTGAAAACTGCTGGTGTATTTTCTGAAAACTGCTGGTTTGGTTGCCCTATAACCGTAGCGATAAACGGCGCGTTATCTGAAATGTCCACGCCTTCATAACTCATCACATTCTTATGAACAGTAATCGTCCCCTTCTGCTGCCTGTTGGTGGCCGTCAAAGTGATCACCTGGCCTGAGGTAAGCGTGATTTGTGAACCATTGCTTGAATTTTGATCCTCATCAATAGAAAACGCACCAAACGTATATCCTGAAGGAATATTTATTTCTTCAATGGTATAAGTACCCGGCGTGAGATTGGCATAGATGCCTGTCTGGCCCTCGGCTATTGTCCTCTGTTCACTGTTCATTAAAACGGTGAACATCTGATTATCACTGACCTCTCCTCCGTCCGGATTGAGCACATTCTTTATTACAGTAATGGATCCATTCTTTTGATTATTGATAAGGACTACATTGTCTTGGCTTAAAGGAGATGTAACTACCTGGCATATCGGATGTCCTGCATCGCAACCCGCAAAGGCATAGGCCGTATCTATAGTCTCTGTGACTGTGTAATACACATAAGGGTCCACGGGGAATGGCGTGCCTTGCCCTTCAATCACCGTGCCGGACACCTCGTGCCCGTTGTCTCCATGGAGCGTAACGTTAAATTGATGAGGATCAATTACGTCAGTTGTGCCGTTGGATGCAAACACGTTTTTGTCCACTGTGATAGTTCCGGGCAGCTGGGTATTTGTGATGAGTATTTGAACGTCTTCCCCGGGGTTCACGATAAGCTGTGTACCATTGTTGGGATTTTGATCATTATCTGGCAAGAATGAAGTAATGGTGTAACCGGTGGGCAATATTTCAGTGAGCGTATAACTGCCGGGAATTAAATTTTGATACGTCACGGGAGCTCCTTCTGCAACATCTCGATCAATAGCAGAGCCGTTATCTAATCTAACGGTGAATGGCGTCACATCATTTGTTGGGTTTATCATGCTGCTATATGAAAGTATGTCTTTGGTTACTGTAATAGACCCTTTTTTGGTGTTCGTGAATGAACACGAAACTTGTTCACCCTGTGCAAGGGTAAATGATACGGAATTATCAGTTTGGGTAAATCCGCTTGCGGCACCCGTGCAATTCAGGCTCATGAAATCCCAACCCGCGGGTACGGTTTCTACGAGCGTATAGGTACCGGGAAGAAGGTTGGAAATAGTAGAAGTTGGTGTCGTATCCGCCAACGAAGTTATATCGATGGAAACTGGTCCTGTGAGCGTAAAATCAAACGACTGCGGAACGCCGGAAGGATTGGTAATTTTATCTATGGAAACAGAACCGGGAGTAAACGCGGTGCCGGTAACAGATACGTCATCTACTAATGCTTCTTCTAATTGTGTTACATGGTCGCTTTGCCCGAGAAACCTAATCTCAATTAATGTATGTGACGCAGAAATTGGTAGTGTACTTGTCGCTTGGGCCCAACTCGTAGTGTTAAGAGAACGGCTCGCAAGTTCTGTAAAGTTCACATTATAATTCGGGTTCCCGGTATCGGCAACGCGCCAAAGTACTTTCAAATAGTCTTCAGCATCTGCATCGCTTGTACCGCGCCAATAATAGGAAAGTGTAATAGCATCAAAACCTGATGTATCGATAGTTTGAGTAATAGATTGGCTTAATCGGAGACGAACGTGTTCAGGAGTTAATGAACCTGGCAAGGATGATGTGGTCCTCAGTCTTGCATTAGAACCTATTCCGTCTGAATCTACCCATCCATCGACGGTAAGATCATTGCCATCTGTATCAACAAAACTGTCCTGGTACGGCAAATTCACTGCTGAAAATACAGGCGTACGGGCGGGGTAACCAAGTAGGGAAATAATCAAAAAAGCAACGACAAAAATGCCGCGCCAAAGAGTGGTTTTATGCATATTTTTTGCGGTTAGCATTGAATAAAGAGAATTTTAAGGAAAGATAACCTTACCACTCCCTTGGTGAGGGCACAATGAGAGAAAATGAGCTACTTGTGGAAAAGGAGTGGATAATAAGAATACCCCCAATTTAGGGGGCATTCTTGAGTATGAGATTAAATTTGCAGATCGCGGAAGAGGAGGTCTCAATTTAGCGTCTTCGGAACACAGGCGGCACTAGCTCATAATTCAGGAAATTTCTCGTTTGCACGTCACCGCTGACAGAAATGATGACTGGATTATAGATACCCCCGGCAGGAAACGTGGGAATCCACTTGGGCTGTAGAATTTCACGGAGTATATATCTTCCGGGTTTCAAATCAGCAAATTGATACAGTCCGCCCGCGCCAGTCGTCGTATACTGCTGCTGGCCGTTTTGCAGATTTATGAGCTGGATTCTCCACCCGGGTAACCCTGGTTCGCCAAGATCATACCGTTTGTTTTTATTGCGGTCGTTGTATTTCGCTCCCACGATCTTCCCCAGCTGGAAATTGCCGAAATCCACGCTTCCCAAATTCTCTCCCGAGTGCACAAATACTTCCTGGATGCCGGTATCGCCGGGCAGCGTCTGCCACCATCCCGGCTGCATAATCTCTGTGAGCTCATAAATGCCCGGGGTAAGATCGGTAAACGCATATGCGCCGCCCGCGCCTGTAGTAGTCGTGAGATTGCCAGGATTAAGTGTGATCGTCCAGCCAGACATGCCCGGCTCGCCTACGTCTTTCACACCATTGCCGTTCACATCTTTGAACTTCACGCCGTAGAGCGCGCCTAAGCGGTAATTGCCGAAATTGAGCTGCTCTATCTGCCCAGAGGTTGAGATCGTCACGGTATAGCCTGCCGCTGATGGCTCACTCTTGAACCAATTCGTCTGCGGAGTCTCTTCCACGAAGTACTCGCCGGGAACAAGGTTCACAAATGAGTAGGTGCCGTCAAGATTTGTAAGATAAGTCATCGCTGGCCCGACAGGATTGGTGGGTGTAAGTTTGATATTCCATCCTTCCAAGCCCGGCTCATCTTCATCATGAACACCATTATTGTTCATATCTTCATATTTCATTCCCTCAATCGTGCCATAGCGGAAGTTGCCGAAGTTAAGGTCAGGGAATGAACCCGGAGGAGTGAGTGTATAGTAGCCGTCTGGCATAGGCGCGGTTTGGGTCCATCCCATTTGCGTTTCTTCCGCAACGATAATCTGATTCACGTAAGAAGTGAATGAGAACGAATACGTGCCGTCGCTGCCGGTGAGCGTCTGCCCTAAGACCTTATAAAGTGTCACCGTGAAGAAGCCGCTATTGCCGGGATAATAAATGTCATTCACTTTGAAATTTAACGTAGCACCCGCGCCGGTCAGGGGATACCAATAGACATGGTTCGCGTTATATGATCCCCAGTTCGGTGATGCGCCGTCAATCTGAAGATCAAGAAGCGCAGGGCCATAGACTTCATAATTCTGTACTGAATCAGTCCATAGCGCATTCGGCGGTCTCACAGAATATTTCGCGTCCGCGGTTATGGAATCTCCGGCGGTATACGTACCTGACACGCGCACAAGGTAAGACTCACCGATTCCCAGAATATTACTGGTAGTCATGCCTGCGCCATTGCTCGAATCCACACTCAAGGTTTCGACCTCCTCTGCGCCATAGATGGTCCAGCCTTCAAGTCCAGGTTCAGTGTCATTCACGCCATTGCCGTTTACATCGTCAAATTTCATCCCTGACACCCGCGCCAAGCATCCTGTCCACGGGTCATAATCCACATTCGCCGATACCGCATCGCCGCTTCCCAATCCCGCTCCTGATGGCCCATCACACGCGCCCCACCAGTTATTTTCGGCATCAGCAATGCCAGAATCTGTATTTCTCACGCCATAGTTCGCATTGCCTACTATATCGTTATTGTGTATTTCTTGCGTAGCTGCGTATCCAGCTTCAAGCGCAGAACCAAAAATTTGCACGCCCCGTCCTCCATAGATCCCCACGCCAGTCGCAGTCTTGATGTCGTTATCTAAAATTTGGTTGCCCGCGCCCGAGGTGGCGCTTGGCCCACAGTTCATGCCCCAGATCGCGATGTTATAATGGTTATCGTGAATATTGTTGTTTTGGATTGTATTTCCACCCGCGGCACAAAGGTAGATACCTTGACCAAATGGGTAGGTAGGTGTCCACAGCCAGGTATTGTGATTATATATTTCGTTTTCTTCAATGGTGTTATTCTGCGCATTCCATAACTGGATGCCATATTGGGAAGCGTCTGGGCCATTTGCCTGCGTGTAGAGACCATTATCATGGATCGTATTCCCTTTTATCACGTTGTTGATGCTCACTGATGTCGCGGCGCTGCAGCCTCCTGAGGGATCAGCGAAATCGCAGTGTCCAATAAAGATACCTTGCCGATCGTTGTTATAGATCACATTATTAAGAATCTGGTTGTCATCATTATCACCCCAGAGGAGAATGCCGACTCCTGCAGAACCAGTGAAATTTAAATTATCGTGGATAGTATTGTTTTTCAATGTGGAGTTTGAGGTCTCTCCCGAAATACCGTTGTTGCAGTTTTTGATTTCAAACCCATCTACCGTAACACCATCGGACGAGACGGTGATACCACTGACTGGCGTGGATCCGCAATCAATTACAGGACTAGAACTTGCTGCGAGAATTACGTTTTTATTGAGATTAATATCGCCAGCATAAATTCCTGTATCAACAAGGATAGTGTCCCCGGGAAGTGCGGCATCAATGGCAGCCTGAATGGTAGGATAGTCTCCGGGGACAGTGAGCGTAGAGGAAACAAATCTCACCGCGTCCGCGATCACGTATTCATTTGCATTATTTTTCAAAACCACATTGCCCGTGGTGCCCGCGTCAAACGCGAACGTGCCAAGGAGATACCAGCCTGACCATTCTCCAAATTGGCCGCCCACAGTGGCTTGATCATTCAGCAATTCTTGATTGACCGTAAATGTCTGCGAGCCGCCGGAGTAGTTTACCGTGTACGGAGCATTGGTCGCGCGGTTCAGATGCGTAGTCCAACTCACATACACATGATAATTACCTGTCGTAGGGATGGTGGGTGTTGAGGTGGCAGTCTGCGATCCGTCGCCAGCCGCGGTAAAGTGGACATCCATCCCCGGACCCAAGGGATATCCTTGATCCGTGGCAACGCTCCATCCCGTGTCCGCATATCCCGCATCGCCGTCGTCAACGATGATCTCGGCCGCCAGCGCGGGTTTGGCAAATAATGCGAGCGCCAGTGCGGCAACGAAGACCATCGTAGTATTCTTTATATAATAATTGAGTCTAGGCATATGATTAATTGTTAACACCTTCGCGCATTTTCGCGTGACTTCATATTTCGCGTACATTCGCTATTCTTAAGCAGAATTTCGCGAATATAATACGGTTTTATGAAGTTACGCGATGAGGGAAGGATATATAATAAGAGGGTGTGGATAAGTTCCACAATTGGTACTATATCTTAGCACATATTCAAAATGATGATAAATACAACAATATACTATGTCATCCTGAGCAATGTCAGGGTGAGCCTGCCGAAGCATCTCCCGCGTATGCGGGCCGGCATTCGCCGGAGATTCCCCCGCATAGCGGGTCAGAATGACAGAAGACGCAAATATTCTCATAGTGATAAACCCGCTCCATAAATTCAAAGCCGCCGCAGGATTTCACGAGGGCTTTTTTGGTTAATAGGTGATTTTGTGATTTTAGCTGTTGATTATTGGCTAACTTTGCCGACTAATTCATCAGAGCTTCAGCATATCTCTCAAACACTTCGATCGTCCAGACTGCTGATTTCCAAAGCCGCTCGATCATGTCATGGTATCTACAGAACCGAGCATCAAATTCCACTTTGAAGGGCTTGCCCGTTCTTGCAGACCACCTTACGCCATACGCAATCGACTCCTTCTGGTCATCCAGCCATTCCTCCGGGCCTTCACCGGGGAGGTAATCATTGTCGACGTACTGTGGGAATAATGACATTTTTGTACCACCGGGTTTAGCAAGTAACTTACTAAAGTTTACTGCCGCAAGCCCACCGGCGTTAAAATGGATCTCACCATCAAAAACCTCTCCTTGGTCTGCAACCTTCATGGCTTTATGAAACTTCCAACCGGCTCCCCTTTCATGACATAATTCGCCCTGCCATCTCACTACCTTCGATCCTGCTATTTCGTTCATTTCATCAATACCTCTTACCTCCAAATGAGGGTCTGTGAATGGATCGAGGTAGCATGGATCTCCAGCGGCCTTGAACTCAGCAAGAAGCGAATCAACTCCAGGGACAATATAACCAAGACCAAGGGCATCTTTAACTGCGGATCCCACTCCATGTGTAATTAATTTCCACTCCTCGAGTTCTGGGTTCAAATCATATCCGAGCAGCACATCATCACCCCGAACAATGCGCTGCCACCTCAAGCCGTCAGGTCCGGTCCAATAAATAACGTCACCCTGATTTCGAGGGGAACTTACTTTTACCTCACGTGATTTTCGAAAGCTGTAAACCATTATGTCGTGCATAAGCTTTCTGCGTTCCTTATCAGGGTGTATGAAAGCGCCGTCATCCGCCCCATCAATACCAAAACCTGGGGGAATTATTCTCCCTATTGGTGGGAAAATCCCAGTTTTCACACCAGCCATCCATTCAGGAAGTTCGATTGCACGAGGGTTATTCCATTGCGCGCTATACCCTATTTCCTCCTCAGTTGAGGGCACAACAATTTCGTGCCACTGGTGGCCAGAAACTGCAAATTCCAGTCCATACAGTCTCATTAAATCTTTGTTCATCTCGGCAACACTTGCCAATGCTGCATTCATTGTCAGAGCACCTCCAGCACTAGGGTTTCCAAACCCCATTACCTGCTTCAGAAGATGCCAGCTCCCAACGAGAAGCTGTAGTTGTGGTTGAAATTTGTACTTGCTCATCTTGTTCTCCTTATACATTAAGTGAGCAACACTGATTTAAAAAAATGTGATTTAAAATTTTTTCTTTTCCGTTTTTCTCCTTTCGTATTTTATGAAACCTGTTAGGTGTTTCAGTGAATTGTCAAAGGGCGATTACGTTATCCTACGCCATAAAACGCAGAAATGTCAAAGGCTCCGAGGTGTATTCTAACCGCAAGTGCATAAAATGCAAAAAGACGCCTAGGGTTAGGTATAATGAGAAACACTCATTTACCATTAACCTAACCACCTATGGCGTCCCACCATCAGTTTACCCAAGAGGAGCG
>Ga0265296_1000784_pt1 | contig 42785 bp, 39 predicted proteins | sample MunlanPumphouse1_FD_189073 | JGI IMG/M metagenome (GOLD analysis project Ga0265296, IMG submission 189073) | Groundwater microbial communities from a municipal landfill in Southern Ontario, Canada - Pumphouse #1 | ecosystem: Environmental > Aquatic > Deep subsurface > Groundwater | place... | reverse complement strand
GAACGTCTCGTTCAGCTTCCGCGGCAATGAGCCGGTGCGCCGGGCGATCCACAGCGTCTTCCTGTACCACGCCATCCAGGCGGGCATGGACATGGGCATCGTCAACGCCGGCGACCTGCCCGTCTATACCGACATCGAGGCGACGCTGCGCGAAGCCGTCGAGGACGTGATCCTGAACCGGCCGCAGCGGACCAATGTCTCGAACACCGAGCGGCTGGTCGACATCGCGCCCAACTACAAGGGCGACAAGGGCGTGGCCCGGGTCGTCGACCTGAAATGGCGCGACCAGCCCGTCGGCAAGCGGATCGAACACGCCCTGGTCAACGGCATCACCGAGTTCATCGACGCCGACACCGAGGAGGCGCGCCTGTCGTTCGACCGGCCGCTGCACGTCATCGAAGGTCCGCTGATGGACGGAATGAACGTCGTCGGCGACCTGTTCGGCTCGGGCAAGATGTTCCTGCCCCAGGTGGTCAAGTCGGCGCGGGTGATGAAACAGGCCGTGGCCTGGCTGGAGCCCTATATGGAGGCCGAGAAGGCCGGCAAGCCGCGCGAGCAGGCCGGCCGCATCCTGATGGCCACGGTCAAGGGCGACGTCCACGACATCGGCAAGAACATCGTCGGCGTCGTTCTTCAGTGCAACAACTACGAGGTCATCGACCTGGGGGTCATGGTCCCGGCCGACCGCATCCTGGACGCCGCCGTCGAGCACAAGGTCGACATCGTCGGCCTGTCGGGTCTGATCACGCCGTCGCTGGACGAGATGGTCTTCGTGGCGCGCGAGATGGAGCGGCGCGGCTTCGACATCCCGCTGCTGATCGGCGGGGCGACGACCAGCCGGACCCATACGGCCGTCAAGATCGAGCCCGGCTATCGCGCCGGTTCGACCACCTATGTCGTCGACGCCAGCCGCGCCGTCGGCGTGGTCTCGGGCCTGCTGTCGAAGACCGAACGGGCGAAGAACGAGGCCGCGACGCGCGACGAATACGTCCGCATCCGCGAACAGTATGCGCGCGGTCAGGAGGTCAAGGCGCGGGCGTCCCTGCCCGCCGCCCGCGAAAACCGTTTCAAGCCCGATCCGGCGACGCCGCTGCCGGGCGCGCCGTCGTTCCTGGGCGTCCGCGCCTTCGACGGCTGGGACCTGCAGGACCTGGCCGACCACATCGACTGGACGCCCTTCTTCGCCAGCTGGGAGTTGATCGGCCGCTATCCGCTGATCCTCGAGGACGAGATCGTCGGCGAGGCGGCGCGCGACCTGTTCAAGGACGCGCGGGCGATGCTGAAGCGGATCGTCGACGAGAAATGGTTCACGGCGCGCGGCGTGGTCGGCTTCTGGCCCGCCAACGCCGACGGCGACGACATCGTGGTCTGGGCCGACGAGAGCCGCACCGAAGAGATCGCCCGCTTCCACACCCTGCGTCAGCAGATCAAGAAGTCGAACGGCAAGCCCAATCTGGCCCTGTCGGACTTCGTCGCCGAAACCGGTCAGGACTATATCGGCGCCTTCGCGGTGACCGCCGGCCACGGCGAACTGGAGATCGCAAAGCGGTTCAAGGAGGCCGGCGACGACTATTCCGCCATCATGGCCACGGCCCTGGCCGACCGTCTGGCCGAAGCCTTCGCCGAGGCCCTGCACAAGAAGGTGCGCACCGAGCTGTGGGGCCATGCGGCGGACGAGGACACCACGGTCGAGGACCTGATCGCCGAGCGATATCAGGGCATTCGCCCCGCGCCGGGCTATCCGGCCCAGCCCGACCATACCGAAAAGGCGACCCTGTTCCGTCTGCTGCAGGCCGAAACCAACGCCGGCATGGCCCTGACGGAAAGCTTCGCCATGACGCCGCCGGCCTCGGTGTCGGGTCTGTATTTCGGGCATGCCGAGAGCCACTATTTCGGCGTCGGCAAGATCGATCCGGACCAGGTCGCGGACTACGCCCGGCGCAAGGGGTGGGACGTGGCCACGGCCGAGCGCTGGCTGTCGCCGATCCTGAACTATGAGCCGGGGGCGGCGGCGAGAAGCGACGCGGCCTGACGCGCCATCCCTTCTCCCCTTGCGGGAGAAGGTGGCCGAGCGGAGCGAGGTCGGATGAGGGGTCGCGCTGGCCGGGCTGGCGAGCGATCCACCGGCGGCCGATGACTCCCGCCGTCAGCGAGACCCCTCATCCGTCAGGCTTCGCCTGACACCTTCTCCCGCAAGGGGAGAAGGGGTCGCGTTTCCGTCTCTCAAGTCCCCGAAATCCTCGTCGCCCGCCTTCGAATTCCTCGTGAATTCGTCGCCGAATTCCTCGCCTATTCCAGACCCACGTCCGCCGGGGTCGCCGGGGCGGTGGTGATGTTCTCGCGGATGCGCCGCGCGGCGTGCTCGCAGCGACCCGGCAGGCCGAAGAACAGGCCGAAGGCCTGGCTGCGCACAACCTCGTCCTGCCCCGCCAGCGGCGTCCATTTGGCCGTGGCCTCGGCGGCGGCGGCGCGGGCGGCGGCGCGGCTGGCGGGGGTCTGGCGCGGCTCGGCGGCGTCCAGCGCCGCGCGGAAGTCGGCGGCCTCCAGCCTGCCCAGACGGATGATGTCCTGATCCAGCGGATCGGCGTCGGTCAGGGTTTCGCCGAGGGCCACGTGGCCGTTCACCAGCGCCTCGCACCAGGCCACCAGCGGATAGTCGCCCTCGGGCGCGCCACGCGGCATCGGATTGGCGTAGGCGACGGCTTCACGGAAGCGCTCGGTTTCCACGGCTTCCACGCCCGGGGCGGTGTTCACCACGCCGCCGTCCTGGGCCGGCGCGGGAGTCTGGGTCGAGAGCATCAGGGCGGAAACGAGGGTGATCAGCATGAGGACGCCTGGAACGGTGGATGACGGGTGTCGGTCGCCAACGCTTGAACACCGCAAATGGTTTTTGTGCGGCGCGGGTTCGGGCAACAAAAAGGGCGGCGGACCCGAAGATCCGCCGCCCCAGTTGGTCTTGGGTATCAGGCCTTAGAAGTTGGCCGTGACACCGAAGAAGACATAGCGGCCCAGCGCATCATACAGCTGCGGATAGGTGTTGCCGTTGCCGGTCGTACCCACGCTGTAGGACAGTTGCGGATCGTTATCGAACACGTTGTTGACGCCGGCGCGGAAGGTGACGGTATCCATCACCTGCCAGGTCGCCGCCAGGTCGAAGTAGTTTTCGGCGTCGAAGTAACGGTCCAGACGGGTGCCGCCGTTGTTCAGCGAACCACCGGCGCCCAGGACGGCGAGTTCAACCTCGCCGTAGTGACGCCAGGTGCCCGACACGTCCAGGTCCCAAGGCGTGGACCAGGTCAGACGGGCGCGGTGACGCCATTCCGGGTTCGGAACGCCGCACTGGTTGGCGTAGAAGCCGGTGCAGTCATAGACCGAGTCAGACTGGCCTGCGCCCGTGTCGGTGACCAGTTCGCTGAGGTAGGTCCCGACGAACGAGCCCGACAGCGAGCCGTAGCCGGCGACGCCCCAGTCTTCCAGGTCCACGCTATAGTTGGCATTGACGTCAACGCCGGAGGTTTCGTAACCGCCGATGTTGATGTTCAGGTCCTCGACGTTGCCCGAACCAACCCACAGCTGACCGCCACCCGGGTTACGGCTGATGCGGCTACAGGCGGCGGCGTCGTTCTGGTTATAGCAGAGGTTCAGCGTGTTCAGGGCGCCGAGCGTCTGGATGGCGCCGTCGATCTTGATGCTGAAGTAGTCAACCGAGAGGTTGAAGCGCGGGAAGAAGCTGGGCTCCCAGACGACGCCGGCCGTGTAGGTGTCGGCTTCTTCCGGGTTCAGGTTCGGGTTGCCGCCCTGCAGGAAGCTGTACTGACCGGCGGGGCTGTCCAGAGCGCCGCTGGCAGCCTGGCCAGCCGTGACCTGATACGCGGCGGTGCCGATGCAGTTCGCGGGCAGGGCGCCGGCGCCGTTCGCCGCACGACCGGGGGTCGAGCAGGGATCGAAGTCGGCGTCGAACAGGTTGAAGCCCTGGGCCGTGAACAGTTCGATCACGTTCGGGGCGCGAACCGCGCGCGAGTAGCTGGCGCGGAAGCGAATGTCTTCAACCGGGGCGTAGTCGGCGCCCAGCTTGTAGGTGTCGGTGCCGTAGTTTTCGTACTCCGACCGGCGATAGGCGCCGTCGATCGAGGCCGAATAAGCCCACGGCTGATCGTCGGCCAGCGGCAGCTGGAACTCGGCGAACACTTCAGCGACGTCCGCGTCACCCGTGAAGCCGATCGTCGGGCCACCCTGACCAGCGCCGTCGCCGGACTGGAAGTTGGTGTCGGTGATCGAGCCCAGGGCGTCGCGGCGATACTCGGCGCCGAACGCGACCTGCAGGTTGCGCGAGGCCGTCGGCATGCTCCAGCCCGTGTCGCCCGTGATCGCGGCGGTCACGACCTGCTGGGTCGTTTCACCGGTCTGGATCAGCGGGATCTGCAGGTAGTCGAGAGCCGCCTGGGTCACGCCGCCGGCGATGAAGACATCGTAGGGAACGCAGGCCGGGTCGGTGCCATTGACGACCGAACGGCAGGTCGGAACGCCGCCCACGCTGACGACGTCGAGGGCCCGGCCCAGACGAGTCACCGAGAAGTCGTTCTGATAGACGCGCGACAGGTTCACACGCGAGAACTGGGCCGCAACGTCATAGTTCCAGCCGGGGACGATCTCGCCACGGACGCCGGCGACGCCGCGGTAGGATTCGTAGTTCAGCGTGTCCTGACGACCGCCGCCCTCGACGTTACGACGCCCGACGTACAGCGTACGACGATTGCCGGCGAGGATGTCGGCCGCCGTACAGCCGATCGTGGCGGCTTGTTGCGCGCCGAGCAGGGGGCTGTCGCAGTTGACATCCGGCGTGTTGAAGAAGCTGCCCGACGGAGCGATCTGCGCGACCGACTTGTAGTCGGAGAACATCAGCTGGGCGAACACTTCAGCGTGCGGGTTGATCTCGTAGCGACCGAAGGCGCCCAGGGTGTAACGCTCGTCGGGCCGCTGATAGTAGTTCACCGGACCGAAGTTGTAGTTGTTGGCGTCGGCGCTGAACGGAACGAAGGTGCGGCCCGCGCCGAGCGTCGAGTTGAAGGTGCTGAAGTCGGTGAAACGACCCGGGAACGACGTGCCCGAACCACCGCAGGTGTAGGTGGTCGGACGCACGGCGGCCGGAGCGCCGAGGCTGCAGGCCGAGTAGTCGCGGTCGCGCTGCAGGATCGCGTTGTTGTTGCGATAGCCGGCGTAGGCCATCACATTGCCCTTGCCGTCCGGCGCCGAGACGCCGACGGTCAGGTTGATCGAGCGGCTCTCACCGTCCGAGACGTTGTCGTCCGGCAGGGCGAACTGCGACGGGTTGGTCGTGCCGCGGCGCGCGATTTCCGCACGCAGGTTGCCGACGCCGTCATAGTCGTTGTTGTGCTGGTAGAAGCCATACTGGGCGTCCAGTTGAACGCCTTCGAAGTCCTTCTTCATGATGAAGTTGACGACGCCGGCGACGGCGTCCGAACCGTAGACGGCGGAAGCGCCGCCGGTCAGGACTTCAACGCGCTCGACCAGTTGTTCCGGGATCTGGTTCAGGTCGGCCGCGTCGTCGTTCGGCGAGCCGTAGCCCATGCGGCGACCGTCGATCAGCACCAGGGTGCGCGACGAACCGAGGTTGCGCAGCGAAACCGTGGCCGTGCCCGAGGCGCCGTTGGCGACCGTCGAGTTCTGGGCGGCGAAGGCTTGCGGCAGTTGGTTCACCAGGTCCTCGACCCGGGTCACGCCCGCGATGTCGATGTCCTCGCCGGTCACCTGGGTGACGGGGCTGGTGGTGACCAGATTGGTCTGCGGGATGCGCGAGCCGGTGACGACGACTTCGTCGAGCTGCGTCTCATCCTGGGGAGCCGGCGCCGTCTGCGCCATGGCGGGTGCGGCGAAGGCCAAGGCGGCGAAGCCGCCGATCATCGTCGTCGACAGAAGCCGAATACGGGTTTTCTGGGTTCTCAAAGGTCGTCTCCTGATGTTCGACGTCTCCCTGTTACCGGGGCGTCGCGGCCTTAGAATGGAATATTCCCTTCTCCCACGGACAGATTCCCCCGCCGCAGTTGACCGACGTTATGCTCTGCACCGCGCTGTTCGCCAGCATAATTACACGGTTGTAACCGTGTCGAAGCGTGACTGTCGTATTTAGGCCACGATACGGTCACAGCGCCTGTTGCGGCCCAATCCGGTTGACGCCGGGAACCACTTGACCGACTTAGGTCGCCGGGCGGGCGGACAGCTGGACGAGGACCAATCATGTCATTCATCTCGGGTCTTGCGGCCGTCGCGGCCATCGCGGCCCTGTCCGGCCAGGCCACGCCGCCGCAGGAGCGAGCGGAGACCCTGTCACGCGTGACGGCCTGCCGCGCCATCGCCGACGGGGCCGCTCGCCTGACCTGCTATGACACCGCCGTCGGCGCGCTGGATTCCGCCGAACGCCAGGGCGAGGTCGTCGTCATGGATCGCGCCCAGATCGGCGAGGCCCGACGCCAGCTGTTCGGCTTCGAGATGCCGGCCATGCCCCGCCTGTTCGGGGACGAGGGCCCGGCTTCGCTCGACTCGATCGAGACCACGCTTCAAAGCGCCACCCGGATCGCCGATAACCGCTGGGTTTTCCGCCTCGCGGATGGCGGCGTCTGGCGCCAGATCGATTCAGACCCGCTTCGCTTCCGTCCCCGCCAGGGCGACGCGGTGCGGGTGCGAAAGGCCAGCATGGGCAGCTTCCTGATGACGGTCGGCGACAGCCGCGCCGTGCGGGTGCGGCGGCAGTAGCGATGACGCCCCGTCCGCTGTCGCCGACCGTCTGGACCTCGCCGCAGCTGGCGCCGGAAGCCCTGGCGGACCTCGCCGCGGCGGGCGTGCGCCGGATCATCAGCAATCGGCCGGACCGGGAGGATCCCGGGCAGCCGACGGCGGCCGAGATGGAAGCCGCGGCGCGCAAGGCCGGAATGGACTTTGACTGGATCCCCGTGTCGGGGATGCCCGCTCCCGCCCAGGTCGCGGCGGCGGCGGCTTTGCTGGCCGACGGTCGACCCACGGTGATGTTCTGTCGCTCGGGCACGCGTTCGGCCGCCCTGTGGGCGATGTCGGAGCGAACGCGCGGCGCGGACGCGGACGACCTGCGCGCCGCGGCGGCGAGCGCGGGCTACGACCTCGGCCGGCTGCCGCTCTGACGGATCAGCGCAGAATGGCGACCCGCGTGGCGTAGGGTGCGGGTTCAGGCGTGCAGGAGGCCGCGGCCAGTTGCATCGCCATGAGACACAGGAAGGCCACAGCCACGGGCTGGAGCCGATTTGAGACAGCCAGGGCGATGGAAACGGCCAAAATGCGCACTCCGCAGAAGGTTTACGAAACCTTGACGCAAGGCCCGGGCCGCGCCGGATGATCCCGTTCGTCTCCATGCCCGCGTTCGAATACGGCCGCGCCGACGGCGTCTCGCCCCTGATCCAGCGGGTGATCGCGAACAATCCGGGACCGTTCACCTTCACCGGCACAGGAACCTACATCGTCGGCCGCCCCGACCCCGGGGCGGCGGTGGCGGTGATCGATCCGGGGCCGCTGGACGACGCCCATCTGGCGGCGCTGCTGGCGGCCGTGGCCGGCCGACGTGTCAGCCATGTGCTGGTGACCCACACCCACCGCGACCACGCCCCCCTCGCCCGCCCCTTCGCCGAGGCCACAGGCGCGCCGATCCTGGCCGCCCGGCCGCCGGCCCGGACGGTCCACGTCTCGCCCGCGCCGGATGAGGAGGAGGACGAGACCTTCGCGCCGGACGCCGTGCTGGCGGACGGAGAGATTCTGGCGGGCGACGGCTGGACCCTGGAAGCCCTCGCCACGCCTGGGCACGCCTCGAACCATCTGGCCTTCGCCCTGCGCGAGGAGAACGCCCTGTTCTGCGGCGATCATGTGATGGGCTGGTCGACCACCGTCGTGGCGCCGCCCGACGGCGACATGGCTGCCTATATGGACAGTCTGGACCGGGTGATCGCCCGCGATTTCTCGACGCTGTGGCCGACCCACGGGGGGCCGGTGACAGAGCCCGGCTCCTTCCTCGCGGCCTACAAGGCCCACCGGCTCCTGCGCGAGGCGCAGGTCATCGGGCGCCTCGCCGCCGGCGACCGGCGGATTTCCGCGATCGTGCCGAACCTCTACGCCGCCGTGGATTCCCGCCTGTGGCCGGCGGCCAGCCTTTCGGTCTGGGCGCATCTGATCGCGCTGGAGGCGGCCGGACGGGTAGCGGCCCGACCGGGGCCGGCGCTCGACGCCGACTGGACCCTGACCTGAAGCCTAGCGGCTGGTCCGCAGCGCCTCGCTGATACGGGACGCCATCCGGCAGGCGTCGCCGCCGTGGGGCCGGTCGTCGCGCGCGGCGACGCGGATGTCGGTGCGGCCGGGCCGGATACGGATCACGGCGTCATGGTCAAAGCCGAACCAGAAGCTTTCACGACTGCCGTCGGCGCGGGCCACCCCGGCCCCGCGAATGGTGAAACCGGCCTGTTCGAGCGCCCAGGCGGCGGAACCGGGCGCGACCTGGGTCATCAGCGGCAGGGCCCCGGGGCAGGCCTCGACGCCGGCGGTGACGCGCGGCCCCCGCCCCTGCCGCTCGCCGCGCAGATCGCCGAAGCCGGGAATCTCGGTCAGATCGGTGCTGATGTCCTCGGGGGGAGCGTCCGCCTGCCGGCTGTTGTGCCAGACATAGGCGGCCAGCGTTCCTCCGCTGGTCACGACCGCCGCCAAAGCGAGGAGACCCAGCCGGCGGAAATCCCGCAAGGCCAGAACGACCGCCCCGACCGCGGCAAGGCCGCCGACAAGGGCCAGCCACCAGCCGATCCGCAGGGTCAGCAGATCATAGCCCGTCTCGGGCGACAGGCCGCCCGCGCGGGTCCCCAGGGCGGCGGCCAGCACCAGCAGGGGCGCGGCCAGGCTCAGAGCCAGCAGGGCTCCGACCACACGGCCGCCCCGGACCCGTCCCCGCGCCATGGCGTCAGGCCCCCGCCGTCGGCAGGCGATAGTCCTTCATGCGCTCGCGGATCAGCTTCTTGTCGACCTTGCCCGTCGCCCCCAGCGGGATGTCGTCCACGAAGACGACGTCATCGGGCATCCACCATTTGGCGATCTTGCCCAGGAGGAAGTCGAGGTGCTCCTGTTTGTCTTCCGACTCGCCGGCCCTCAGCTTGATGATCAGAACCGGCCGTTCGTCCCATTTGGGATGGGCGGCGCCGATGACGGCGGCCAGTTCGGCCTTCGGATGGCCGACGGCGATGTTCTCGATCTCGATCGAGCTGATCCACTCGCCCCCGGACTTGATCACGTCCTTGGCCCGGTCGGTGATCTGCATGAAGCCGTGCTCGTCGATGGTCGCGACGTCGCCCGTGTCGAAGAAGCCCTCATGGTCGAGGATATCGCCGCCCTCGCCCTTGAAATAGGCCCCGGCGATGGTCGGCCCCTTGATCATCAGACGGCCGTAGGTGACCCCGTCGTGGGGCATCTCCTGACCGGCGTAGTTCTTCAGCTTGAGCTCGACGCCCAGCGGCGGCACGCCCTGTTTGACGCGCCACTTCATCTGCTCGTCGTACGGCAGGGCCAGCAGTTCGGGCGGCAGGTTGGACAGGGTGCCGATCGGCGAGGTCTCGGTCATGCCCCAGCCCTGCAGAACCTCGATGCCGAACTCCTCCTGGAAGGCGCGGATCAGGCTTTCGGGCACCGCCGAGCCGCCGATCAGGACCTTCTTGACGGTCGGGATGCGCAGATTGTTCTCGCGCAGGTGCGTCAGCAGCCCCTGCCACACCGTCGGCACGGCGGCGGAGAAGGTCACGCCCTCGCTCTCGATCAGCTCATAGATGGCCGCGCCGTCCATGCGCGCGCCCGGCATGACCAGCTTGGCGCCCGAAGCCGGCCCCGCGAAGGCGATGCCCCAGGCGTTGGCGTGGAACATCGGCACCACCGGCAGGATCACCTCCTTCGGCGACGGCCCCAGCACCGTGGACTGCATGCCCAGCAGCGTATGGATGAAGTTCGAGCGGTGCGAATACAGCACCCCCTTGGGATTGCCGGTCGTGCCCGAGGTGTAGCAGAGGCCGCAGGCGGTCTGTTCGTCGAACCCGCCCCAGGCGATGTCTTCCGAGGCCGTCGCCAGCAGGGCCTCATAGCATTCGGCGCCGGGCAGCAGCGTCGCCGGCATGGCCAGTTCGTCGGTCAGCACCACCACCCGTTCGACCGAGGGACAGTGCGGCAGCACGGCCTCCAGCAGGGGAATGAAGGTCAGATCGACGAAGATGATCTTATCCCCGGCGTGGTTGATGATGTAGGCCAGCTGCTCGGGGAACAGGCGCGGGTTCAGGGTGTGGCAGACCGCGCCCATGCCCATGATCCCGTACCAGACCTCCATGTGGCGGCCGCTGTTCCAGGCCAGGGTGGCGATGCGGTCGCCGACCTGGACGTCCCAGTCCTTCAACACGCTGGAGACGCGTTTGGCGCGGGCGTGGATCTCGGCATAGGTGGCGCGGACGATCGGCCCCTCGACCGATCGGGTGACGACCTCGCGGTGGCCGTGCCAGTTCTTTGCATGGTCCAGGATCTTGTCGACCGTCAGCGGCCAGTCCTGCATCAATCCGAGCATCACGATCCCTCAAGCCTGCGCCTGCTTTTCGAGGCGCTTTGGAGTCACGCTATCGGCGTGATGGCCGATAAGCAACGTGACGCAAGGTCACCCGGAGGCCCGCCCGGCTTGGCGAAACCGGGTGCGCGGCCCTAGAAGCGGTCCATGACCATCCTGATCGCCATCACCGGGGGCTCCGGCTCCGGCAAGAGCACCCTGGCGGAAGCCCTGGTCTCGGCCCTGCCGGACGGCAGCGCGGTGCTGTTGCGTGAGGATTCCTACTATCGCGACGCGGCGGATCTGCCCGATTTCGACCCGCGAACCTTCGATTTCGACGATGTGGCGGCGCGCGACCACGAGCTGATGATCCGCGATCTCGGCACGCTGAAGGCCGGAGGCGGCATCACCGCGCCGGTCTATTCCTTCATCCGGCACGGGCGCGAGCCGGACGGCGAGGCCGTCGCGGCGGCGGATGTGGTGATCGTCGAGGGCACGCACGTCCTGTGCACCCCCGGGCTCGTCAGCCTGTTCGACATCCGCGTCTTCGTCGACACGCCCGCCGACATCCGTTTCATTCGCCGGCTGCTGCGGGACCAGGCCGAACGGGGACGCACGGCGGAGTCGGTCATCGACCAGTATCTGGCCACCGTCCGGCCCGGACATGAACGGCTGACCGAGCCGTCGCGGCTGAACGCCGACTTCGTGGTGGCGGACGCCACCGCGGCGGTGCGGCTGGAGGACCCGCAGGCCGTGGTCCGGCTGGCCGCTCCCGTGCTGGCGCATCCCTTGCTGGCGGCCCTGCTCGACCGCTGATTGCCCGCGACCCGGCGCCCCTCTTGCTCACCGTCCGCCGCCAGGCCACCCTGGCCGCTCAGAGAGCAGCGAATTTCCATGCAGACCCCGGCCCCGTCCCCCCCCTCCTTCCCCGATCCGAAGCGGGAGGCGATCCTGCGGCACGCGCGCCGGTCGTTCATCACCGAGGGCTACGCCGGCGCCAAGATCGAACCGATCGCGCGGGACGCCGGCGTGTCCACCGCGACCCTCTACGCCCTGTTCGACGGCAAGGCGGAGCTGTTCACCGCCGTGATCCAGGACGCGGCCGTGGATTTCGACCGGCTGATGCGCCACGTCCGAACGGCGAGCGGCCCGGCCCGCGAGCGGCTGACCGGTTTCGCCATCGCCTACGCCGGCTTCATGGCCGACCCCTTCATCCGCTCGGTGTTCCGGCTGGTCATGGCCGAGCGTCCGCGGTTCCGGGACGTGGCCATGCGGTTCTTCGACCGCGGCAAGGCCGACTTCGGCAAGGTGCTGATCGACGCCCTGGGCGAACTGGTCGAGCGGGGCGAACTCAGGATCGAGCGCACGTCCTGGGCGGCGGGCCAGCTGATGGGAATGATCGAGCATCCCGTCTTCTTCATGCCGCTGGTGACCGGGGACGAGGTCATGCCCGTCCGCGCCGTGGACCAGATCGCCGCCGACGCGGTGGAGACCTTCCTCGCCCGCTACGGCGTCTGACGGATCAGGGCTGGAGCCGGGTCCGGGTCCAGACGGCGCCGTCCCGGTCGAAGCGCAGGCGGTCGTGCAGGCGGAAGGGCCGGTCGCGCCAGAACTCGACCTGGTCCGGAACGACGCGCCAGCCGGTCCAGTGCCGGGGGCGAGGCACGTCCTGGCCTTCGAACCGCGCCGCCTCGCGCGCCACGGCCTGCTCGAGGGCGGCCCGGTTCTCCAGCGGGCGTGACTGGTCGGACGCCCAGGCGCCGATGCGGCTCTCGCGCGCCCGGCTGGCGAAATAGGCGTCGGCCTCGGCCGGGGTCACCGGCTCGACCCGTCCGCGCACCCGCACCTGACGGCGCAGGGACTTCCAGTGGAACAGCAGGGCGGCCCGCGGACGCGCCGCCAACTGTCGGCCCTTGGCGCTCTCCGCGTTCGAATAGAAGGTGAAGCCGTGCGCATCGACGTCCTTCAGCAGCACCACCCGGCTGTCCGGCGCGCCGTCCGGGTCGACGGTGGACAGGGTCATGGCGTTGGCGTCGTTCGGCTCGGTCGCCTTCGCATCGGCCAGCCAGTCGATGAACAGGGCGATCGGCTCGGCCCGGTCGAAAATCGTCTCGTCCCCGTTCGCGGCGAGGGCGGCGGCGTAGTCGCGCGCATAGTCTTCACGGGTCGGGCTGGAAGGGATCACGGGTGCGGTCATGCAGGTCAGATAGGGCATCCCGCTCCGCCGGGCGAGAGCGTCACGGTTAACCGGGCATTGACCCTATGTCGCGCCTTAGTGGCGGCATGCGCGCCCGCTCGCTCCCTGAGGTCGTCTCGACCCGTGAAGCCTACGCCCTGCTCGGCCTCTCCGGCCCGGCGGAAAGCGAGGCGCTGACCGCCGCCTTCCGCACGGCGATCAAGGCCGCGCGGCCTGATGCGCCGGGCGGAGACGACACCCGGTTCCGCAAGACCATCGCCGCCTGGCGGCTGATCCAGCAGGATACGGCCCCGCTGGCCCTGGCCGCGCCCGCGCATTGCGTCCCCGCCCTGCCCGTGGTCGGTCTGGGCCCGGACGCGGCCCTGAACGGCGGCGTGGTCGAGGTCCGGCTGGGCCGCCGCAAGCTCCGGATCCGCGTTCCTGCGGGCCTGCGCAGCGGCGAACACCTGCGGCTGAAGGCGGCCGGAGACGGCGGCGCCGACCTTTATCTGCCGGTGCTGGTGCGCGGCGACGGGCGGCTCAGCGCCGTCGGCGACGACCTCCACATGACCTGCCCGGTCCCGCTGCGGCTGCTGGAAGACGGCGGGCGGCTGGAGATCGAGACCCACGCCGGGCCGCGCTCGGCCTGGCTGGTCGGCGGCCATCAGCCGCTGCGGCTGCGCCTCAAGGGCCTGGGCCTGCCGGCGCGCGGCGCGCGGCCGCAGGGGCATCTGTTCGTGACGCTGCAGCCGTCCGAGGACGCGCCGTCGGCGGCCGAGGATCTGCTGGTGCGGTTCACACGCGTCTGGACGCCGGACCGGCTGGCGGCCTAGCGTCGCCGGATGTCGCACAACACCTTCGGCCATCTGTTTCGCGTGACCACCTGGGGCGAGAGCCACGGGCCGGCGATCGGCTGCGTCGTCGACGGCTGCCCGCCATTGCTCCCCCTGACCGAGGCCGACCTTCAGCCATGGCTGGACCGGCGAAAGCCCGGCGGCAGCCGCTTCGTCACCCAGCGGCGCGAGAGCGACACGGCCCGGATCCTGTCGGGCGTGTTCGACGACGGAAACGGCCCGGTCACCACCGGCACGCCCATCGCCATCCAGATCGACAACGAGGACGCCCGCTCGAAGGACTATGGCGAGATCGCCCACGCCTTCCGGCCGGGCCACGCCGACTACACCTACCAGGCCAAATACGGCGTGCGCGATCACCGCGGCGGCGGCCGGTCGTCCGCGCGCGAGACGGCCGTGCGGGTCGCGGCCGGGGCTGTGGCGCGCAAGATTTTAGGAGATGGGGTCCGCATCCGCGCCGGGGTGGTCCAGCTCGGGCCGCACCGGATCGCGCCCGATGCGGTGAACTTCGACGCCGTATACGGCAACGCCCTGTTCGCGGCCTCGGCTGACGTCGTGCCGGCGTGGGGGGACTATCTCGACGGCGTCCGCAAGGCCGGGTCGTCGATCGGCGCCGTGGTCGCCCTGGAGGTCACGGGCGTCCCCGCCGGCTGGGGTGCGCCGGTCTATGGCAAGCTGGACGCCGAACTGGCGGCGGCGATGATGTCGATCAACGCGGTCAAGGGCGTCGAGATCGGCGCCGGCTTCGGCTCGGCGGAACTGTCGGGCGAGGAAAACGCCGACCAGATGCGCATGGGCGACGATGGGCGGCCCGTCTTCCTGTCCAACCACGCCGGCGGCGTTCTGGGCGGCATATCGACGGGGCAGCCGCTGACGGCGCGGATCGCCTTCAAGCCCACCTCCTCCATCCTGACGCCGCGCCAGACCATCACCCGCGACGGCGAGGAGACGGATCTGCGCACCAAGGGCCGGCACGACCCCTGCGTGGCCCTGCGCGGCGTGCCGGTGGTGGAGGCGATGGCGGCCTGCGTGCTGGCGGACGCCTTGCTGCGGCATCGCGCCCAGATCGGCTGACCCCTTTCAGCCACCAACACTGTTGCTTATATAGGCGCCAGCGAGGTTCCTAACCCTCGGAGTCCCGGGAGCATCCCATGATCGACGTCAGACCCTTCAACAGCCTCGGCGGCGCCGACCACGGCTGGCTGAACGCCAAACACCATTTCTCATTCGCCAACTACTACGACCCGAGCCGCATGAGCTGGGGCCGGCTGCGCGTCTGGAACGACGACGAGATCGCCGCCCGGTCCGGCTTTCCGCCCCACCCCCACGCCGACATGGAGATCATCACCTATGTCCGCACCGGGGCCATCACCCATGAGGACTCGCTGGGCAACAAGGGCCGCACCGGCGCGGGCGACGTCCAGGTGATGAGCGCGGGCACGGGCGTGCGCCATTCCGAGTTCAATCTCGAGGACGAGATGACCACCCTGTTCCAGATCTGGATCGAGGCCGATGTGCGCGGCGCCAAGCCGAGCTGGGGCGCCAAGGTGTTTCCGAAGAACGACCGGACCGGGAAGTTCTCGGTGCTGGCTTCGGGCGATTCGACCGACGACGCCCTGACCATCAACGCCGACGCCCGCGTGCTGGGCGCGACGCTGAACGCGGGCGAAAGCCTGACCTACAGCCTGGCGGAAGGCCGCCACGCCTATCTGGTCCCCGCCGTCGGCGCGGTCGAGGTCAACGGCGTGCCGCTGAACGCCCGCGACGGGGCCGCGATCAAGGACGAAACCGAGATCACGATCACGGCCACGGCGGACGCCGAGCTGGTGATGGTGGATAGTCTGTAGCGTCCCTTCTCCCCTCCGGGGGAGAAGGTGGGCCGCGGAGCGGCTCGGATGAGGGGGATGCCTGACGCATCTCCCTCGCCAGCCGGACTGAAACCGCCAGCCCCCATCCGTCAGGCTCCGCCTGACACCTTCTCCCCCGAGGGGAGAAGGAGAATGCAAAACCCCGCCCGGATCGCTCCGGGCGGGGTTCTTCTTTTGCTTCACACCGTCAGTGCGTGGCGACCACGGTCCCCGGGTCCTGCACCGGCAAGGACGCCGGCAGCGGATCGGTCGCCTCGTCCCATTCCACCGGCGTCAGGGTGCCGGTCAGGGCCCATTTCAGGGCCTCGTCGGCGGTCTTGATCGGGACGATCTCGAGCGCCGACTTCACATTGTCGGGCACGTCGGCGAGGTCCTTCTCGTTCTCTTCCGGGATCAGCACCGTCTTGATGCCCGAGCGGAGGGCCGCGAGCAGCTTCTCCTTCAGGCCGCCGATGGCGGTGACCCGGCCGCGCAGGGTGATCTCGCCGGTCATGGCGATGTCCTTGCGGATCGGGATGCCGGTCAGGACCGAGACCATGGCCACCGTCATGGCCACGCCGGCCGAGGGACCGTCCTTGGGCGTCGCGCCGTCGGGCACGTGCACGTGGATGTCGGTCTTCTCGAACGCCGGCGGCTTGACGCCGATGCTGAGCGACCGGGCCCGGACGTAGGAGGCGGCGGCGGAGATGGACTCCTTCATCACCTCCTTCAGGTTGCCGGTCACGGTCATGCGGCCGCGGCCCGGCATCTTGATCGCCTCGATGGTCAGGATCTCGCCGCCGAACTCGGTCCAGGCCAGGCCGGTGACGATGCCGACCTGATCCTCCTCGTCCGTCTCGCCGTAGCGGAACTTACGCACCCCCGCGAACTCGGCCAGCTTGGCCTCGTCGATGGTGACCGAGAGGGTCTTGTTCTTCGACATCTCGCGCACCGATTTGCGCGCCAGACCGCCCAGGGCGCGTTCCAGCGACCGCACGCCGGCTTCCCGCGTGTAGTAGCGGATCAGGTCGCGGATCGAGCTGTCCGGAACGACGAATTCCTCCGGCTTGAGCCCGTTCTCGGCCGTCACCTTGGGCAGGACGTGCCGTTTGGCGATCTCGACCTTCTCGTCCTCGGTGTAGCCGCTGACCCGGATGATCTCCATCCGGTCCATCAGGGGCTGGGGCATGTTCAGGCTGTTGGCCGTGGTCACGAACATGACGTTGGACAGGTCATAGTCGACCTCGAGGTAGTGGTCGCCGAACGCGTTGTTCTGCGCCGGATCCAGCACCTCCAGCAGGGCCGAGGACGGGTCCCCGCGCCAGTCGGCGCCCAGCTTGTCGATCTCGTCCAGCAGGATGAAGGCGTTGGTGGTCTTCACCTTCTTCATCGACTGGATGATCTTGCCCGGCATGGAGCCGATGTAGGTCCGGCGGTGACCACGGATCTCGGCCTCGTCGCGCACGCCGCCCAGCGACATGCGGATATATTCCCGGCCCGTGGCCTTGGCGATCGACTTGGCCAGCGAGGTCTTGCCGACGCCCGGAGGACCGACGAGGCACAGGATCGGGCCCTTGAGGCTGTTGGTGCGCGCCTGCACCGCCAGATACTCGATGATCCGTTCCTTGACCTTCTCGAGGCCGTAGTGGTCCTCCTCGAGGATGGCCTCGGCCTTGTCGAGATCGATGGGTTTGGTCTTGGCCTTGCCCCACGGGATAGACAGCAGCCAGTCGAGGTAGTTCCGCACCACCGTCGACTCGGCCGACATCGGGCTCATGTTGCGCAGCTTCTTGACCTCGGCCTCGGCCTTGATCCGGGCTTCCTTGGACAGGCGCGTCTTACGGATGCGCTTCTCCAGCTCCATGATCTCGTCACGGCTGTCGTCGGTCTCGCCCAGCTCGCGCTGGATCGCCTTCATCTGCTCGTTCAGATAATATTCGCGCTGGGTCTTCTCCATCTGGCGCTTCACGCGCGAGCGGATCTTCTTCTCGACCTGCAGGACGGAGATCTCGCCCTCCATCAGGCCGTAGACCTTCTCCAGGCGCGACGGCACGGCGATGGTCTCCAGCAGGCCCTGCTTGTCGGCGATCTTGACCGACAGGTGGGCGGCGACCGAGTCCGCCAGCTTGGACGGATCGGTGATCTGCGGGATGGAGCTGAGCGCCTCGGGCGGCACCTTCTTGTTCAGCTTCACATAGTTTTCGAACTGCTCGATCACGGCGCGCAGCAGGGCTTCCGACTGGGCGGGCTCGCCCGGGTCGTCGGCGATCTCGACGGCCTCGGCCTCGAAATAGTCGGTGCGGTCGGTGAATTTGGTCAGGCGCGCGCGGCTCTTGCCCTCGACCAGCACCTTGACGGTGCCGTCGGGCAGTTTGAGCAGTTGCAGGACCGTGGCCAGAACGCCGATCGGATAGATGGCGTCCGCGGCGGGGTCGTCATCGACGCTGTTCTTCTGGGTGGCCAGCAGGATCTGCTTTTCACCCTTCATGATCTCGTCGAGCGCCTTGACCGACTTCTCGCGTCCCACGAACAGCGGCACGACCATGTGCGGAAAGACGACGATGTCCCTCAGCGGCAGGACGGGCAGGGTTTTTGTCTCGGACATGGATGCGTACTTTCTACGGGGTCCTCGTTCATCTCGGACCCGCCGCTCCGGCGTGGGGAGCGCCTGTGCTCCCCCGTTTCGACTCGGCCCGCCGTTCGGCGGCCTTCGATTGAGTATGTGGTTTACCGGACGCTGCGTTCAAGCGTCGCCGGTCAGCGCCGCCGCTTTCCATCCACAAGCGCCCGGCGGCATGGCGGGCGCGCGGGTCGCTGGATATCGGCACGGGCCGTGCGGCCGGGCCGCGAACCATGGCAAGATCGCACCGATGGCGGTTGTGGCGCGGGCGCATCACGGCGGGCGCAGAAAAGGGCGGGCCCGTCGCCGGACCCGCCCTTCTTCAGTGTCAGCCCCGGATCAGGCGGCGCTGTCGGGCGCGGCCTTCTTGGACTTGGTCTCGGAGTAGATCAGCAGCGGCTGGGCCTTGCCCTCGATGACCTCGGCGTTGACGACGACTTCCTCGACGCCCTCGAAGGTGGGCAGTTCGAACATCGTCTCCAGCAGGATGCCTTCCAGGATGGACCGCAGGCCGCGGGCGCCGGTCTTGCGCGTGATGGCCTTCTTGGCCACCGCGATCAGGGCGTCGTCGGTGAACGTCAGGTCGACGTTCTCCATCTCGAACAGGCGCTTGTACTGTTTGACCAGGGCGTTCTTGGGCTCGGTCAGGATGGTGACCAGGGCTTCCTCGTCGAGGTCCTCCAGCGTCGCCAGGACCGGCAAGCGGCCGATGAACTCGGGGATCAGGCCGAAACGCATCAGATCGTCCGGCTCGACGCCCTTGAGGATGTCGCCCGTGCGGCGCTCGTCGATTTCCTTGACCTTGGCGCCGAAGCCGATCGAGGCCCCGTCGCCGCGCGCCGCGATCACCTTCTCGAGGCCGGCGAAGGCGCCGCCGACGATGAACAGGATGTTGGCCGTGTCGACCTGCAGGAACTCCTGCTGCGGGTGCTTGCGGCCGCCCTGCGGGGGCACGGAGGCGACGGTGCCTTCCATGATCTTCAGCAGGGCCTGCTGCACGCCCTCGCCCGAGACGTCGCGGGTGATCGAGGGATTGTCGGACTTGCGCGAAATCTTGTCGATCTCGTCGATGTAGACGATGCCGCGCTGGGCCCGTTCGACGTTGTAGTCGGACGACTGCAGCAGCTTGAGGATGATGTTCTCGACGTCCTCGCCCACATAACCGGCTTCGGTCAGGGTGGTGGCGTCGGCCATGGTGAAGGGCACGTCGATGATGCGGGCCAGCGTCTGGGCCAGCAGCGTCTTGCCCGAGCCGGTCGGCCCGATCAGCATGATGTTGGACTTGGCCAGTTCGACGTCGTTGTTCTTCGTCGCGTGGTTCAGCCGCTTGTAGTGGTTGTGGACCGCGACCGAGAGCACCTTCTTGGCGTGGCTCTGGCCGATGACGTAGTCGTCCAGGACCTCGCGGATCTCCTTGGGCGACGGCACGCCGTCCTTGGCCTTGGAGAATGAGATTTTGTGTTCTTCACGGATGATATCCATGCACAGTTCGACGCATTCATCGCAGATGAACACGGTCGGCCCGGCGATGAGCTTGCGCACCTCATGCTGGCTCTTCCCGCAGAACGAGCAGTAGAGCGTGCTTTTGGCGTCTGTGCCGGCGGCTTTGGTCATCGAGCCTTCTCACTCCCGCGGTTCACCCCGATATGGGGCTAACGCGCATCCTTCGCGTTGATTCCCGGAACATGGGCGCAAAGGTCTTCAAAAATTGACAATCACCCATACCGACGCCCGCCACAACCCCGGCCAAGCGTGGCCGGAGTGCGAAACGGACGGTTCACTGTTGAGGGAGATCGCGGCGAATGTCTGACATGGGAAGTCCCACAATGGTTCGCCAGTCGCCTCGCAAGGATCAGGCCATCGTCGCCTTCGATTTCGACGGAACGCTGACGGTTCGCGACAGCTTCACCCAATTCCTGCGCTGGCGGGCCGGCGCCGGCGGCTGGTACCGGGGGCTGGCGCGGATGACGCCCGATCTGGTCGCCTACCTTGCTGATCGGGACCGGGGCCGGCTGAAGGCCGCCTCGGTGCGGGAATTCCTCAAGGGGACGCCCCGGGGGCAGCTTGAGGCCGACGCCGAGGCCTACGCCGGCCAGGTCTGGCCGGGCTTCATGCGCTACGACGCCCTCGCCTGCTGGAAGGACTGGGGGGCGAAGGGGGCGTACCGGGTCATCGTCACGGCGTCTCCGGAAACCACCGTGGCGCCGTTCGCCCGCCGTCTGGGGGCCGAGGCCCTCTTGGGCACGCCGCTGACCTTCGACCCCGACCACCGGGTCACCGGCGCCTTCGCCGGCCCCAACTGCCGGGGCGAGGAGAAGGTGCGGCGGTTGCGCGCGGCCTTTGGCGAGGATGTGAAACTGGCCGCCGCCTATGGCGACACCTCCGGCGATACGGAGATGCTGGCCATCGCCGACGAAGCCGGCTTCCGGCGGTTCAAGGAGCAGTCCTGACCGTCAGCGGCCGTCGGCGTCCACGTCGAAGACCATGGCCTTGCCGCGCGACGTGGGGTTCCAGCCCGCGGCGATCGCCGAAGCCACGGCGTTGCGCACGCTGTCCAGATCGACGCGCTGCTTCTCCATGTCGGGCCGTCCGTTCGGCCGCATCGGCATGGGAAACAGCACGACCGCCTCACGCGGGAAGTCCTTCAGGCGCAGGCTCAACCCCATGCCGTCCCATTTGCCGCCGGCCAGCGGCCGGGGCTGGCGGCGGATCGCCCATTCATAGGTCTCGCCGTCGACCTCGACGGTCCCGCTGGTTTCGCGCGTCTGTTCCATGGCGGCCTGATAGCACAAAAGAAAAGGGCGCACCGGTCACGGCGCGCCCTTCCCCGGGTTGATGGAGAGGCTGGATCAGACGGTCTTGACGCCGTCGCTCTCGGCCTGCTCGCGGCGGTCGTAGACGTGATCGACGATGCCCCAGGCCTTGGCTTCCTCGGCGCTCATGAAGTGGTCGCGGTCGAGGGTCTTTTCGACTTCCTCATACGTCCGGCCGGTGTGGTGGACGTAGATCTCGTTCAGGCGACGCTTGGTGTAGCGGATGTCCTCGGCGTGGCGTTCGACGTCCGAGGCCTGGCCGCGGAAGCCGCCCGAAGGCTGGTGCACCATGATGCGGGCGTTCGGCAGGGCCACCCGCGCCCCGGCGGCGCCGGCGGCGAGGATCAACGAACCGGCCGAGGCGGCCATGCCCATGCACACCGTCGAAACCGGCGAGCGGATGTATTGCATGGTGTCGTAGATCGCGAGCGCCGAGGTCACCTGACCGCCGGGGCTGTTGATATACATGCTGATTTCCTTCTTCGGGTTTTCCGATTCCAGGAACAGCAACTGGGCGCAGATCAGCGACGCCATGCTGTCCTCGAAAGGCCCGGTCAGGAAGATGATCCGCTCGCGCAGCAGGCGCGAGAAGATGTCGAAGGCCCGCTCCCCCCGGCTGGATTGCTCGACCACCATGGGGACGAGGTTCATGTTCATCAGTTCGATCGGATCGCGCATATGGGCCTTCTGGGATGCATGGAGGCGCGACTCACCGGCCGCATGCCTGTTGGACAGGATATCGCGTCGCCGGGCCGTTGACGCAAGGCGCGACCCGCACGCCGCCCGCGATCACTCCGGCGCGGTCTCCGCCGCCGCCCGCCGGTCGCGCGTGACGGCGTCCGCCACAGCCTGCACCTGACTGTTGCGGTTGATCCGCAGCTGGTCGTGTTCGTACAGCGCCTTGAGGTAGGCCCTGTCCCAATCGGTCAGCCCCGCCGGCGCCGTCGTCGGGTCCTCGAACAGGTTCAGGATCGTGCGGTAGTCTGTCGCCTCGGCCTTCCAGTCGATCTGCGCCAGCGCCACCAGGGCCACATAGTCAGCCAGCTGGACCAGGGTGGCTCCGCCCAGCCGGTCAACGTCGAGGATGACGATCGACCGGACCATGTCGTCGCGAATCTGGCTCCGAATGCGCGAGGCGGCGAAAACCTCGATCTGCGGCGCCATGGGCCGGCCGGTGACGGGATCCACGTCGCCCGGCAGCCGGATCGCCCGTCCGCCGGTTTCCGAGTCAATCGGAATGCTGATCTGCCACCAGCGCACCGGTCGGTCGTCGGTCCTGAAGGCCTCAAAGGCGCGCGTTCCCGCGTCAGTGCCGTTGTGGCGCAGGTCGAAATTGCGCGGGCGTGACCGGACCAGCGCCGCGGCCAGCGCCGCCCCGTCCACCGTGCCCGCAATCAGGATGTTGGGTTTACAGCCCGGCTCGCCCGCCTCGACCCCCAGTTCGCGGGCCACATCCGAGACCCGATCGACCATGTACTGCCCGACCGCCGACCGCAGGTTGACGGCGCCGACGCAGATGGGCCGGTTCCAGCGGGCGAGACCGCGATTGTTCGCCGGCTCGGCCACCTCCTCGACGAAATCGCGGACCAGCGCCTCAAGTCGCCGGCCCTCGACGACGACATCGCCCAGATCGGTCGCCTGTTCCGGGGCGGGGGTCTGCGGCGGCGCGGTCGGTTCCTGGGCGAGGACCGGCCCCGCCGCGAGCGCGAAGGACAGGAGAAGGACCAGGGGCGTCTTCGGCATGTCGTGATTTTCCCAAACGCGAAGGTTCACCTGACCTCGCCTCTCGCCGAGAGCGGCGCAGATCCCGATCGAAGGTCGATGGCGCGATGCAGGGACGCCCCTCTATTCCGTCCTGTCGTCCAGATCTTCGCTGGCCCGGTCCTGGCGGTATTCCCGCGCGATCGTGTCCGAGACCGCGTGCACTTGGCTGTTCTGGTTGATCCGGTACCACGACGCGCCATACAGGCCGTTGAGGTAAGCCTGGTCCCAGCCGCTCAGACCCCGCACCCTCGAAGGGTCCTCGAACAGGTTCAGCACCGTTTCGAACCGGCTGGTGTCCGCGTCCGGGTCGATCTGCGCCAGGGCGACCATGGCGATATAGTCGCCGAGCTGGTCCAGGGTGACCTCGCCCAGACGGTCGACGTCGACGATGACGAAGGTCCGCTTCAGGTCTTGCCGATACTGCGAGGACAGCCGGGCTGTGCCGCGAACCGGGGTGTTGGGCGCATACTGGATGGCGGACCCCGTGCCGGTGCAATTGAGGTTGCATTGGCCCGGCATCCGCACGGCCGACTGGCCGGTGTCCGAGTCCGTGGGCTGGCTGACGCTCCACCAGCGGACGACCTGGTCCGAGGTCCGGAAACGCTCCAGCGCGGCCGGGCCCTGGTTCATGCCGGAACCCCCCGGCCGGAACAGCGCCGGCCGCATGGCGATGAATTTCTCGGTGAAGTCGTCGGCGTCCGTGGTGGCCACGATCAGGATGGTCGGGTGGCATGGCGGTTCGTGGGAGGTCAGCCCGATCCCGCGCGCCACGTCCGAGACCCGGTCGATCAGAGGCTGGGCAAGCTCGGGTTGAAGATTGGCCACGCCGACGCAGACGCCCCGATGCCAGCGCGCCAGCCCCCGACGCCCCACCGGGTTGGAGACTTCGTCCACGAACTCCCGGGCCGCGTCCTCGAGGCGGCGGGAGTCCACCACCACATCCTCCAGTCTGACCGCGGCGTCCGGATCCGGCGGGGGCGCGGCGCGCTCCTGTTGCGGCAGGGTCAGCGCGGCGGCGAGCATCAGTGCGGCGATCATGAAACACCCTCCAGAGATGTATTCAGCGTAACATGGTTCCGGTTATCCGTCGCGTGCTGTTCCAGGGCGCCCGGGGCGGCTGCGCGACGCGGGGGCGAAATCAGGATCGCCGGCCAGTCGGTTCGCCCGCGAACAGTCCTGCTACCTCAGCGGGTCCGCGGCGGCCGCGCGGCGTTCGCGCGTCAGTGTTCGCGCGATCGAGGCGGCTTGCCGGTTCGGATTCAGGCGCTCGGACGGCGCGTCATACAGGGCGCGAAGATAGGTCATATCCCACTCCGAAAGGCGTTGGACGCCCCCGGGGTCGGCGAACAGGTTCAGGATGGTGCTGTAGCCGCTGGTGTCGCCCTCCGGATCGACCTGGGCCAGCGCCACCATGGCGATATATTCACTCAGCGCGGCCAGGGTCGCGCCTTCCAGCTGATCGACATCGACGATGATGACGACCTTGTTGAGATCGTCGCTGATGGGCCGCCCCCGGTTCACGATGCCCTCCCCGGGAACGAAGATGGGACCGGAGTCGCCGGGCATGCGGATGGCGCGGGCATGGCTGGCGCCGATCACCGGCATGCTGACATGCCACCAGCGGACCGGTTCTTCCGAGCGCGTGAAGGCGTCCAGCGCGACGCCGCCGCGATCCAGGCCGCCCACGCCGAGATGAAAGGCGCGACGGTCCGCCTCGACCAGACTGGCCGCCAGACTCCGGGCGTCCGCCGAGAAGATGACCACGATATTGGGCCGACACCCGGGTTCGCCGATGCGCAGGCCGAGCTCGAGGGCCAGGCTGGACACATGGTCGACGACGGCCTGGGACAGGTCCCTGCGCATGTTGACGGCGCCGACGCATATCCGGCCCGGCCACCGCGCCAGACCCCGGCGTTTGGCGGGTGCGGCCACCGCGTCGACATAGGTCCTCGCCAACTCGTCCAGCCGCCGACCATCGACCACGACGTCGTCAAGCGTGGACGGTTGCTCGGCAGGCGCGACGGCGGGAGGGCTGGCGACGGTCCCGGGCGCCTCCTGCGGCGACAGAACCGCGAGAGACAGGGCGGCGATCACAGGGGCGCTGATCATGACAGTCCCTCGGGTTGCGACCGGCTCGACGGCCAGCGTCGAACTCTTGTCCCGAAAACCGCCTCCGTCAATCCGCCCCCGCAAGCCCGAAACGCGTCGTCGGGGTCGCTACGGAAGGCGCGGCCCCGGACCAGCCGGGTCCTCTTCGGCGGCGGCCTCTGCCGCGCGCCGCATCATCTGATCGACGATCTCCGCGCCCCGCGCATTGGCCCCCACGCTGTTCTGCTCGACGCTGTAGAGCGCTTTCAGATAGTCCAGGTCCCAGGGCGTCAGACCCGGGGTGGACGGGTCCGCGAAGACGTTCAGCACCGTCTCGAACGTCGCGACGTCCGCCTTGGGATCCACCTGGGCCAGCGCCACCAGGGTGCAGTAGTCCGCCAGTTGCGCCAGCGAGACAGCCGCCGTCTTCCGGACATCGACCACAATGATGGCCTTCAACAGGTCGTCGCGGATGTCCGTGCGGATTCGCGATGCGGTCGAAACGGCGGTCCGGGGCGCGTCCATGCCGGGCAGACGCGTCGCCAGCGCCCCGGTCTCGGAATCCACCGGCGCGCTGACGTGCCACCATCGGACCGGCGCCTCGGAGGTTCTGAACTCGTCGAGGGCCCGCAGCGACCGCGTCATCCCCGATCCCCCGGGCCTGAAGGCCGCCCGTCGTGCTTCAACGATGCTGTCCGCCGCCGCACGGCCGTCGTCGACGGCGATAATGAGGACGTTGGGCCGGCAGCCGGGTTCGCCCGCCGTCAGCCCCAGCTCGCGAGCGACATCCGAGGCCCGGTCCACGATATACTGGGCGACCTCGCCGCGCAGGTTGACGACGCCGATGCAGACCGGGCCGTTCCAGCGAGCCGGTCCGCGAACACCGGCCGGAGCGGCCACCTCACCGACGAAATCCTGGATGACCGTGCGCAGCCGTCGGCCCTCGACGACGACATCCTCCAGTTGGGAGGGCTCCTCTGCCGGCGGAACCTGAGGGGGCCCGGGAACCTGGACCAACAAAGCCGCGGCTAACGCCAGCGCTGAAAACGACATGAACTTCCCTCCCGCATGACGGGAGCCAGATTGAGACCGAGAAGATGGCCGTACAGGGGCCGGGCGTCAGAACGGATGCACGTCGAGGGCGGCGTCATGCCCCGGCGCGATCGGGCCCCTAGATGTCGTCGTCTTCCTTGAGCAGCTCTTCCTTGGTGATCGGCGTGTCGGTCACCTTGGCGGTGTCGAAGATCAGATCGCAGACCTTCTCCTCATAGATCGGGGCGCGCATCTGGGCGGCGGCGTTGGGGTTCTGGCGATAGAAGTCCAGCACCTGACGCTCCTGGCCCGGATAGTTGCGGGCCTCGTTCATGATGGCGTTGTTCAGCTCCTGGTCGGTGACCTGGACGTTGTTGGCGCGACCGATCTCGGCCAGCACCAGACCCAGGCGCACGCGGCGCTCGGCGATCTTCTGATACTCTTCCTTGAGCTTCTTCTCGGACTTCTTGGCGTCCTCTTCCGGCAGGCGGCCGGCTTCCTTGTCGGCCTGGACCTGCTGCCAGATGCCGTCGAACTCGGCCGTGACCATCTTGGGCGGCAGGGGGAAGTCGTGGGCCTTGTCGAGGGCGTCCAGCAGGGCGCGCTTCAGCTTGAAGCGGGCGGCGCCCGTGTACTGCTGGTTCAGATTGGTGCGCAGCAGTTCCTTCAGCTTGTCCAGCGACTCGATGCCGATGCGCTTGGCGAATTCCTCGTCGACCACGGCGGGGGCCTCGGCCTTGATGGCCTTGACCTTGACGTCGAAGGTCACGGCCTTGCCGGCCAGATGGGCGGCCTGGTAGTCGTCGGGGAAGGTCACGTTCAGGACCTTCTCGTCGCCGACCTTGGCGCCCTTCAGCTGCTCTTCAAAGCCGGGAATGAAGCGGTTGGAGCCGATCACCAGCTGGGTGTCCTCGGCCGCGCCGCCCTCGAAGGGCTCGCCGTCCAGCTTGCCGAGGAAGTCGATGGTGACCTCGTCGCCATCGGCGGCCTTCACGGTCTTGCCGGTCTTTTCGACATACGACTTGGCCTGGCCGGCCAGTTCGGTCAGGGCCTCGTCCAGATCGGCGTCCGACGCTTCGTAGGTCGGGCGTTCCAGCTTCAGCTTCTTGACGTCGGTCGGGGTGAAGTCGGGCATGACTTCCAGGGCCATTTCATAGGCCAGGTCTTCCGTACCGGCGATGACCTTGTCCATGTCCGAGGTCAGCTTCATCTCGGCGGGCGCGGCCGGACGCACCTTGGCGTCGTCCAGGGCCTTCTGGCTCGAGGTGTTCAGCGCATCGTTGACGATTTCGCCCATCAGGTCGCGACCGAAGGTCTTTTTGACGTGAGACATCGGGACCTTGCCGGGACGGAAGCCCTTGAGCTTCATCTGCGGCGCGACTTCCTTCAGCTTCGCGTCCAGCTTCTGGTTCAGCTCTGCGGCGGGAATGGTCACCGCGATGACGCGGCTGAGACCTTCGTTGGACTTTTCGACAACTTGCATGGCCGGGATTCTGACGCTCTGTGGCGGCGCCATTGAGGCAGGCGCTGCGCGGTGTGGGTAAAGCAACAAGGGCCGCCCTTTGGAGGCGGCGCCTTTGAAGCCCGCCCTTATGTCGAGGACGGTTCCAAAGGTCAACGTGAGAGGCGGGACAGGGGACGGTTTCGGTGTGCGCCCGGGCAGGCTATCTGGAGGGAATGAGCTCCTCCTCCGCCCCGATCGGCGTCGCCGTCTTCCCGGTTACGCCGCTGCAGCAGAATTGCACCCTCGTCTGGTGCCGCAAGACGATGAAGGCGGCGATCATCGATCCCGGAGCCTCGGTCGACGCCCTGCTGGCCGCCGTGGCGAAGCAGGGACTGACGCTGGACGCCATCTGGATCACCCATGGCCACCTTGATCACGCCGGCGGCGCGGCCGAGATGCAGGAGAAGACCGGGCTCGACATCATCGGCCCGCATCCGGACGACCAGTTCTGGATCGACGGCATTCCCGCCCAGGGCCAGATGTACGGCCTGCCCGACGCCCGCAGCTTCACCCCGACCCGCTGGCTGGCCGATGGCGATGTGCTGACGCTGGGGGACACGACCTGGGAGGTCTACCACTGCCCGGGCCATACGCCGGGTCATGTCATCTTCTTCAATCGCGCGGCCCGGTTCGCCCAGGTCGGCGACGTGCTGTTCCAGGGCTCGGTCGGCCGGACCGATTTCCCGCGCAGCGATCCCGCCGGCCTGCTGAACTCGATCACCGCCAAACTCTGGCCGCTGGGCGACGACGTCGCCTTCGTGCCGGGGCATGGTCCGACCTCGACCTTCGGGGCCGAGCGCCGGACCAATCCGTTCGTCTCGGACGAGGCGATGCGCCGGACGCCGATCGCGCGTCCGGCCTCCGGTCCCGCCTAGCGCGCCGCCAGCAGTCCGATCACCACGCCGATGCCGAGGGCGTAGAGGGTCGCCTTGACCGGCTCGGCCTCGACTGTGGCGCGCAGGCTCTCGGCCCTGTGACGGCCCCAGTCGCGCGCCTGGGCGGCGTCTTCGCGAACGGCTTGCCGCAGCGGCCGGGCGCCAGGGCGTCGGGCGTCGTCCCGCGCCAGGATCGCATCAGCCGCGCGGTCCAGCGCGGCGGTCGGGGTGTCGGCGTCGGTCTCGATGTCTTCGATGGTCGTCGTTCCGGCGTAGGACTCGGTCATGGCGGCTCCTTGAGGGTGCGGGGGGCAAGCCCGTCAAACCACCGCCCGACGAGGCGGTTCCGGGCAAAATGTCGCGTTTCTGAAACGTGATTGAACAGCGCCCCGACATGCGGCGTTTCCTTTGCGGAAGAGGAGATCGCCATGACCTATGTCGAACCGGACAGCCCCGGCGGACAGCCCGAAATCATGCCGCCTGACACGCCCGGACCGGACCTCGATCCGGGCAGCGCCCCGGAGGAAATGCCGCAACAGGATATCCCCGGCGGCGAGCCCGGCGACGCCCGCCCCTACGGCGGCTGATGACGCAAACCCTGTGATTCGTTCGCAATTGTGTGACCGGGCAACCGGAACCGGACGCGGACGGGAGGGTTCATTCAACAACCGCCACCGTCGCCACGAAAGGAACCCCTCCATGGCTCAAGGTCAGCCCACACGTGCCTCCGGCGTCTCCAAGCGGGGCTTCGCCTCGATGGACCCGGAACGCCAGCGCGAGATCGCGCGCAAGGGCGGAGCCAGCGTACCCAGCGAGAAGCGCAGCTTCTCCCAGGACCGCAGCCTCGCCGCCCAGGCCGGTCGCAAGGGCGGGGAAGCGTCCCACGGCGCCCGGGTTCGCGAGCCCGGCACGGCCACAGACTAACGCAGGACCAAGGCGATCGGAGGGACGGCGTCCGCAAGGGCGCCGTCCCTTTGCGCGTCAGGCCTGCAGCAACGCCAGCGCCACGGCGGGAGCCTCCCCCGCCTCGAACGCGGCGACCGACCAGCCCGCGGCGCGGGCCAGGCCGCGCACGGTCTCTTCCGTGAATTTCCGCGAGTTCTCGGTGTGGATGGTTTCGCCCCGGGCGAACCGGAGGGTCTGGCCGTCGAGGCTGACGGTCATGTCGCGCGTCGCCTCGAGATGCATCTCCATCCGTGACTCGGTCCGGTTCCAGAGAGCCCGGTGCGCGAAGGCGTCGATGTCGAAGTCCGCGCCCAGTTCGCGGTTGGCCCGAGCCAGCAGATTGCGGTTGAAGGCGGCGGTCACGCCGGCGGCGTCGTCATAGGCGGCGATCAGGGTTTCGGGCGCCTTGACCAGATCGACGCCGAGAATGAACAGGGCGTCGTCGCCCAGCAGCGAGCGCGCGGCCTTCAGGAAGGCGATCGCCTCTTCCGGCTCCAGATTGCCGATGGTCGAGCCGGGGAAGAAGCCGACCCGTCGGCCCTGGCCGATTTCCGCGGGCAAGGCCCCCAGATGCAGGAAGTCCCCGACGAGGGGCGCCACCTTCAGCGCGGGATAGGCGTCGGCGATGCGCCGCGCGGCGGCGTCCAGGGCGTCGGCGCTGATATCGATCGGCACATAGGCGGCCAGGTCCGCCGCGGCGTCCAGCACGATGCGGGTCTTCTCGCTGGCGCCCGATCCGAACTCGACCAGCACCGCGTCCGGCCCGAACCGCCCCGCCCAGTCCGACGCCACCTGCCGCAGCAAAGCGGCTTCCTGACGGGTCGGATAGTATTCGGGCAGCCGGGTGATCTCCTCGAACAGGCGAGACCCTTCGGCGTCGTAGAACCATTTGGGCGAGGCCGTCCGGGGCGAGCGGGACAGCCCCGCGATCAGGTCCCGGCGGAAACGGGCGGTCTCGCCCGGTTCGGACGCCCGCGTCAGCGGCGTCGCAGCGTCGTCGGCCAGTCGCAGTCCCATGAACGCCCACCTCTGATAGGGATAGAAGAAGTTCCGATACGTAACCCGGGCATGTTCGGACGCAGTGGCGAAGGACGAACCCCGCAGCACCATCTGGTTGGCCATGAACTTGCCGTTGTATTCCGAAGCCGTGCCCTCGGTCGGCCGGAAGCCGGCGTAGGGGGCGTAGGCGCTGGCGGTCCATTGCCACGCCTCGCCGAACGCATTCGAGAAGGCGTCGGGCCGGCAACGCACCGCGTGCTCCCATTCCGCCTCGGTCGGCAGCCGCTTGCCGGCCCAGCGGGCATAGGCGTCGGCCTCATAGAAGCTGACGTGGCTGACCGGTTCGCCAGGATCGACGTCCACGCGGCCGGTCAGGCTCATCCGCGTCCAGCGCCCCCCCTCGTCGCGCCAGTACAGAGGCGCGATCCAGCGCTCGGTCTTGACCGTCGCCCAGCCGTCCGCCAGCCACAGCTCAGGACGGGCGTAACCGCCATCCTCGATGAAGTTGAGCCAGTCGCCGTTCGTGACCAGGTCGTTGGCGAGGGCGTAAGGGTCAAGCCAGACGCGATGGGCCGGTCCCTCGTTGTCAAAGGCGAAATCACCGCCGCCATGGCCGATCTCGACCAGGCCGCCCTCGCACCGCGTCCATCCGCCGCGCGGCGGCTCCACCGGCCCCGCGCGCGGCGTCCGGTCGTAGGCCGCGGGATCCAGCGGCGAGCGCGACATCAGGTTCAGCAGGTCCATCAGGAACAGCTCCTGATGCTGCTGATCGTGATGCAGGCCGAGGGTGAACAGGTAGCGGCGCCGTGGGTCCGCATCGCCCTGCCCCAGCCAGGCGGTCATCCGCCGGTCGATCTCGCGGCGATAGGCGAGCACGTCCTCCAGCGACGGCCGGGTCATCAGGCCGCGCTCGCATCGCGCCACGCGCGGGCCCAGCGCTTCGTAATAGCTGTTGAACAGGGTCTGGAAGCGGGGATCGACCGGCTGATAGCCGGGCTCCTCGCCCAGGATCATCGCTTCGAAGAACCAGCTGGTGTGGGCCAGATGCCATTTTCCGGGGCTGCAATCCGGCATCGACTGGGCGGACAGGTCTTCCACGCCCAGACCCGAGGCCAGCGCCGGCATGGCCGAACGAACGTCTCTGAAGCGGGTCAGGTCCCCGGTGATCCCCTCGGGGATGCGCGATGGCGCGTTCATCTGGTCCGCCCCTGGCAGTTTACGCCGGACCGGCGCTCGGGCTTCGAACGGTCCCGGTCCCGGTTTGTTCCAAACTAGGAAGGGCGCCCGGAGGCTTCAAGCATTCGCCGGGCCTAAAGCGCGGAAATGGCCTCTATGAGCTCGTCCACAGCCGATTCCCGCGTGGCCCAGGAACAGACAAACCGCACTGACCCGTCGTCGAACCGGTAGCACGCCCAGCCCATGTCGTTCAGCCGCTGGTGCGCCGCCGGGGGCATGCGCACGAAGACGGCGTTGGCCTCGACCGGATGGGCGAGGATGAAGGGCGACCGCCCGGCGACGCCGGCGGCCAGGCGCTGGGCCATCAGATTGGCGTGGGCCGCGCCGTCCTCCCACCCGTTGGTTTCCAGCAGACCGAGGAAGGGCGCCGCCAGGAACCGGGCCTTCGAGGCCGTCTGGCCCGCCTGTTTCAGCCGGTTGTCGATCCGCCGCGCCAGGCTCTTGTCGAACATGACGATGGCCTCGGTGCAATTCGCTCCGGCCTTGGCCCCGCCGAACACCAGCACGTCCACCCCCAGCCGCGCGATCTGCGTCAGGTCGAAGCCCGCCGCCGCGGCGTTGGCCAGCCGGGCGCCGTCCATATGCACGCCGCAGCCCTTCAGCTTCACCGGCTCGATCAGATGGCGCAGTTCTTCCTCGGTATAGACCGTGCCGTATTCGGTCGACTGGGTCAGGCTGAGCGCCGCCGGCGGCTGGCGATGGCCGACCTCCGGCTCGTCCAGCGCGGCGTGCAACGCCAGCGGATCGATCTTGCCGGAAAAGCCCGGCAGGCCGATCAGACCCACGCCCGAGCCGAAGAAGCCCGGCGCGCCGGTCTCGTCGGTGCAGATGTGCGCCGCGTGATGCGCCAGCACCGCCTCATGCGGCCAGGCCAGCATCGACAGGGAGATGGCGTTGGCCGCCGTGCCCGAGAAGACGAAGCGGATATCCGCGTCCGCATCCAGCCGCCGCCGGATCAGGTCCGCGGCGCGCGCCGTGACGTCGTCCGCCCCATAGGCCCGCGCAAAGCCCTCGTTGGCCTCGACCACCGCCCGCAGCGCGGCCGGGGCCATGCCGGCGGTGTTGTCGGATCCGAAATCGTAGCGCACGCCTCAGCCCTCGCTGCCGCTGTCCTGATGGGCGTCGCCCGGCGACGGATCGCTGGACGTGTCCCGGCGGCGAGCCCTGCGCACCGGCGGCGCGACGGGCCCGTCGTCCTCGCCATAGGGCACGGCGACCTGATGGGGGAAGGGGATTTCGATCCCGGCGGCGTCCAGCGCCTCCTTGGCGGCCTGAAGCACGTCGGCCTTGGCCTGCCAGTAGTCGTCGGACATCGTCCACGCCTGCAGGGTCATCTCGACCGAACTGTCCTTCAGCATCGTCACGCCGGCCCAGGGCTCAGGGTCGGGCAGGACATGTTGGTGCGCCGACGCCGCGCCGACCAGCGCGTCGCGCGCCGTGTTCAGATTGGCGCCGTAGCCGACACCGAGCTTCAGCTCGATCCGCCGCGTCTTCTGGCCCGACAGGTTCAGGACGGTGTCGCTGAACACCTTGGCGTTGGGGACGACGATCTTGACGTTGTTGGCGTCCGACATCTGGGTCAGGAACAGGTCCAGCCGCTGCACCCTGCCCACCTGGCCCCCGACGTCGATCAGGTCGCCCACCCGATAGGGCCGCAGGATCAGCAGCATCACGCCCGCCGCCACATTGGACAGGGTGCCCTGCAGGGCCAGACCGACCGCCAGCGAAGCCGCGCCCAGCACGGCGATGATCGAGGTGGTCTGCACCCCCAGCCGCTGCAGCACCGCGATGAAGCCGATGATGAAGACCAGCACCCGCACCACCTGCACGGCGAAGCTGAGCACGGTCGGGTCGTGCCGGAAGCCGCGCACGCGCGACAGGGCCCGCCGCGTCACGCCCGACGCCCAGCGCGAGGCGAAGATGGTGACGACCAGAATGATCGCGGCGATGACCAGATTGATCGCGAAGTCGCCGGCCATGTCGGTCAGCTTGGCGATCATGGCGACGTCCACCGCGGCGGCTTTCTGGCCGGCGGCGACCGCCTCGTTCAGGGTGGCGACGAGGGAAGACATGGGCCGGGTCTAACGCCTCGGCCCCGATTTGGAACCCCATCGCCGGTATTTCCGGTTTCGCGTCGGGGCGTCGCCGTCCTAAACTGCACCCATGAACGACTCCGCCAAACTCTCGGCCCTGAAGGTCGGGGTCGATGTTCCCTGGGTGACCAGCTGGACCGGCGAAGCCATTCTCGGCGTGCGGCCCTGCGCCTCGGTCAACGGCGCGTTGGCGATCGTTCAGGCCGACCACGCCGGATACGGCAAGCCCCTGTATTCCCAGAACCATGCGGTGCGGCAGCGGCTGACCGTCCGCGACATGCTGTGCCCGATGTGCGGCAAGCCGACGACGCCGGAGGACCGTTACACCCAGGTGGCGCATCCCTTCACCGCCGGCGCCCTGCGCGCCACCGGTCGCGGCGGAGCCCTGCCGGCCGAAATCGAGGACGACAGGGTCCTGATCGACGCCGGCGCCATCGCGCCGCTGCACAAGGCCTGTTCGGCCCGGTCGTTGCGGTACTGCCCGCATCTGAAGGCCGATCCGCACATCGACGTGCGGCCCTTCCCCCGCTCGTGGGTGGTCCTGCCGCTGACCGTGCGGGCCGAGGCGCCGCCGCAACTGTTTCTCGCCCGGGCCGAGCCGCGCCGCGAGGTTCCCGTGATCGGCTTCCTGCAGCTGTGCGGCCTGACCGACCAGCGCGACCCGTCGTGGCGCGCCCGGAGTCAGCCCGTCGTCGGCTGAGCGATCCGTCCGCCGCCGCCCTCGATGGCGTCCAGCAGGTCCATGACGTCGGCGATGGTGTTCGCCTCGCGCGCCGGCTTGTCCCAGCGGATGCGGCTGACGCGGGGAAACCGCATCGCCACGCCCGACTTGTGCCGGGTCGAGCGGTTCAGCCCCTCGAAGGCGATCTCCAGCACCAGGCCGAAGTCCCGCTCGGCCCGCACGGACCGCACCGGGCCGAACCGCTCGACGGTGTGGTCGCGCACGAACTTGTCCAGCTGTTTCAGCTCCTCGTCCGTGAAGCCGAAATAGGCCTTGCCGACGGGGGTCAGCGGGCCCTCCTCGGTCCAGACGCCGAAGGTGTAGTCGGAATAGAAGCTGGACCGCTTCCCGTGACCGCGCCGGGCGTACATCAGGACCGCGTCGATGACATGGGGATCGCGCTTCCATTTGAACCACGGCCCCTTGGGCCGGCCGGCCAGATAGGGACTGTCCCACCGCTTCAGCATCAGCCCCTCGGCCGCCGCCCCCACCGGGGGATCGGCCCGCAGGACGGCCAGGTCGTCCCAGTCCGCATAGGGCACAACCGGCGACAGATGCAGCCGCTCCCCGCCCTGGCCGGCCACGGCCTCCAGCCGCGCCCGCCGCTCGCTCAACGCCAGCGCCCGCAGGTCCTCGCCGTGGTCCGCCAGAATGTCATAGGCGACCATGGCCGCCGGAAAGGCCGCCATGGTCTTCGCATCGACCGCCTTGCGGTTCAGCCGTTGCTGCAGGTCGCCGAACGGCGCCACCGCGCCGTCGCGCCACACCACCAGTTCTCCGTCCAGCGCGCCCTCGAAGGTCAGTCCCGCCATGACGTCGGGAAAGGCGCCCGATATCTCGTCGCCGGTGCGGGAATACAGTTTCTGGACCCCCTCCTCACGCACGGCCTGGACGCGGATGCCGTCCCATTTCCATTCGGCGGCGTAGTCGGCGGGCGAGAGGCGCGCGAAGTCGACCGCCTCGTCGATGGCGACCGCCAGCATGACCGGACGGAATCGGCCCGGCGCATCGCCGCTGGGGCGTTCCGTCCGGCCCTCCAGCCAGGCGAACAGATCGGCATAGGGCGGCTCCAGCGCGTGCCAGATCTCCTCGATGTCGGAGGCGTCGATGGGCTCCAGGGCGATCTCGCCCTCGTGCCCGTCCGGATCGGGCGGCTCGCTGACCGCCGCGGGGCGAACCATCGCCGCCGCCGTCTTGGCCAGACGCGCGGACAGGCCGACGCGCAGCCCGCCCGTCATCAGCTTCAGCAAGGCCCACCGGCCCTTGGGCTCCAGCGCCTCCAGCCAGCCCTCCAGCAGCGCCTTCACCTCGCCCCGCCCGGCGGTGCGCAGGGCCTCGACGACCTCGGCCAGTTCGGGTTCGCGATTCGGCTTGTAGTCCGGGTTCCGGGGCCAGATCAGCGCGACGGTTTCGGCCAGGTCGCCGACGTAGTCGTAGGACCAGCCGAACAGCACCGGATCGACGCGGGCCTCGACCGCCTTGCGGATCATCGCCGGCTTGGCCGCGTCGAAGGTCAGGTCGCCGGTCAGGGCCGCCAGCGCCCAGCCCCGGTCCGGATCGGGCGTGATCCGCAGATAGTCCCGCAGCAGCACCAGCTTGGCGTTGCGCGACGCGGTCAGCGACAGTCGGTCCAGCAGTTCGGCGAAGGCGCGCATCGGACCTCATCTAAACGTCTTGAACCCAAACGAAAAACGCCCCGGAGGTTTCCCTCCGGGGCGTCGTCTCTTCAGGCGCGGGTCGTTTAGTTGAACAGGCTCGCGATCACGGCGGCGATCAGGCCGCTGTTCGAGTTGGACAGGACCACGTCATGGCCGCTGCGGACGTACTGGTAGCCGCGCGGCGGGGCGCGGAGGCCATAGCGGCTGTAGTCGTTCACGACGTACTGGTTCGAGCGGTAGGAGGACGGCATGCTCTGTCCATAGGCCCACTGGCGGGTCTGATAGCCGCGCGGCGCCTGGTAGCGGCCGGCGTTGTAGCGGCGATCCGAACGCTGCCATCGGGCGTAGGCCCGCTGGTCCTGACGCGCCTCGCGGCGGTCCTCGCGGGCGTCCTGGCGCCATTCGCGACGATCGTTGCGGTCGTCGCGGCGATCGTCCTGACGGTCGTTGCGGTCATCGCGACGATCCTGGCGCTGCTCGTGATGGCCGCGCGACTGGGCTTCGGCGGCGGAGGCCACGCCGAGCGAGCTCATGGCGAGCGTCGCGGCGATGGCTGCGGTGAGAATCTTCTTCATGAGACGTCTCCAGATGCGGCCGAAAGATCTCGACTTGCCCGCACTCTGGTCCCCGGCGCTTGAGCCGGGTGTGAACGTCCATGGTCATGCCCCGTTCAGACCGCGGGCGCCTTTGGAACGCTATTGGCCGATCGGGGTCAGGCGGCGGCGACCTGGGGGGTTTCGATACAGCTGCGAACGCCCGCCCGGCCGCCGCCGACCCGGTTCATCAGATCGGCGAGGGCGGCGAAATCGATCGGCTTGTTCAGATAGGCGTCAGCTCCGGCGTCCAGACCCGCGGCATGATCCTCGCTGCGCGCCGAGGCGGACAAGACGACGATCGGCGTCTCGCGGTTGACCCCGTCGCCCGCTCGGATGGCCCGGGTGGCGGTCAGGCCGTCCATCACCGGCATGTTCACGTCCATGACGATCAGGTCGAAGGTCTGGTCCTCGGCCATGGCGACGGCGATCTGGCCGTTCTCGGCGCTGACCGAGGCGTGACCGGCCGAGCCGAGCCAGGCCTCCAGGATCATGCGGTTGACCGGATGGTCCTCGACCACCAGCACGTTCAGCGCCTGACCGTCGGTCACTTCGGCGTGGATGGGCTCCGCTGCTTCCTGCCGCGCCCATTCGACCACGTCGGTCTCGACCGAGAAGGTGAAGGTCGAGCCCTCCCCCACGGTCGAGGTCACATTGATGTCGCCGCTCATGATGTTGGCCATGCGCCGGGCGATCGTCAGGCCGAGGCCCGTGCCGCCGAAGCGGCGCGTCGACGATCCGTCGACCTGGGTGAAGGGCTGGAACAGGCGCGCCAGATCCTCGGACGAGATGCCGGCGCCGGAGTCGGTCACTCCGAAGTCGAACCGGACCCGGCCGTCCTCGAGCCGCTCGCCGCGGACGACATAGCTGACCTCGCCCCGGTCGGTGAATTTCACGGCGTTGGACAACAGATTGTGGATGACCTGACAGACCCGCAGGGGATCGCCGCGGACCACGGCGGGAATCTCGCCTTCGAAACGGGTCGCGAAGGTCAGGCCCTTGGCCTCGGCCTGGGCCTGGAAGGGTCCCGTCACCCGCTTGTGCAGGTCCTCGATCGAGACGTCGACAACCTCGAAGGTCATCTTGCCCGCTTCGATCTTGGTCATGTCCAGAATGTCGTTCAGCAGGCTGAGCAGATTGTCGCCCGAGTTGCGGATGATCGACAGATACTCACGCTGCGTCGGCTCCAGCCGCGTGGCTCCCAGCAGTTGCGCCGCGCCCAGGACGCCGTTCATGGGCGTGCGCAGCTCGTGCGAGATGACGCCCAGGAAGCTGGACTTGGCGTCGTTGGCGGCGTTGGCCCGGTCGCGGGCGGCCTCCAGCTCCTCGATCAGATGGGCCTGATGCTCCTGGAAGGCGCGGATGCGCTCTTCCCGCAGCATGGTCATCATGACCAGCACCACCAGGCCCGCGGCGGTGAAGGGCACCACGGCCACGAACTGCCAGAAGGTCGGCGTGCCCCACAGGCTGGCCGCGATGATCAGGGCGGCGACGCCGTAGGGCGAGGAAATCACGATGGCCTGACGCGGCGAACTGCGCAGCTGGGCGAACACCAGCACATAGCCCGACACCAGCAGGGCCAGGGCCAGGGCATGACCGAACTCGCCCCCGGAGAACCAGGCCAGCAGGGGCGCCGTGGCCCAGGCCGCGGTGGTCGCGGTCGCCACGGCGGGGAACACCAGTCCCCAGCCCGCGCCGACCCGGTCGCTGATGCGCTTCTCGACCGCTCCGCGGATGGCGCCCGCGGCGATCGTTCCCACGAACCAGAAGGCGGCGGTCGTCAGGCCGACGGTGGCCAGCAGGCCGAGCGCCCACGTGCCGATGATCATATAGCGGAGGTATTGCGTCTGCAGAATCGCGCGAAGGGCCTGCGCGGCCTCGCCAGCGCCCGGTTCGCCGTTGATCGACTTGCCGATGCCGTCCGATTCAACCATGCGCGCCCAGCCCCTTTAAGTCCCGGGCCGAACGCTATGGCGAAGTCTCTAAGACGAGATGAACGCTGAGGGTTTTCAGCATCAGCGTTCGACGAACGTCAACCGGCCGCGCTCGCCTCGGCCGGGGTCAGCGCCCGGATGGACAGGGCATGGACCGGACCGGCCAGTTCGGCGCGCAGCAGCTCGTTGACCGCCCGCTGCCGCTGCACCCGCCCCTGCCCCTCGAAGGCCGCCGCGACCACGACCAGGTTGAAGTGGCTTTCGCCGCCCGGGCGGCCGTCCGCCCCCCCTTCATGATGATGGCCGGCGTGCCGGGCGCTGTCGTCCTCGATGACAAGCCGGTCGGGAGACAGGCCCGCCGTCAGTTTTTCCCGGATAATCGTCGCAATCGGGCCTTCCGGCATGGGTGTGTCCTTGTTGGTGACCAATTCCACCTTACACTTGCGCCGATGTCATCCGAGTTTGAATACAAGCCCCGCTTCAAGGACATGCGGATCAAGCCGCCGCGCCCCGAAGAGGAGGCGGCCGAGGCCGATGTCCTGCACCTGAAGCCCGGCGAGAAGGCCTGCAACTGGCCGGACTGCCGCGCGCCCGCCACCGCGCGCGCCCCCAAGTCGCGCGAGCGGCTGAACGACTTCTATGATTTCTGCCAGCGCCACGCCGGCGAGTACAACAAGGGCTGGAATTTCTACGCCGGCATGAGCGACGGCGAGGTCCGCGCGGCCAAGGAAAACGAGGCCATGACCGGCGGCCGTCCGACCTGGGAGATGAAGGCCGGCAAATTCAGCCGCGAGGCCGCCGCCTTCGCCTCGAAGATGGGCACGGCCAACACCAGGGGCGCCGGCACCTGGCAGGACAGTTTCGGCCTGTTCGGCCGCCGCACGAAGGAGCAGGCCGGACCCGAAGGCGAGGACACGCTTCGCCTCGGCAAGCTGGAACGGGCGGCGCTGACCGTCCTCGACCTCGACGCCCGAACCAACAAGGCCGGGATCAAGGCGCGCTATCACGAGATGCTGAAGCGCTTCCACCCGGACCTGAACCAGGGCGACCGCGGCGCCGAGGCCAAGCTGCAGAGCGTCATCAAGGCCTACAAGACGCTGAAGAAGGCGGGCCTGGCCTAGCGCGGCCGCTCGGAGCGCCTAGCTAAGGGACCCCCATCAGGAGCCGTCCCATGCAAGTCCTCTACACCGCCCACGCCGTCTCGACCGGAGGCGGCCGCGACGAGGGCCGTTCGGCCACCGACGACGGCAAGATCGACGTCCTGCTCTCGCTTCCGGCCGAAATGGGCGGCAAGGGCGGCGCCGGGACCAATCCCGAACAGCTGTTCGCGGCCGGCTACGCCGCCTGCTACATGGGCGCGCTGAGGCTTGTCAGCGGCAAGGCGGGCACGCCGGTCGGGCCGGACACGAAGATCCATACCGCCGTCGGCATCGGTCCGAACACGCGCGGCGAAGGCTTCAACCTCGACATCGCCATCAAGGTCACCGACCACGGTCTCGAACAGGCGGTGATCGACGACCTGATCCAGAAGGCTCATCAGGTCTGTCCCTACTCCAACGCCACGCGCGGGAATGTGGACGTGGCGTTGACGGCCGGCTGAAGCTGCGGACAGCGGCCTACGGCAGACCCTCCGGCCCGAAGAGATTACGGCTCCAGGCAACCAATATTGCCTGGAGCCGTTATAGTATTTCATAGCGCATTGGAGCGCGTGAAATAATGTCGTCAAATATCAATCTCAATATTTATCCTGATCAGTTCGGCGGCGCTCATTGGTCTTCGGCGTCATATGCTGATCTGCAGATATTCGATATCTTGGGCGTCGTGAGCAGCCTCACGACCTTGGCCGGCGCACTGCTGCGCGAGTCGGCTTCCGGACCGGCCCTATCCTGACAGGCTCCCCGCCCGCCTAGTCCAGCGTGGTCCGGTAGCGCAGCATCGCCAGCGCCCCGACCACCAGCACGAACAGGGCGAGGGCGAACAGGCTGGGCCCCGCGTTTTCCAGCCCGACGCCCTTCAGCAGCGATCCCCGCACCACCCGCAGGAAATGGGTGACGGGAATCGCCGTGCCGAGGGCCTGGGCCCAGTCCGGCATGCCCCGGAACGGGAACATGAAGCCTGACAGCAGGATCGACGGCAGCATGTAGAAGACGCTCATCTGCATCGCCTGCAGCTGGGTCTTCGACACCGTCGAGATCAGGAATCCCAGCGACAGCGAGCCGATGATGAACAGCATCAGCCCCGCCCCCAGGGCGATCCAGCCGCCGCTCATCGGCACCTGGAACAGCAGCCGCGCCATGACCAGGATCACCACCGCCTGGATCAGGCCGACCAGCACATAGGGCGTCAGCTTGCCGATCATGACCTCGAGCGGCCGCACCGGGGTGGCCAGCAGGCTTTCCATCGTGCCCCGCTCCCGCTCGCGGGCCATGCCCAGAGAGGTCATCATCACCAGCGTCATCGACAGGATCACGCCCAGCAGGCCGGGTACGATGTTGTAGGCGGTGATGGCCTCCGGGTTGTAGCGCCGATGCACGATCACCTCGAACGGCTGGGTCCCCGGCCCCCGGTTGGCGAGGGGTCCGGTCAGCTCGCGCGCCAGGGCCTGGGCCGGCAGATTGGCCAGGGCCGCCACCGCGCCGCTGGTCGCCGTGGGGTCCGAGGCGTCGGCCTCGACCAGCAGCTGGGCCCGGTCGCCGCGCACGATCCGCCGGGTGAAGTCGGCGGGGATGATCACCGCGAACTGGATGGTCCCCCGCTCCATGGCCCGGTCCAGCTCGGCCTGGCTGCGGGCCTGCAGGGTGATCTCGAAATAGCCGCTGTTGTCGAGCGCGGTCAGGATCGAGCGCGAGAAGGCCCCGTTGTCCTGCACCAGCACCGCCGTCGGCAGGTTCCGCGGGTCGCCGTTGATGGCGTAGCCGAACAGCAGCAGTTGCACGATCGGCAGCAGCAGGATCATCGCATAGGTCAGCCGGTCGCGCGTCAGCTGGGTGAACTCCTTGGCCATGATGGCCCAGGTGCGGGTCAGGGACAGCATCTTCACGCCGCTCGCTTCTTTCCGGCCTCGCTGTCGTGGATCAGCTGGATGAAGACGTCCTCCAGCGTCGGCTGCGTCTCCGACCATTGCAGCGGAGCCTTGCGGTACGGTTTGATCGCCGCCTCCAGCGCCGCCCGGTCGCGGCCGGAGACGTGCAGGGTCGTCCCGAACGGGGCCGCCATCTCCACGCCCGGCCTGCCGCGCAATTCAGCCGCCAGCCGGTCCGCGCCCGGCCCTTCGGCATGGAAGGTGACCAGGCCCGACGCCTCGATCACCTCGTCCGCCGTACCCCTCGCCAGGGTCTGGCCGCCGGCGATATAGGCGATCTCGTGACAGCGCTCGGCCTCGTCCATGTAGTGGGTCGAGACCAGCACGGTCATGCCCCCGGCCGCCAGCGCATGGATCTCGTCCCAGAAGGTGCGGCGCGCCTCGGGGTCCACCCCCGCCGTCGGCTCGTCCAGCAGCAGCAGGTCCGGCCCGTGCAGGGTCGCCGCCGCCAGCGCCAGCCGCTGCTTCCACCCGCCCGACAGATGGCCGGCCAGCTGCGCCCGCCGCGCCGTCAGCCCCAGCCCGTCCAGCGCCGCCTGCACCCGCTCGCGCCGCCGGTCCAGCTCGTGCACCCGGGCCATGAAGGTCAGGTTCTGCTCGATCGACAGGTCTTCGTAGAGCGAGAATTTCTGCGTCATATAGCCGACGCGCTGTTTGATCAGCCGCGACTGTTTCATCACGTCATAGCCCAGCACCGTCCCCTCGCCGCTGTCGGGCGTCAGCAGGCCGCACAGCATCCGCAGGGTCGTGGTCTTGCCCGCGCCGTTGGGGCCCAGGAAGCCGCAGATGCGGCCCCGATTCACGGTGATGCCGAAATCCTTCACCGCATGCAGGGCGCCGAACGACTTGTTCAGCCCGCGCACGTCGATGACCGGATCGGCGACCGTATTCACCGATCCGCCTCCAGCGGCGCGACATCCACCGGCAGGCCGGGGTTCAGCATCGCCGCATTCGCCGGCAGGGCCTCGACACGATAGACCAGCCGGTCGCGGCTGCCCTCGCTGTACAGGACCGGCGGCGTGAACTCCGGCCGGGCGCTGACCCAGGTGATCCGGGCGCTGCCCGGCGTGGCGCAACCGTCGCAGCTGAAGCTGACCGTGCGGCCGGGGCGATAGCGCGCCATCCCGGCCTCGGGCACGAAGAAGACCAGCTTGACCTCATTGTCCGGCAGCAGGGCCAGGATCGGCGCATTGGCCGCCGCCCATTCGCCGCGGCGATAGAAGATCTCCTCCACCCGCGCCGGGCCGGGCGCGACGGGCGCCAGCTGGCCCAGCCGCGCCCTGGCCTCGCTGAGCCCGCCCCCGGCCTGGACCGCCTGCTGTTCGGCCTGGCGAAGCGCGTCCTCGCGCGCGCCCAG
>Ga0265296_1000783_pt1 | contig 42824 bp, 31 predicted proteins | sample MunlanPumphouse1_FD_189073 | JGI IMG/M metagenome (GOLD analysis project Ga0265296, IMG submission 189073) | Groundwater microbial communities from a municipal landfill in Southern Ontario, Canada - Pumphouse #1 | ecosystem: Environmental > Aquatic > Deep subsurface > Groundwater | place... | reverse complement strand
GTATTATTTTTTCATATATCTTGAACGCCTGGCTCCGGAGAATGAACTCAATTTAACGATTCCTGAATATGATTGGCAATCTATTTTGGTTTTTTGTCTGGCCATTTCGGAAATATATATTGTTTTAAATTTTTTGCCCACCACCTTTCATTTAAACGGTTTAATAGAAATTGCATTTTTAAATTTAATCTATTATTTATGGAAAAACCATCAAAAAAAATATTCATCGCCAACGATCTAGACGGCGGAGATAATTTAGAAGTAAAAAAACTTGAGAGAACGGAAGACGATGCCGAAGAACGGATGAAAATTGACAAAGAAGTGGAAGATTTTTATCAAGAAACAATAGTTTCTCCGTCCGCTCTTTCTCAAAGATCGAAGCGTTTTGGTTTCGGCTATTTTGTTTTATCCGTTTTATTAAGTCTTATTTTCGGCGCCGCGGGCGCTATTTTCATTCTGACCCGTCAAAGTATTTATTTGCCCTTTGCCGGCGAAATAAATCTGCAAAAATATTTTCCCACGCGCGAAGTTAATCTAACCACCGAGAAGAAGGTAACCGTCGCCCAAGACGTCAGGATAGCCGAGTTAATTAAAAATATTAAACCGCAGATTGTCCGCCTTTTTGAATCTAAATCCCAAACCAGTTCTAAAAATTTAAATTTTTTAGATCAAATCTATGCTCCAGGCCAGAGCAAGGGCTCGGCTGTTGCTCTAAGTAATGACGGATGGTTATTGACAAGCAATTCTCTCGACCCCAAAGCCGCCTCCAGTGTTGTTATTAATAGTGAAAATAAAGTTTTCGCGATTGAAAAAATTATTCAAGACAATTCTTCCGGTCTTGTTTTTTTAAAGATTAAAGCCGACAATTTACCGGCTGCAAAGTTAGTCAACAGGGACGATCTGGCGATTGGTCAGCAGATATTAATTTTTGATCAACAAAATAATGTATATCTTAGCCAGATTCGGCAGATAAACTACCGATTGGTTGAAAAGAACGAAGACCTGGTACGTTCTACGGACTATTTCTCTGATTTTTTATTGGTTGATCGAGACTTGAGCGCTGATTATTTTTCTGGCGCGCCAGTTTTTGGTTTAGACGGCTCGTTGATAGGTTTGGTTTCCCAGAACAAAATTATTCCTGTTTGGCATTTTCAGGATATTCTACCCAAGGTTTTACAAGGAGAAAAAATTGTTAAAAATTTTTTGGGCATTGATTATTTAAGAATCGAAGAAGCGCCTGGTTTAATTTCTGAGCGTTTTCGCGGTTTAGAAAATGGCGCCATCGTTTACGGCGCTCCGTTAAAAGATAGTCCGGCGGATTTAGCCGGCATAAAAAACGGCGACGTGATTATTAAGGCAGACGGCCTTCCGTTAACATATAATCAAGACTTGACCTATTTGGTTCAAAATAAAAAATTCAGCGATCCTTTTGAAGTGGTTATTCTGCGCGATGGCAAAGAGCAGTCAATCACAATAAATTTAGTTCAAAAATAGCGGAAATACGTCTTACTTCGACTAATTTCTTATTGCTTGTATTCTTTTTTATTTTCATTGATATTCACGCCAAACTTCGGAGCGACGATAGGATAAAACTTATCCACACGTTACCCCCCCCCTCCTATTCCCATCATCGTTGGATTGCTTATAATTGATGAGCGAAAGGATCAAACAAAATTCTTCTTTTGATTTGACTCCGAGCGAAGAAATTTTAATAACGAAGAGAATATTTTTTTAATTAACATTCTTATTGGTTGAAAAATAGAGAGTAAAGCCAAACGAGAATTTTTTAGGTTAGGAGAGATATTTTTAAAATATAAAAAATAATTAATTAAGTTTTAAATTTAACTATGTCAAAAACAAAAAAGTTTTTCTCGGCGATTATAATGACGACTACTATTTTGTGGTCGATGGGTATGCCCTCATTAGTTGCCGCTTTGTCGGTTACTAATATTACGGTTTCCACCACTTCGGCGGAAATTACATTTGACGGGCCTACTTTGAATGAGAATTCCCCATCTTCAACTACCGAATTGGGTAACGCCACTAATTATGCGACCGATTTGCGCAATTATGTTCTGAAAACAGGGGATTCGTTAACTACTCGTAATTTGAGCAGATTCGATCCTTATAATATGACCACCCAATATCTACAGGCCGGTGAGAATGATTATCGCATGCGAATTTACGGCCTAAAAAATCTACAATTAACAGAAGGACAGGCTTGGGACGCAACAGTTCAAAACATTAAAAATAGCGGCGAAACGCAAACTGTTACTACCTATAATACCAACAATACGGTCGTTGCTTCGGTTGATCCAATTATCAATTATATGACCAACACTCAAACAGGAGATGATTGTAATGGTTGGCCTTGTGGCAATATCGGCGACGAAGTTACTATCTCGGGTTCAAATTTTGCCACTTCCACGGATGTTATCCAAGTTCTCTGGAGATACGGCGAAGGCAGCAGCGCCACCTCAACAGTTTCTTCGGTTAATGCCACGACTTTAATCACCACGGTTCCGGCAGAAGTCAACGGAGAAACTACGGTCAACATCACTAATCTTACGCCAAACCGATCTTCAGATTTTCGTTCGTTTATCGTTTGGAATCCAGCTACTCAAGCGATGATGGTCGGCAGCGTTACTTCAACGACCGTCACGGACATAGACGGGGTTAATGTTCGCGCTTTTCAACCAGGACAAATGGGAGCGCCCCTGCAGTTCGAAACGCACTCCAACGGCAAATACGCGCTTATTTCTCCGGCAACCAGTAGTTATAATATTGAATTTATCACGCCGGCTGGCGCGACCAAGGCTGCTCCTGCTAAAGTTTCTGGTCAAGTCGCGACTGTCGGTTCAATGACAACCGTTTCCGAACAATCTTTTCTGGCTGCTACTTTGGGCGGTACCGTAAAAGATTCTAATGGTACGGTGTTAATGGAAGGCGTGGAGGTTGTAGCTCATAGCGCTGATTGGACCATAGCCCAAAGGGCTAAGACCGGATCGAATGGCGTTTGGAAAGTTTATGTTCCCAATACTTCTTCTTTTCAATGTTATACTATTGAGGCCGAACCAAGAGATTATCATTCGCAAAAATTAGGTTATCAAAAAGGCGCAAGCAGCAAATGTTTGACCCTAGATGAAATCAGCACTAATAATACTGTTAATTTAACAACGGCTAATGTTACGGGCACAATCAAAACGCCAGCCGGCACCAGCTCTGAGGCCAATCCTACTCCCGATACGGCTGTGCCGAACGCGGGTGTTGGTTTGCATACGCCAGATTGGTCATATCAGCAATGGGCCAATACTGATTCAAGCGGCAATTTTACTTTCGGCGGCGCTACGGCCGGCACCAATTATGTTTTAGAAATTGAATCGCCATATTCCGGTAATTTTGCCGGTTATGCGAGAACCACTATCCAGGGTTTAACCGTTAACGCGAGCGGAGTGACCAATCTTAATAATGACGCTCAGGCGGTTAGCGGAGCCTTGCGTTTTTCTTTGCCTAATGTTTTTGGAAGCGCGCGGTGTGGCGGCGTTGATGAGGCCTATGCTTCGGTGGAATTGCAAAAAGACGGCGCTTGGTATGGTTCCAGTAGCGATAGCTCCGGTAAATTTAAATTCGGCGGCGTATTAATCGGTACATATACTTTACGTATTCAGCCTGTCGCTGGCTCAAGTTGCGCCACCACTTCTTTCTCGGTTTCCATCACTTCAGCGACCAGTAATGATTTAGGTGTTAAATCTTTATCAACTCCAAACGTGAGCGGATCAATAAAGGATCCGACCGGCGCGACCGGTCAGGCAAATGTTTGGCTTAACTTGTGTCCTTATCAAAATCCGGGCCAGTGTTATGGCGCGCAGACTCAACAGAATGGCTCGTTTAGTCTTAACGCTCCGGATGGCACTTGGCGATTAGAAGTTAATCAAGCCTGGGGCAGTATTTATGCCGCTCCATCAGGCATCGTTGTTACGGTTGCCGGCACAACAGTTTCCGAATATCTTGATCCAAGCAATGCCTTGAGTATAGCCAACAATCAATTAACTATTTTAATGTTAGATCCGAGCGTGGATGGTCTAATCGGCCGCGTTTGTCTTCCGGGAACCAGCGATGCCAACTGCGCTGACGCTAATCAAGCGGTGGGTGTTTCAAATGTGGGTATTAATTTGAGGATTCCTAATCAAATGGGTGGAGATCAGCAATGGACGCAAACAGATATCAACGGTTATTATGCTTTCGGCGGTATTGCGGCCGGTTCTTATGAAGTGGAAGCTAATCCGTATAGCGGCTGCGGCGTTACCGCCTGCGCTCGAAAAGTAACCTCGATAACTATTACCAGTTCTCAATCATCAAGAACAAAAAATATAATTTTAACCGCTCCAAATATCACTGGTACGGTTTATAGATCAGCTACTGACTTGACGCCGGTCCCCAATGCTTGGGTTAGTTTACGCATTGAAGGTCCAATGCAGGGTCCGGGCGGCTGGTATGGAGCCAACACTAATCAATCCGGCGAATTTTCTTTCGGCGGCGTGGTAGCCGGTAATTATGTTTTAGAAATTGAACCCCCGCGTTGGGGATCAGAGGAAGAACAGGCCGCCTATCGTCAATATGCTACGAGAAAATACGCGGGTATTGAAATTTCTCAAGCCGTGGCTGACGGCCAGGCTTTAGACATCGGAACGACTTATGGGACTAACGGCAAGCTTTATCTTGGCGTTCCTCAGGTTATTGGCCGGGTGATGAATCCTGGTCCGGATGGCGTAGCTGGTAATGCTGATGACGCGGCAGTAGCTTGGTCTTGGATTATGGTTCATGACCAAATGTGGCAAAATCAGGGCGGTGGTTCAACCGACGATCAGGGTTATTTCCGTGTCGGCGGTCTTGACGCCGATAGCACCGGGTTATCTATTGAAATTAATCTGCCCTGGGGCGGCACGCAGGCCTATATTCAGCCGTCAGGGTTAACGGTTGATATCGCTAGTAACGTAGGCGCAATTAAAAGAAACGGTAATGCTTTAAATAATAATTTAATTACATTAACTTCACCTACTAAAACTTTAACCGGAACTGTTACCAAAAAGACGGGCGGAGCAGTGATAGCCAATGCTAAAGTTGAAGCTAATCGCGAAATGGGCGGTGGACACTTTGAAACCACTACTGACGCTAACGGCGCTTATACTTTAAAATTATCCGGTGGCGGTTGGTGGGTAATGGTGCGTCCGGATTGGAATTTGGCTCAACCGGATTGGGTTTATGCCGATTCGCCTAAAAGAGTAAGTTTCGTTGAAGATGATAGTATTGAACCTTCATCGCAAAATTTTGAAGTAGAAACTTGCGACGCCATTATCACCGGTTTGGTAAAAGATCCGACCGGCGCTACCGCTGTTGCTAATGCTTGGGTTAACGCTAGTCGCGGTATGGGTATGGGTAACGGTGGCACTACTGATTCTAACGGACGTTTTAATTTTAAGGTTCCGGCCGGTGTTTATGAATTAGTGGCTAACCCGAATTGGGGCGAACAAGGCGCTAATTACGCTGCTTCCACTCCGATTAAAATTAAGGCCATTGCCGAACAAACAACAGACGCGGGAACTTTAAGTCTTAAAAGTAAAAGTTCTCATATCAAAGGCACAATTACGGATACCGCCGGCAATCCGGTTGGCAATGTAATGATTAACGCCTGGCAAAGGACAGGCTTTGGTTGGGCTTCTGGTATGAGCAATTCCAGCACGGGCCGCTTTGATTTGCAGGTTAGTTCCGGCGACTGGGGTTTGATGGCAATGCCAATGTCTTCTCAATATGTTTATCAGGGCGGGCCGCAGCAAATCACTATAGCCGACAGTCAAACTTCGGACGACAATGATTTCTTATTGAAATTGGCGGACGGTTTATTGAAAGTTAAAATAACGGATGCCGCCGGCAATAAGATTAGCGATATTTGGGGCGGCGTTTGGGTGCGCGACACGTCAGCTGGCGGCGATTTCCTTGATTTTGGCAAACCGGAAATGATGGATGGGATGGAGAGCGCCGGTGGCGGCACTGGCGGCGGTTCCGCTGTCGGTGGAGCCATGGGCGGAGGTATGGATAAAGGCGGTTTTGCCGGAGGCGGATTAATGAACGGATACACCGAAATAAAAGTGCCGTTGGGTAGCTATGAGTTAGGTATTTATGCCCCACCGGGTTCAAAATATACATTAACCGCGACGCAAACTATAACTGTGGGCTCTTCTGACCTCTGTGGCACAACTACGAAATGCAAAGAAATTGATTTGGTGGTGGCCCCTAATAATGCCACGATCAAAGGTAAATTTTATATAGATACTAATAGTAACGGTTCTTATGATGCCGGAACAGATACGGTAGTTACGGGCGTCAGAGCGTTTATTAACGGCACCAAAGATGGCGGCGGTTGGACCATGACCGAGTTCGCTCCGTCGTCCAGCAGTGATTTATATGAATTAAAAGTGGCTCCAGGGACTTGGTATGTTGACGCCTTTATTGATCCTATGATGTCTTTCAGCTCTAATAAATATAAAGTAGTGGCAGCGGACGTAGGGACTTCTCTGGCGGCTGACACTATAGAGACGCGTAATTTTGAACTCAAAAAACTCGATAAAACTATTAGCGGAACAGTCAAGGATCCGGATGGTGTTGGTATGGGAGGTGTTTGGGTGTTTGTTGACTACGGCAATTCGGCGACCATGAATCAATTCAAGGGTCCCGGAGGTTTAGGCGTAGGCACTTTCACTGATTCTAGCGGCGCTTATACTTTGAATGTTACGGCCGGTTCTTATAAAATCGGTGTTGGTATTCCTCCGTGGGATTCAAGAGACTTAATTAATCCGGATATGCAGAGTGTAACCGTTGCCAGCGTTAATATGACCGGCGTTGACTTGCAATTCACCCAATCTGACGCCACGATTACCGGTTCAATTTTATTGAGCGGCAGTAAGAATAAAGGTATGGTTAACGCTTGGAGCGACAGTAAAGGAACCGGCGCGTTCTCAACTAACGGAGATTATACTTTAAAGGTTAAGTCTGGCGACACTTGGCACATTCAGGCTTCAGCCTCTGTTAATAACATTTTATATCAAAGCGTGGTCACCGATATAGTGATAGCCGCTGGCGCTAATAGCGACAATAATTTAACCTTAGTGTCTACAAGCGTGGCTGTGCCGGACGCAAAAACCACTACTTTCAGCGCCTCGGATAGCAAGATAATAGAATTAAGCAATGGCTTAAAATTAGATATACCTTCCGGCGCTTTAGCCTCGAGTGGCACGGTAACGGTTACAATCACTCCAACGGTTGATATAGAAGAAACAAAGGTGAAAGCAGATACTAAAGATAAGCCAATCGGCGTTAACTATGATTTTACGGCTAAAAACTCCACCGGACAAGAAATTACCAGCTTTAATAATGACGTTAAGATAGTCTTCCCTTACACCGAGGCTTTGATTGCCGCCGCTGGTTATACCGAAAACGACGTGATGCCCAAATATTTTGACGATACCACTAATACTTGGGAAACTTATAAATCTGCCGTTGTTGATACCGTCAATAATACCATTACGGTAACCACCAATCACTTTACGGCCGGTGGTTTAACCGGTGGTCAATTTACCATGAGCGGTACTTCTACCAGCGGTACTTCTACCACTGGTAGCACCGGAGGCAGTGGCAGCGCCGGTTTGGTCGGACCAACCAATATTTCCGTTAACATTAACAGCGGAGCCGCGAAAACTTCTACGCGTAGCGTTACTTTGAATTTAGCGGCCAGCGGAGCGATGGAAATGATAATCAGCAATCATTCAGATTTCTCTGGCGCGAATTGGGAGTCCTTTGTTTTCACTAAAGCTTGGTCGTTAAGTTCTGGCAACGGCGAAAAGACCGTTTATATCAAATTCCGCGACATTCTTAACAATAGTTCTTCCATTGTTTCCGGCGTTATTAACTTAGACGAAATAATCATTCCGATTGAAGTTCTAAAAGAAAAGAGCGTGGTTAAGGCCGTTGGTTCTTCCGCGCTTTATCTCATTCTGGGCGGCAAGCGTCATGTGTTCCCGCATATCGCCGTTTATAACTCATGGGGTTATCCTAAAGATTTCTCAACGGTTAAAGCCGTTGCCCAAAATGTTTTAGAGCAATACGCCGAAGGCGATCCGGTTCCGTTCCGCGATGGTTCTATTTTCCGCGGCACTACCCAATCTTTATACGGCAAGAGCGCTTCTGCTGTCTACGTTGTTTCGGACGGAAAATTAATGCCAGTTAAATCATCCGCTGTCTATCAGGCTTTATATAAGGATCCAAAATGGAAATTGGTAACTTGGGTTCCGGATGATTTATTGAACAAGTTCGCTTATCCTTTGGGTGAAACGATAGAATCAACCAATGTCCATCCTAACGGCGTCTTAATTAAATATGCCGACTCCGCGACAATTTATTTGATTGTGGACGGTAAGAAAAGAGGATTCACCTCTAAGAGCACTTTGGCGGCCAATGGTTATAAGGATAGGACTGTTATTACTATTCCTAAAACGGAAATTTACGAGAGCGCGGAAAGTATTAGCGCCTTAGCCGACGAATTAACCACTCCGCTTTTAGCCGCGAAATAAAACATTTTTTTACTGAAATTCCAAGAGGGTTGGCTTTTAAATAAAAGCCAGCCCTCTTTTGTTTGTATTTAGCGTTTTATTATCAAGCGAACGAGAGAAATGAAAAACGAAGTTTTTCATTTCCGAATGAGCGCGGATAACACAGGGTTAATGCCCTTTATTGTTGGGTATTCTCCACTTGCTTTTTGGCGATTTTTTAGTATAATTTTAATTACAATTTAATTTATATGGTTCTGTTTTAAATGTTTTAAGTTTCAGGCTTCACGCTTTATAATTCGTAATTCGTAATTCATAATTTGTAATTCATAATTTTTGCTAAAGTGTTCAAGTTTCAGGAGAAAATTTTATTAAACGAAATTAAAAGAGGCGATCAAGCGGCGTTGGGGAAATTATATAATGAATATGTTGATAAGATTTATCGCTTTATTTATTTTAACGTTTCCAGTATTGATAACGCGCAAGATTTAACCAGCCAGCTTTTTATTCGTTTATTAAATTATTTGGCCAATAATCAAAAAGCGGAGATAGACAATCTGCAGGCTTTTTTGTTCGCGATGGCGCGCAATCTTCTTACTGATTTTTATCGTTCTAATTCAAACAGATTAGAAATGCCGATTGATGAATTTATTGAAGAGAATATTTCGGACCGGCATAACTTCGAAGATATGCTAAATGATAAATTAGAGATAGAGGCTTTGGACGAAAAATTAAAAATTTTGCCGGACGATTATAGGGAGATTATTGTTTTGCGCTTTGTCAATGAATTTAGTTTTAAAGAAATTGCTAATATTATTAATTCTTCCGAAGGAAACGCCAGAATTAAGGCCTTCCGCGGCCTTAAAATGCTTAAAAATAGCTTAAAAACCGAGAAATAGGGCCTTTCGTCCATTAAAAGCAATAATTGTTGTAACATTTTTGTTTTTATATCGTCTTAATATATAGAACTTAAGAAGATTATGAATAAGACTAATTATGAGTAATCCTCGAACCAGCCTTTCGCAAGGCTTCAAAAACTTACAAGCTATCCAGCCGAATTATAACTGGCGGAAGCAATTTGAAGACAACCTTAAAGAGAGGCTGGTTTTTGTTTTTCCTAAACAGGAAGACGGTTTTAATTTTATCATCCGCCAGTCGGCGGACTTTTTAAGATTTAATTTCGCTCTTAAACAAGGAATTATTTCTCTTGTAGTTCTGGTTCTATTTTCTTCTTGCGGTTTAATTTACGCGTCGCAGAATTCTATACCGGGCGGCCACCTTTATGCTTTAAAGCGGTTGACCGAAAAAACCAGAATGTCTTTAGTTTTGAATCAAAAACAAAAAATAGCGTTGCGCGCCGAAATTATTTCTAATCGACTTGGCGAGATGAAGGAACTGTCTAAACCGGGCGACGCGCAGACTAAAAATGACCAGGCTCAATATTTGGCCACTGCCCAATCAGACATCAAAAAAGAATTTAAAGCGTTAAGAAAAGATTTATTGGCCGAGCAATCGATTGGCTCTTCGGAACCAACGGCAATTGATGAAATATCTTCTCCGATTAATGACGACAAGCAAATCGTTAACGATTCGACCATTTCAGATTTAGAGCAAAGCATGGAAGAAACCAAACAATCACTCAGAGAAAATGATTTAGTCAGCGCTTTGCAAAAAACATTGGCGGCGGAAAATAAATTGTCTAATGCTTCTCAGGCGACCTCAACCGCGGAGCAAATCAATTCTTCGGAACCGGATAAAACACAGGCGCCGATTAATTTGAACAATCAGAAAAAATACAATAAAAAGATTAAGTCTAATGATTTCCGCATTGATAATTTTCAGAGAGAATCGGCAGTCAAGGGCGTCATGATTAGAGAAAAATAATATTTTTAGAATCAGTAGATATATATAAGCATTTTTGTTCTTTTCAATCTTTTAAAAATCTTGTTACTTGTTCTTGTTCTCGGATTTCACGCTTCATGCTCCAAGTTTCAAGTTTTATGTGTTGACTAACTAATTAATTAACCCCCGCGGATAAAATCAATAATAGCGATTGATCATCGCTGCCATTGATAAAATCCGTTCAACCATTTGGGTTGAAGTAAAGGTCGAATCAGAATTTGAAGGTTTTTAAGCGGGATATCCCTAAAAATCTTTTTAATTTTAAGGTGGGGTTAGAATATATAATATATAATTTCATTTTTCTTTTTCCGGCTAAATTTTAATTAATTGGCTAGAGAGGAAAATGATTAAGAGGTTTAATTTATTATGTCAGGTTTAAAGAAATTCATTGTCGTGGGAGCTTTCTTCCTTGTTATTACCTTCGGTTTGAATCCTGCTGGTTTTATTAAAGGCACCACCATTGTGGACGGTGATTTAGTCAAAACTGCCGGCTCTTCAGCCGTTTATTTGATTCAGGGAACTACCAAGAGAGTTATGCCTCACGCTAACGTTTATGCTTCTTGGGGTTACCCGGCCGATTATTCGACCGTTAAAACCGTCTCAACTTCTGACTTGGCCGCTTATGCTGATGGCAACGCGGTTCCATTCCGCGATGGCTCATTATTTCGTGGCACAGCTATTAGTTTGGGAGGCAAAGACAAAACCGCTGTTTTTTATGTTGAAGGTTCAACATTAAAACCGGTCCTTTCCGAAGCCGTTTATATGGCTTTATTTAAAGATCCGAATTGGGTGAAAGTCACCTGGGTTCCGGATGATTTATTGACCAAATTCAACTACCCGATGGGTACGGATCTTTCTTCTACGACTACTCATCCGAATGGTGTCTTAATTAAGTATAGTACTGATTCTTCAAGGACTTATTTAATTGAGGGCGGCAAAAAGAGATTATTCTCTTCAACCGCTGTGATAACCGCTAATCGTTATAGCGTTTCTAGCGTCATTTCTGTTGACGCGAACGAAGCTTATGCCGATGGCGATCCGATTATTGGCGTCGAAACTGCGCTTTTAACTGTTGGCTGGGCTGGCGTAGCCACTCCTGTTACCGGCGGTTTAACTATCAGTTTAGATTCCTCTAACCCGATTGGCGCCACTCTTCCTCCGACTGCGGCCAACGTTGAACTTTTAAAGGTTCGTTTAACCGCCGGTTCTACGGCTGTTAATGTTACTGGTATGACCTTTAAGAGAAATGGTATGGGCGCGACAGGCGATTGGACTTCTCTAGCCGTTTATGATGGTGGCACTCGCTTGGTTTCTACTGGCAGGACCATCAGTTCTGACAACCATGAAATTGAATTCCCTGTTTTGGCTGTTTCAATTCCGGCTAATTCTTCCAAGGTTGTTACATTGCGCGGTACTGTTAGCAACCCGGCTGTAACCGGTGGTCGTCACTATTTCTCCGTGAAATCAGTGGCTACAACCGCTACCGTTACCGGTTTACCTATTAATGGTAATGAATTTGTTATCGGTGTTACCGGTGGTAGCACTGTGACAGTGGCTGCTGCTTCTGCGCCTTCCAACCCGAATATTGGCGCTCAAGCCGCGGAAATTGCCAACTTTAAGTTAACCGCTGGCACCAATGATGTTGAGGTTAAAGAAGTAGTTTTGACCTTAAGCGGTTCTTTGGCCAGAGCTTCCGTTACCAATCTTAAGTTATATCAAGAGGCGACTTTGTTAGCTTCGGCTGCGAGCGTTGCTTCTAATGATACCCTTACCTTTACCTTGGGCACGCCTTTCACTATTTTGAAGGGCGCTAACCGTATTTTCACGGTTAAGGCTGATGTGGGTGGACGCGTCGCCGAAACTTTAACCACTAAAATCGACGACGTTGACCATGTCACCGCCGTTGATAAAGTTTCCCTTTATGGCGCCGCGATAACCGGCCCGTCTGTTACTTTGGCTACTGTTACCATGCAAGGTGGCACGGTCACTTTAGCCGACAACGGCCCATCAGCTGGCAATATCACCAAGAACAGCCAGGATGTCGTTTTAACCAAATTCTCCATAACCTCAGCCAGACAGGTTGAAGTTAAGAAATTAAGAGTTGCTTTGGTTACTGACGGTACCAATCTTTTGGATATCGACGGTACCGGCAACACCCACTTAGATACCGACACTATTCTAGATTTAAGAATTAAAGATTTGGACACCGGCGCAACCGTTGCTTCAAAATCTTTGACTCGCGCTAGTTGTGTGGCGGCCGCTATCTGTCTTACTGAAAATGACGCGACTGATGCCGCAGGCAATAACACTTGGGAATTAACTGATTCTTTCTACTTAACTCCTAATGTTACCCGTCATTTAGCCGTAACCATTGATACTGGCACCGAAACGCATTTAGCCGGCGAATATCTCCGCGCTGATGTTAAATCGGTTGTCCATACTGTTGCCACTGATTACGAATATCGCGATGTCGCTACAGGAGATTACATCAAATTAGCCGACGTTATTCCTGTTAGCATCTCCGGTGATAACCAAACCATTAGAGCTTCGGCTTTAACTATGAGTTTGGCCTCTACCCCGGTTTCTTCAACCGTGGTTAAGGGCGCTGCTGGTGTTGACGCTCTCGGCGTTGTTTTCACCGCCGGCGATTCTTCCGCTATCAGATTAACTTCGCTCCAAGCCCGCGTTTATGTTTCTACGGTTGCTGCTCCTCGCGCTGATGGCGCTACCGCCGGAACCGAAGTTACTACTCCAAACGCCAATATTCTTTCGGCCAAATTGTATGATGGCGACACATTGCTCTCCACCAAGACTTTGGCTAACACTAGTGGTAATGCCACTATTGCCCATGACTATGGTAAAGTGACCTTCGATGGTTTGAATGTCATTGTTCCTATATCCTCCAACAAGAAATTAACGATTAAGCTTGATACCAATCAAACTCAATCCGCGGAAATTTTTGTGGCGGTTTCTATTTTGGGCGATGAAGCTGTTGACGCTACTGCCGACGGCAACATTACCGCTTATGACGCCGATTCTAACACTGTTGACGTTACTTCTAACGTTAATATCTTAGGCGCTGGCGCTCCGTCAATTTATATTGACGTCAAGGCTGTTGGCACCTTAAATATGGCCGCTGACGCGGAAACCCCTGTTTCCGATATAATTTTAAGCGGCGCGACTGGCGTTATTGTCTCCAAGATTAAATTCACCGCTACCAACGAAACTTGGACAGTGAATAAATTGAGAATTAAGTTAAACACTGCTGCTGCTGAAGGTAGTATCAATAAAGTTACAATTTCACCTGAAGGTGGTACTGCTACTGATGGCTATCTTACTACGGTCAGCGCTGTTTCTTATGTTCAATTCACTAATCTTGCTTGGGTAATTCCGGCTGGTACTTCCAAGGTTTTGACTATCAAAGCCGATCTAAAGGCTATTGATCAAAACTACGCTGAAACCGGCCGTGAAATTAAGCTCGGTGTAATCGATGGTAATGCTACTACCGGCCAATTTGAGGCCGTGGGTACTTCTCAAACCACTTTAACCGAAGCTGATTCTACCGGTGACAAATACGGCAACGCGATGTATTTAAGAAAGTCAAAACCGACAGTTACTAAAGTGGCTTTAGATGCAGATGCCAGAATTTTAGCTGATGGCACGATGGCTCTCTTCAAATTCAATGTGGCTGCTGATGCCGCTGGTTCTATCACCCTTAAGAAAGTTGCCTTTGATGTCATTCCGAGCGATAACGCCGTTGTCGTAGCCTTGTCGGCTACCACCTGGGCTCTTTATGACTCGGTTGATATGAATACCGCTATAGCCGGTACTTGGTCCGATGGCACTACTACCAGCACTGCTGGCGCTATTGCCGTGACGACCGGTAAGACCGTGTCTTTAGAGATGACTAATGAGAAAGAAATTGCCGCCGGTTCTTCTAAGACTTTTGTCTTAAAGGCCGTGATCAGCAATTCTGCTCAATATGATTCATTCATCACTCGATTAGGCTCTACCAATGATACTGCTGCAAACTTTGTCACTGGCGGTTTAGTCGACGATAATACTGAATTAGTTAAGCTCGATACTGGCGCAACAACCAAGTCTGTCTCGTTCTTATGGTCTGATAAGGCCAGAGGCGTTTACCATGCTTATGGTGATGGCACTTATGGCAGCGATTACTTAGACTGGACCAGCGGTTACTTGGTCAAGACTTTACCGACCGATTATAGCTCGCTTTCCAGGTAGTTTGTGAGCCTTTAAAGTTTGTCGGGACCTTTCTAAAACCGACACAGATTAACCGATACCACAAAAGTATTTGTTAATCGCCAAGGCCTCCCGATTTCGGGAGGCCTTTGGTTTATCCCGCGCCAAACCGTCTTTTAAAAAATTGACTAAATTCTAAAATTATCTAAAATTAATTAGTTAATAAGCTAAGGGCGTTATTTATGGAAGAACAAAAAGGAAAATTCGCGGTCATTGAAGAAAAAATATTGTCTTTCTGGAAAGAAAAAAATATTTTCGCCAAATCTTTAGCGAAAGAATCGCTCAAAGGCAATTTTGTTTTTTTTGAAGGTCCGCCAACCGCCAATGGCAAGCCTGGCATTCACCATGTTTTAGCCCGTGTTTTTAAGGATTGTATTTTGCGTTATAAAACGATGCAGGGTTATCATGTTGAGCGTAAGGCCGGTTGGGATACGCACGGTTTGCCGGTAGAGCTTCAAGTAGAAAAGGAGATAGGCATTTCTTCCAAGCCGGAAATTGAAAAATACGGAATTGATAAGTTTAATCAGAAGTGCAAAGAAAGCGTCTGGCGTTATAAAGAAGATTGGGAAAAAATGACCGAGCGCGTCGCTTATTGGCTGGACATGGAACGTCCCTACATCACTTACGAAAATTATTATATTGAAACGCTGTGGTGGATAATGAAGCAGATATATAATCGAGGTTTGTTATATCAGGCTTATAAGGTTGTTCCTTATTGTCCACGTTGCGGCAGCACCCTTTCTTCGCACGAGGTCGCGCAAGGCTATAAAAACATTAAAGAAGAATCGGTTTATCTAAAATTCAAAATTCAAAATTCAAAATTCAAAATTCCAGAATATCTGTTGGTTTGGACCACTACGCCCTGGACTTTACCGGGTAATTTAGCCATAGCCGTTGGAAAAAATATTGATTATGTGAAGGTTGATATGAACGGAGAATTTTATATTTTGGCTAAAAATTTATTAAACAAATTATCCGCCTCTGGCGGATCCGCCTTGGGCGGAAAAGATAGGTTCGAAATTATAAAAGAATTTAAGGGAGACGAATTAGTCGGTCTGGAATACGAACCGCTTTACAATATTTATCAAGGCGAGCAATATTTTAAAGTTTATCCGGCCGATTTTGTTTCCGTGGAAGAAGGCACTGGCTTGGTGCACATTGCCCCGCATTACGGCGAGGATGATTATAATTTATTTATTGAAAATCATTTGGTTATCCCCGAATTTTTAACCGTGGATAGCCAGGGCAATTTAATCGTTGATGCGCCGGGCAAGAATAAATTTGTCAAAGACGCGGACCAAGACATCAAAGACGATCTTGAAAAACGCGGTATTTTATACGCGGTTGAAGAATATAGCCATGACTATCCTTTTTGCTGGCGTTGCGATTCGCCGCTTTTATATTATTCCAAGAAGTCTTGGTTCATCAAAATGACCGCTGTCCAAAACGAGCTTTTGAAAAACGCCGCCGAAATTTATTGGATTCCCGGCCACATTAAAGATGGCCGCTTCGGCGAATGGTTAAGAGGCATTAAGGACTGGGCCATTTCCCGCGAGAGATATTGGGGCACGCCCTTGCCGATTTGGCGCTGTCAAAAATGCAACGCGTTAAAATGCGTCGGTTCGCAACAAGAATTGGAAGAAGCAGGCTTTAAATTAAGCGATTTGCATCGCCCGCATATTGACGAGGTTAAATTTGCGTGCGACTGCGGCGGAGAAATGATCCGCGAATCCGATGTTTTGGATTGCTGGTTTGACGCCGGTTCAATGCCATTCGCTCAATACCATTATCCTTTTGAAAATAAAAAATTGATAGACGAGGGCGTCACTTACCCGGCTGAATATATTTGCGAGGCGATTGATCAAACGCGAGGCTGGTTTTATACGCTTTTGGCCATATCCACGCTTTTGGATAAAGGAACTTCTTATAAAAATGTTATTTGTTTGGGCCATATTAATGACGCGCAAGGAATAAAAATGTCTAAACATTTGGGCAATGTTGTTGATCCGTGGCTGATTATTAATAGATACGGAGTCGATGCTTTGCGCTATCATCTTTTTACCATGAACCAGCCGGGCGAAAGCAAGAGTTTTGACGAGAAAGACGTGAATGAGGTTGTTAAAAAATTATTATTGATTTTGAGCAATGTGGTTTCGTTTTATAAACTTTACGAAGATAAAAATATAATTGACAGAGATTTTCAACCGCAAAATATTTTAGACCAATGGCTTTATAGCCGTGTTTATGAATTAATCGACAATCTAACTTCGGAAATGGACAAATACGAAATTACCAATGCCGCGCGAAAAATTTCCGAGTTCGTCAACGATCTGTCAATTTGGTATGTGCGGCGCAGCCGCGAACGCTTCAAAAATCAAGATCAAAAAGAGAAAACAGAAGCCCTGAATACGTTATATTTCGCCCTAAACTCCCTGACTAAATTAATGGCGCCTTTTATGCCGCTTATGGCAGAATATTATTATAAAGAGTTGGGCAACGAGAAAGAATCGGTTCATCTGGAAGATTGGCCCGCGAAAGAAAAAGTTTTCTTCAATCAACAGACATTAGATATTATGGATTTAGCCAGAAAAATCGTAGAAGCCGGTTTGGCCAAAAGAGCAGAAGCCGGCATTAAAGTTCGCCAGCCTTTGTTAAGCTATACCACCAATCTGCCGGCCTTAAAGAGCGTTAAGCCGGAGAAATTTATTCCGCAATTAATTGAAATTATTAAATCGGAGCTAAACATTAAAGAATTAAAATTTGATAAAGACGAAGCGCTGGATACAACCATTAATGAAGAGTTGCGGCTCGAGGGTTTGGCGAGAGACTTGAAAAGGCAAATTAATAATCTTCGCAAAGAACTTGGATTAACGGTTAACGATAAAGCAGAAATCAAATATTCTGAAGGCGCAGGCATTTTAGAAACTTTGCTCGGAGAAAAAAGTTTATATCGCGCGGAAATAATGAAAGGCACGGGCGCGGAAATTAAAATCGCGGAAGTTCTGGAAAATCAAAAAGAAATTGAGCTGGAGGGACAAAAATATTTTATTTCGATTAACAAGATATAAAATTTATTTTTTAAATTAAAAACGGGGTTGACAAAATCTGATTTTTGTGTTATATTTATAATTAATGAATTTAGTTCCTTAAAAAATACAAAAAATAGAATACGGAGGGAAAAATGGAATATCGCGGCTGTTTGGTCTACGATGGCGATGATACGCTTTGGTTTAACACCTTTAAGTATCATTTGCCCGCAGTTAAATGCAATGAGATTATTTGTCGGGATTTAGGGGTTTACAGCATCACTCCCTTGGAAGTCCAGAAATTAGTTAGAGAAATAGACGAGAGAAACATTAAAATTCTGGGTTTTTCAAGAAAGCGGTTTCCGATGAGTTGGGTTATGGCTTATCGGAAGCTTTGCGCGATGCGCAGCCTCAAACCGAAAAAGAATGTCGCGGAAAAGCTTTATCGCGAGGCAAGCAAGTTTTACCAACCGCCGTTTCCTTTGAAGACCCTTGCTCGTGAAACACTCAAGGAAATGCAGAGCCGTGGTTTTTATCAGGTTTTGTTGACCTTGGGCGATAAGCGCGTGCAGCGGTTGAAAATCCATTCAACCGGATTAGGAAAATTTTTCAATGAAATCAGGATTCCGTCCGCAGACAAGACGCATCATTTGGAAGAGCTGTCGCTCAAATTCGGCGAAAAGATATGGATGATCGGAAATTCCAAGAAATCCGACATCGGCGCAGCCATCGGGGCCAAGGTTAAGGCCTTTTATATTCCTTGGGCCACTTCGCTTGATGATAGTTATGAATGCGACCAGGAACTCTATAGGCAGTACGTTACCGAGCTCAAAAACATCTCCGAACTGACGACTATTTCCATTTTAAATTAATTAGAAATCTTTAAGACTCGCTAAAAAGGCGAGTCTTTTCTATATTTACTCTTGACCCCGTTAGAGATTCAACCGAGACAATCTTCTTTATTGCGTATTTAAGGCGAAGCCGCCTTACGGCTCTTATTAATTTTCTAAATATATTTACTTTAAATCTCTAACAGGGGTTGACAAAAGACGATTTTTGTGCTATATTTAAATATTAGAACGCAATAGTTCATTAAATCTTTTCACAAAGAAAGGAAATGCCATGAGCGTTAAATTCTGGATAAATCAGATGGTCAACAAAGGCGCGAGCATCGCAGAGATCGTTCGCGAATATTCCGGACCCATCCACCTCAAAGAAGCCGCTTTGGCTCTCGCCATTTCGCAGCAGTCCAACAGTGTCGTCGGTGAGGCGGATAGAATCAAGGAATTGACCATGGATGAATTCGATCCGCAGGTTATTTCAGCCAAGCAGGCCAGGATGGTTTTGGCCATAGCCAAGGGAAATGTCCAAAGAATCGTCGCCTTGCTCAAGGAATTAACGGCTGGCGGTGATAATACCGAAGAAGTGGCCCAACTGATCAGCCTCATGACTGGCAATCCGACGGAACAGGCCATTCTGATCTGCAATTACACCGCGGACGAGGCAATGCGGGAGGCCCTGATCTTTTCCGACGGAACATCTGACCAGAAAGACTCGCTGATGCGCGAGCACATCAGGAAAATTATGGCTCAGAATCCCACCGACCAATTCATCTGCGAATCGGAACTCGTGACTTTATAAGCAGAGCTTGAAATCTCTTCACTCGGAGTCAAATCAAAAGAAGACTTTTGTTTGACCCCCTCGCTCATCTCAATTATAAACAAGAAAAAATTTAAATCCCCACCTAAAATAAGGCGGGGATTTTTTTATTGCCGAGCGAGCGAGTGAAAAGAAAATTTTATTTTCATTTTCCGAGCGAGTGCTGGCAACAAAGGGCTTAATGCCCTTTATTTTGGCGAAAGATATTTCAAATTAAACTTGATTGTTTTCTGTTGGTTTTTTCGGCGCGCCGAAAAATTCAATCGCTCTGGCTAATTCTTTGTGATCTTGGGCGTATTCGTTAATATCTATCTTTTTCTGATACGCTTCACAGGCTTGCAGAACGGCCATGGCGCCGGCCTTGGTGCCGTCTGGATGCGCGTGCACGCCCGCGCCCATCGTGGTTATAAAATCAACCGTGCCCATAATATCAATAATAGCTTTTAGTTTGGTCGGGTTAAGCCCACCGGAAAGAATAGGTGTAGATTTTTTAACTTCGTCCTCGGTTTTTATCCGGGCTGAATCTTCATCAACGCGAGAAATCTTTCCCCATTCTTGGGAGAAGAAGTATCCTTCAGACTTAAACTTTAAAAGCGCGCGCGAGGCGATCAAATCTTCATCCGGACTGCCAGCCATTTTGCCAACTCCAGAGGTGCCCACATGAATGCCCGAAGCGCCGGCCAATCTGGCGAATTTAGCCAAAACTAAATTAGTGAAACCAATAGGATTTTCTTCTCGAGTGAAAGCGCCGTGCATGGCGCGATGAAAATGGAGGAAAACGTCAGGATAGCGTCGTCTGATGGTTTGAACCGCCGTCCAACCGGCCGTAATACCGTCAACGAGAAAAGCGTAACTGCCAGGCTCGAAAGTGTTTTTAATTAATTCCGCTCTTTTAATCATTGTGTCAAAATCGGCAGCCGAAATATTGAAGGAATGTATTTTTTTGTGTCCGGTTTCTTCGACTGCTTTATCCATTGCTTGCTTGACGCTTTTAACCATTTGTTCGTATGGGCAAAAATCTTGATCAGCTTGCGGTTCGTCGTTTTTAACGAAGTCGCCGTCGCCAGACCAAAAATCATAACAGGCTTTTGCGTATTGAGACGCGGTTAATCCTGCTTTAGGTTTAATAATTGTGCCCAAAATCGGTCGGTCGTAAACATTTAAATATTCTCTTAGATTATCAATATTGCACGCCGGGCCGTCGTATTTTTCCAGCATTTCCGGAGGAAACCATACGTCTAAAAGTTTTAAGGCTTTGGCTTCTTTCATGCCAAAAACATTACCGACGACATAAGTTAAAATGTTTTGGATATTTCCGCCGCGGTCAAATAAGCGCCATGGATAGGCGATCCAAACCAGATTTTTTTGTTCATCAACTTTGTAGACTAAGGCGTCTAAGGAATGGGAAAAATCAGTGGCTGTGCCTACTTCCATATTTGAGCCGGTTGATGATTCGGCCGCCACTTCAGTGGCTGTGGATAAAAGATCGCCACTCTCCGGAACTAAGTGAAAAACGGCTAACATATATTGGCCATTCTGCGGATTGGCTAGATCTAATTTAAGATAAGCTTTTTGCATAAATTTTATTTATAGATTAGGTTTTGATTATTTATATTATATTATATCATTTTTCGCAAAAATATTCAACCTTTTTAAATTGACCCCGTTAGAGATTCAGCCAAGATTTTCTTTTTAGGGATTATTTTAAGCGATAACGCCTCGCGGCTTCTGGTGGACTATTACCACGCGTAATTTTAAATCTCTAACGGGGTTGACAAAAAGGCAATTTTTAACTATGTTTAAATGAACAAAAAATAGTTCTTTAATAAAAGGAGCAGATCGTGAGATTTATAAAATCAGAATTCCGTTACGCCGTCTTAAAAGGATGGCTGTCTAATCGTTTTCAAAAATGGCTGGGAAAACAGTCGCTCGAACATCGATGTTCGCCGGACGATTTACTCAAGGTGATTTATGAAACCATGCGGCTTATTTCCGAACGGATTTTGGAAATTTTAGCTGTTGAAGGAGGGAAAACAGTTGATTGTCCTGTTATTCTGATTCTTGACGTGCCGTCTGAATTGGCTGGTCTGAAGTTAGCCGTTAAGCGCAACCAAGATCCGGATTTTTTCTGCAATCAAGCCAGGGTTAGGAAAGAGTTGGGCAGTGTTTATTTTGGTTTGTGGATACAAAGAACGAATCACTATTTAGCCGAGTTGAGCGGCTCCGGACGGGTTTGCGTTGGCATGGCCGCGGAAATAGGGATCGCTCTATACGATCGGATAATTATGGAACTTCTGAATGATTTTTCTCAAGCTCATAGGGAAATGTTCCTGAGGGTTTTATCTGAAGAGGTTCTGCATTATTATAAGTGGCAGACCAACGATCAAAACCACAGGCAGATGATGGATGAAATCGTTCAAGCGCTTAAAAAGTTCAATGATCCGAGCCGAAAAACCGGCATAGACCAAGAGATCGAGGTCAGGTACGGCATCAAGAAAAAGAGCGAAGAGCTGGCCGAGGCAATAAAAAACGATCAAGGCTTATTCGCGCCAATTTTTAATGTCCTAAAAAAGACGCTTCTTTAATTGAGGCGTCTTTTATATTTTTCTAAAAAATGGTATAGTACGGTTATTAAAGGTCACATAAAATTAACAAATCAACAGAGGATGTTTTAAAAATTAAAAAATATATTTACATTTATGTCTAAAAAATTATCAATCAATAGTATATTTACTGGATTAGGTATTTTTGTTTTAACTTTATTTTTAGCTGTGCCGGTTTTAGCGCAGTCCGAAACCTACGGTCCGCCGGATAACATACCGAATATGCCGTCTTTCGATTCAATGGGGCCGTCAGCTGGTCAGCAAGGCCCATCAGAAGAAGAAATTAACGCCATGCAGAAGAAAGGCGAGGAACAGCAACTCAAGGGCATGAAACAGGGAGCTGTCGGCATAGAGAAAGCTCTTAAACAATTTGAAAATACGTATGCTAGTATGGAGAAAAAGGGAATAGAAATTTCTTCTGCTACCAAAGAGAAATTAAAAACTACAAGGAAAGATATTGAAACTATTAAATCAGCCAAAACCGTTGACGAGATAGAGGCCATTGATCAACAGGCGATACAAGATCAGATTGAAGCATTAGGCGATGATGTTGGAAAATACCAACAGATGCAAGGCTTAAAGAAGATGCTTGCTAGTATGGAACGAGGGATGGTTTCGTTTGATAAACAGCTCGTTAAATTGCAAAAACAAGGCTTGGTCATACCGAGCGATATTACCGAAGACGTCGCTAAGTTAAAATCCGGCCTCGCGGTTATTAAAGCAGCTAAGGGTCCAGATGAACTTGATGCAGCTAATCCGGATGAATTGGGGGATTTAATGCAGAAAGTCAATGAAAGCCGTCCGCGATTAGAGATGTTGGCTAAATGGCCGAGTATTTTACGTCAAGCAGATCAGCAGATTACTCGTAATCAAAAAGAGCTAACTAAAACCAAGGCTTTAGTGGTTCGTCTTAAAACACAAGAAGTTGATGTATCTGAAGATTACTCCATTTTTGAGGCCGATGTTAATAAACTAAAAACAGTCAGAGACGAAGCAAACGCCTTAATTAAGGCTGGTCAAAGCGAAGAAGCCTTTAATAAAATGGAAGACGAATTCTTCAGTAAACTTGATGATATCGGGGAACATCAGCGCGTTATTCAAGCGATGAGCAATTTGAGCCGCTTCAGTGTGGAATTTAAAAAAAGCATGACCGCGTCGCAAAAATTAATCCAAAAATTGGTTAAACTTAAATTGAATACTTCAGAATTAAAGAGTGTTTATGACCAAGCCTTAGCTAAGGGCAACGAGATCGTGACTATGATTAAAACCAAACCGATTGACGAAGATACTATTCTCGCGGCCATGGATACTATGGAGAGCTTAAAACAGGATTTCCAGAATAAAGCGGATGAATTAATTGGCGGACAAACAATGCCCTGGGAAACTAAAACTCCAGCTCAGTTTCAGCCGATGACTTTACCGAAAGATTTTGATAAGTATATACCGCAACCTACCTCGGTTAGTCAATAAATTTGATTGTCGATAAATAAATAAAACGACTCCGCTTCAACGAAGCCGTTTTATTTATTTAGAAATATTTTTATAGAAAAAGGACACAGATTTTTTCTGTGTCCTTTTTTGTCGTTTAGATTTTTTTAAATCGGGCGACGATGAAAATCGGTTCTTCGAACCGCTTAATGTTTTGAAAATAAAATTTGCGGTTTTTAATCTCCTCCAGCCTCAGACCGGTGCCGTAATTCGTTTCCACAACTTCCCGAACGGTATAAACCGAACCTTTTTTGGGTATTTGAATATCGCCTAGGCGGAATGGATTAGTTGACTCGTTGTGGAATTTTCCATTGACACACTTTATCTTATCGCCAATTCTCAATTTTCCGTCCATTTGTTCCTCCTATTGTTTATTTGTTTGTTTAAAGAACTAATTTTGTTTCGTATTAAAATATTAGCAAAAATTTACATTTTCGTCAAGATTCTAAAATCAAAAAAGCCAGCTATCAGCTGACTCTTTTGCAAAAGGGTGGCTAACGGGATTTGCACCCGTGCTGAAGGTTCCACAGACCTCCGTGCTAACTATTACACCATAGCCACCATAAAAATGGTGCCCCCAAGAGGAATCGAACCTCTATTGTCAGCTTAGAGGGCTGATGCTCTATCCGTTGAGCTATAGGGGCAAATTTAAATTTCTATTTTTTTATAGTACCATCGGTTATCATTTTCTCAATATATTTTTTTTCTTTCCCTGACTTTACGTCGGGGTTGAGCTATAGGGGCGTTACATCATTTTTCGAAGAGCAATAATTCTTTCTTCAATGGGCGGATGCGTGCTAAATAATTTAATCATAAAATTCTTTTTTCCGCCGAAAGGATTGCTAATATACAAATGAGCTGTTGCGTTTGAGGCTCGTTGCAAAGGCTGGTTTTCCATGTTTATTTTTTCTAAAGCATTGGCTAAGCCGGCAGGATAGCGGGTTAATAAAACACCAGATGCATCGGATAAAAATTCTCTTTTACGAGAAAGCGCCAATTGAATAAGTTGGGCGATGATAGGAGCTAAAATCATTAAGATTAAACCAACAATCATTAATATGCCGTCAATACCACCTTCTTTATTGTCGCGATTTCGTCTGCCGCCAAAAAATAAGCCGCGGAAAAACCAATCTGATAAAATAATAGCCGTGCCAACCAAGATGGCGACTAAAGTCATTAGACGGATATCAAAATTTTTAATGTGCGACAATTCGTGAGCAATCACGCCTTCTAATTCTTCATTTTCTAGTTTGTCGATCGCGCCGGCAGTAACAGCGATAGAGGCATGTTTTGGATCTCGTCCAGCGGCGAAAGCGTTAATTGCGTTATCGTTTATAATATAAACCTGAGGCGTTGGCAAGCCGGCGGTTATGCATAAATTTTCGACCATTCGGTAAACATACGGATTATCTTTTTTTTCTATTTTTTTCGCGCCAGCCGTGACCAAAGCGATTTTATCGCCTGAATAATAACCGACTAGCGACATACCGATAGAGATAACCATGGCTATGATTAAACCATTGTAGCCATAATTAGTTAATTTTCCAAATAGCCAACCCAAAAGCAATATTATTGCTATAAAAACAATAATCAAAATAAAACTTTTTCTTTTATTGCTATCAATTTGGGAATAGACCATAAAATAGAATGTAGAATTTAGAATCGAGAATTTAGAATTAGGTTAAAATTTGACTTGCGGTACGGCTTTTGCTTCTTCTTCGGCTTGGAAAAATTCTTTTTTAACGAACTTAAGCATTTTGGCAAATAGATTAGTGGGGAAAACGTCAATTTTAATATTCAGATCGCGGACGTTGCTGTTGTAAAATCGTCTGGCTGCCTGAATTTTGTTCTCCGTATCCGACAATTCATCTTGGAGTTGTAAAAAATTCTGGCTGGCTTTTAAATCAGGATAATTTTCGCTAACAGCGAATAAAGATTTAAGGGTATCGCTTAAAACATTTTCGGTTTTAGCTTTATCTTGCAGTGACTGCGCTTGCATGGCTTGGCTGCGAGCTACGGTTACCTTCTCAAGAACATCTTTTTCGTGTTGAGCATAGCCTTTGACCGTTTCAATCAAATTAGGGATTAAATCATGCCTTCTTTTTAATTGAACATCAATATCGGACCAAGATTCTTCGGTTCTAATTTTTGATCTGACCAGGCCATTATAAATGGAAACAATCCACAAAAGAAATAAAACAACGATGCTTAAAACAACATAAAGCACAGTAGACATGAAGTTTATGATTAATAAATTAAGAATGTAGATTACATTTTACTAAAAAATATCAATCTGTCAAATTTATTTACCCCGCTCGCCCCGTTAGAGATTTTACTGGACTCGATCTGTGATATAACCGACATAGACAAATAAAGATATCTTTAATTCATCACAGAAATTGGGAAAATTTTCTAAACGGGGTAAAAGATTTAAGACTAAATATGTTTAGGAGATTAATAAGAGCCGTAAGGCGGCTTCGCTTTAGATGGGCGATAAAAGACAGATTCGGCTGAATCTCTAATGGGGTTTTCTTTTTTTGTCGTGAAATTTTCCGTATATTTCTCTTAAATGTTGATCGGTAATATGCGTATAAATCTGGGTCGTGGTAATTGAGGCGTGGCCCAACATACTTTGAACCGATCTTAGGTCGGCTCCGCCGGCGAGTAAGTCCGTAGCAAAGGTGTGGCGCAAAGTGTGCGTGGTGATTTTTTTGGTAATGCCGGCAATGCGACTGTATCTTTTTACCAGTCTTTGGACGCTGCGCGGCGTTAAGCCTTTTTCTTGGTCTTTTTTTCCAGCGCGGTCGTGGCGGACAAAAAGATAGGGGCACGTATCGCTTCGCCCATCCAAATATTTTTTAAGCCAATACTTGGCTTGATTAGAGAGAAAAACCACGCGCCACTTGCTGCCCTTGCCGAGCACCGCGAATTCGTCTTTTTCTAAACTAACGTCGTCGATTTTTAAGCCGGTCAGTTCAGAGACGCGCATGCCGGTAGAAAACAACAATTCAATAAGAGCTTTATCGCGAGTTTTAATAATTTCCGGTTCCTTGCTGTCTAAAGGGGCTTGGAGAAAATTTTCCAGTTCTTTGCCCTCTAAAAAGAAAATTTGTCGTTCGCCGGTTTTGGCTAGTTCGATTTTCTCCGGCGCGAGAGACGGAACATCGTTTTTTGTCAGCCAGCGCAAAAAGGTGCGCATGGCGATAAGATGGTAATTTTGAGTGGATGGGCTGATAAATCCGCCGCGCGGATTTTTTTGGCGCGAAAGCCAAAGGCGAAATTGGCGAATTTTATCCAAGCTAATTTCTTGGGGCTTATCAATTTGAGCCCAAGTAAAAAATCTTTTCAAATAAAAACTATAATTGCGGCTGGTTAGGGGAGAGCGGCCTTTTTCAATTTCTATATACTCAAGAAATTCTATGAGTAATTGTCGCAGGTTTTTGGACATATAATATATAAGTAGTTTATAAATAATGATTATCTATGGAAATATTTTGCGACAATTTTTAAGTGTTCGCAAAATATTTTCAGATTATGCGACAATTGAGGTGTTGCATAATCTATATTATACGACACATGGTTTGGATAGTCAATTAAATCAAGTATTGACCCCGTTAGAGATTTAAGATTAGCCGCGGTTCAAGACTAACAAAAGCCGTAAGGCGGCTTCGCCTTAGATGGATGATAAAAGATAGTCTCGGCTGAATCTCTAACGGGGTTGACAAAAAGCTAATTTTTGTTTATATTTAATCTAGATCATTACAATTCCTATTGAATCTGTCGCAAATCGCGATGGATTATCCAACAGGACAAATAACAAACCAAAAGGAGGAAACTGGCCATGGGTAAAAAAGAAGTGGTCGGTAGTATGTCGGAATGGTCCGGCGTACTCAAGGATTTCTTCCGTCAGATCAATGACGGGAGTAAAACCCTTAGGCAGGTGCAACTTTTTCTGGAGAACAAGAACCCGTTCAACGAACAGATCGCAGGCGTTTCTTCCAACACCCTTTCAGACCTCTTCGATCGCCAACTCGAGATCCTGCACGATCGCGGTTGTCCCAACCTGTTTTTGGCCGCGCTCTTCAGCCAGAAGAGCCAGGTGCTTGCCAAAGCCTCTGGCATGACTTTCAGAGAAGGTCATATTCCTTTTCTGCCAGTTATCCCGTTCTCTTCGCTCAAATCATCAACCCAGATGGCCATGGTCAGGAATGGCAGTCAGACCGGTGTCAGCTGCCTCGATGTCAGTGACATCAAAGACATTGTCAAAATCCCGGCCGATCTCTATTACATCTTCGACGTGGAAGACGGCACAGACACGCTGGGCCAGTCCGTTGTGTCGGCCGAGCGTTCCATCAAGTTTCGGGGCCGCTCTCCTCTGACCGCAGCCGAGGTCATCAGCCTCGGCATCCAGACCGACGTGCTGTCCAAGCACTACGTGGACGCAAGCGGCTCTCGCTACGGGAGCGGCGTCCGCGCCCCGCTTCTGTTCCTCCACGACGGCGAGCCGGGGCTCAACTCGTTCTACGACGACGACTCGAACGGCAAGTGGGGCTCGGCTTCGTGCGGTAGTCGGTCCTAGGGCTTTGGAGTTTTGGGCCTTTCGGTCTTCTTGGTCTTTGGTTTTTTTCAAAATTCGGAAAAGCCCCAACACAAAAAGTGTTGGGGCTTCTTTTTTTGTGGGCCTCGCCCCTCACTTGAAAACGATGTATTTTCGGACGCAATTCTGTTAAACGTGTTTTTATTTAAAAAAGCCGATTCTTGTCTTTTGTCGCTCCATTGTGTAAAAAATTAAAAATACTAAAGAGCTTATCGTTTTCAAGTGAGGGGTCCCTTGCCATTATTTTTTATTTGTGTTAATATGATTTAATCTTTATTATCAAGCGAGCGAGAGAAGGGCAAACTTGTTTGCTCTTCCGAACGAGTGCAAATAACACAGAGTTGATACTCTTTATTACAGTAATAAAATAAAAGTAAATTATGTTGAACAAGGTCGCCAAAAATAAAATTTTAAACGAATTTAAAATTCATCCCACCGATACCGGCTCAACCGAAGTCCAAATCGGTCTTTTGACTAAAGAAATTAAAGAGTTAACCAAACATCTGCAAACTCATAAGCACGATTTTTCTTCTCGTCGAGGATTGCTAAGAAAGGTGGGGAGACGAAGACAGTTGCTTCGCTATATACAGCAAGTAAATCCCAAACGGTACGAAAAAGTTACCAGCAAATTAAAAGTATAAATTATATATGAGCGTTTACCAAAATCAGCGTGTCGGACTCTTCGTAGATGTCCAGAACATGTATCATTCGGCGAAAAATCTTTATCGCGCCAATGTCAATTTCAGGAAAATTTTAGAAGAAGCAGTGGGCGATCGCCAACTTATTAGAGCGATTGCCTATGTTATACATTCGCCCAGCGAAGAAGAGCAAACTTTTTTCGAGTCTTTGGAGCGCCAAGGTTTTGAATTGAAGATAAAAGATTTGCAAATTTTTGCCGGCGGCATGAAAAAAGCCGATTGGGATGTGGGCTTGGCGGTTGATGCCATTAAATTGGCCGACAAGTTGGACGCGGTTGTTCTTATTTCCGGCGATGGTGATTATGTGCCTTTGGTCAATTATCTTAAAGAAAATAAGGGTTGTTATGTTAAAGTTATGGCGTTCGGCAAAACCACCTCAGCTAAACTCATTGAAGCAGCCGATGATTTTATTGACTTAGGCCAAGAAAAAAGGAAATTCCTATTTATTAGTAGAAAATAATTATTATGTCTGATAAAGAGAAGGTTGTCTTTTCTCCTGAAAAAGAAGGTAAAAAAGAATTGATTTTCGACCCGAAAGAAACAATTTTAAAGAACGCAGAAATTGACGGCGAACCCAGGCGAGTGCAGGGGAGCAACGAAGTTTTTTATATTAAATTGGCTTCGCCGGAAGTGGCCGGCGCTATTTTTAAGCCTGCGGAAGGAGAAAATATTTTTCCAGATCAGGGTTATTATAAACCGGGCGATTATTATAAGAGAGAGCGCGCCGCTTATTTAGTGGATCGCTTTTTTGGTTTTGACTTAATTCCACCTACGGTGATCCGCGAGATTAACGGCAAAATCGGGTCAGCGCAAGAATTTATTCCGAATCATCGCGCCGGCTGGCAGTTTAAAGAAAGAGAAGATTTGGTCGCCACCAACGAACAAGATTTTATTAAAATGGCGGTTTTAGATTTTATTATCTGGAACGCTGATCGCAATATGACCAATATTTTTATCATAAACAAGAACAAACAAGAAAGACTGTTAGCCATAGATAATTCTTTAAGTTTTGGCGAGAGCGGGATTTTTAATGCGGAAGGCATGGACAAACTCGTTTGTTTGGACCAAATACCAGGAGAAATTATTTCTAAAATAGAACAAGCCCTCGCTAACCGAGAAACAATGGAAGTATTTAGAAATATGTTAAGCGAATTGCTTAGTCCGGAAGAAATAGATAAATTTTTTGATCGTCTAGAACGAGTAATATATAAAAAAAGAATCACCGACGAAGATATAGCAGATTTTAGTTATTTGTGAGCAAGCGAGGGAAAAGCAAGTTCGTTTGCTTTTCCGAGCGAGCGAAACAAACACGGGGTTTAATGTTTCGCGGCTTGTTGCTACGTTTTTGTTTGAGCGAAGCGAATTCCTCGCGAGTCCAGAGCTTGCTCACGGGTTTGATACCCCTTATTAATTAAAATAATTCACTTCAAGATGTATTTTGTTGAAATTTTCAAATTAGAAAACGACGGTTCACAATCATTGCTGGCTAATTGTTTTTTGGAAAACGGGTCGATTAACTTTAAGGGAGATGAAAAATTTATTGAGTCTTTAAGGCAAAATGGGATTACTGATTATTCTTCGGTTGATAAGAATAAATTATTTCCTATTGATGGTTTAAAATTTTTAGAACAATTAAAATATAATTTTCGTTCGGGCTATTTGAACGCCACGGACACTAAAGAGATGTAAATTTATGTTAAAACAATTCGAAACAGAATTTAATGGCCGGAAGTTAATCGTCAAAACCGGAGAATGGGTTGGCCAGGCTAATGGGGCCTGCACCGTTCAATACGGCGAGACGGTTGTTTTAGCCACGGCAGTGATGGGAAAAGAAGATCGCGAAGGCGTGGATTTTTTTCCTTTAACCGTAGAATACGAAGAGCGTTTTTACGCCGCCGGAAAAATAAAAGGTTCAAAGTTTATTAAACGCGAAACTCGGCCGCCAGACGAGGCTATTTTGGCCGGACGTTTGATTGATCGGTTAGCTCGTCCTTTATTCAATCAAGAAACGCGCCGTGAAATTCAGATTATCAATACCGTCCTTTCTTTAGATCAAGAGAACGATCCGGATATTATTGCTTTATACGCGACGAGTTGCGCTTTGGCGATCTCTGATATTCCCTGGGAAGGGCCGGTAGCCGGCGTGCGCGTTGGCCGCGTTGACGGACAATTAGTTATTAATCCGACTTATACCCAGCGTCTTACTAGCGATTTAGATTTGGTGGTGGCCGGGACCGGCGATAGAATTTTAATGCTTGAAGCTGGCGCTAAAGAAATTCCCGAAGATCAAATGTATGAGGCGATGGACGCGACCAGAAAAGAAATAAAAGAATTAATGGAATTCTTTAATAAAATACGAAAAGAAATCGGCAAACCCAAAGCTGTGATAGAGAAAAAAACAGACGAATCTTCGCCAACCGACGAAGAGTTGAAAAAAATGGCGGAAGATTTCGTGGAAGAACACGGAGATGATTATTTATTCAAAACGTCCTTAAAAACGAAAGAACAACGGATCGGCGCATCCGAGGCTTTAAGCCATAAAATAGACGAGATGTTGTTAGAAAAGGGCGTCGGCAAAGATCGTCGAGGCAAAATTTATGACTATGTCCATAATCTTATTTATAAAGCGGTCGGCCGGAAAATTTTGGAGAAAGGCCAACGTATTGACGGACGCGCTTTAGACGAGATTAGGCCTTTGGCCACGGCGGTTCATGTTTTGCCGCGTCCGCACGGTTCGGCGGTATTTTCCCGCGGCGAAACGCAGGTTCTGGCAACTGTCACTTTGGGCGCGCCCGGCATGGAACAATATTTAGACACCATGGAAGAAAGCGGCCGCAAGCGCTTTATGCATCATTATAATTTTCCGCCTTATTGCAGCGGAGAAGTTAAACCATTAAGACAAACCGGCAGGCGAGAGACAGGACACGGCGCTTTAGTGGAAAGAGGCATCGCCGCCATTATTCCCGACCAAGATATTTTTCCTTATACTATTCGGGTTGTCTCTGAAGTTTTATCGTCAAACGGTTCAACTTCAATGGCTTCTTGCTGCGCTTCAATATTATCCTTAATGGATGCGGGCGTGCCGATTAAAAATATTGTGGCTGGCGTGGCTATCGGTTTGGCTTCGGAAGAAGTGGATAAAGAAATGAAGCGTTATAAAGTTTTTACCGACTTGCAAGATTTGGAAGACGGCCCGGGCGGTATGGACTTTAAGGTAATCGGTTCTAATAAAGGCATTACCGCGATTCAAATGGATACCAAAACTTATGGATTGACTTTTGATATTATCCGCGACGCTCTGTCAGCGGCTAAAAAGGGCAGAGAAAATATTTTAGAAACCATTACTGCCGTATTAGCGGCTCCGCGAGCGGAATTGTCCGTTTATGCTCCGAGAATCATCTCCTTTAAAATTGATATTGAAAAAATTCGCGAAGTTATCGGTCCGGGCGGTAAAGTTATTAATGGTATTATCGCTAAAACCGGCGCCACAATTGACATTGCTCAAGACGGCACGGTGGCGGTAACATCCACCAACGGCGAGGGCATGGAAAAAGCCATCAATATGATTAAAGATATCGTACGGGAAATTGAAGTAGGCGAAGAATTTGAAGGCACGGTTACGAGAATACTTGATTTCGGCGCTTTTGTGGAATTGGTCCCTGGCACCGAAGGCATGGTTCATGTTTCGCAAATGGCCGCCGGCCGCACCGAACACCCGTCCGATGTTATGAAAACAGGGGATAAAGTTAAAGTAAAGGTTATTGAAAAAGACGAGAAGGGCAGAATTAATCTTTCAATGCGCGCTTTAATGAAAGATGAAGCAGGTAATCCCTTGCCGGAATTACCGGCTCGTCCAGCAAGATCAAGCTTCGGCGGCGCTCGGCCGCGTTTTGGCAGCCGCGGCGGCGATGATCGTGGCGGATTCAGGCCACACCGAAAATCTTTTAATGATTAATCATTCAACTCATTAATTTGGGATAGAAAAAGGACACAGATTTTTCTCTGTGTCCTTTTGTTTTCATAATTATTACTTCCGAATCCGCCTGAAAGCTTTTTTGAAAGGCCGTCTGATGACAATGGCGGTAACTAATATCACGATCCTGAGCCTGGCAATGGCAAAAAACAATAAGCCCCCGAAGTGGAACAAACGAATCAATGGCCAGGCGAATTTGGGAAATTTGTCGTTCTCATTATTAAGGACGTCCATCGCTTCATGGTACGTGTACGCGAATATTTCACGATTTGTGTGCGGAAAAAGATCTTCTGGTCCTCCCCTGAAGACCTCGGCGCAAGCAACGAATAACGCGCTTAGCGGACGGGTGATTTTGCCTAAAAACAAATAGATGTACAGGCTGGCACACAAGCCGATGACGGCGATCAGTATGTATAGGACAAACATAGAAGTATCTCCTTCTGTTATTTATTATTAAAGATCTTATTGATTACTTGCCCTGTTAAATCCCGCAAGGCGGGAATTTCGTTAAAAACGAAATTATTTAACGGGGTGAATTATTAAAATATTAGCATATTTTTGCCTTTTTGTCAATATTTTGTATAGTTAAAATTATAATTATAATTATTTAATTAAGTTTTAAGCTCCATGCTTCAAGTTATAAGTTTTAAGTAATCGTTTTATGTTTTTCCGCGGTTGGCAAAAACAATCTTTGATTGAATGGCCGGGCAATGTTTCAACGGTCGTTTTTATGAGTGGCTGTAATTTCTCCTGCCCTTGGTGTTATAACCGCGATTTAGTTTTAAACAGCGAACATTTGCCCAAGATTTTCGAAGAAGAAGTTTTAGAATATTTGAATAAAAATAAAGATTTTTTAGACGCCCTGGTGGTGACCGGCGGCGAACCAACGCTTTGCAGTAATAGCGGCGATCTATTGCTGTTTTTTGAAAAAATTAAGAGGGCGGGGTTTTTGGTCGGCATGGAGACAAACGGCACTCATCCGAAATTTATCGAAAAATTATTAAAAAATAAATTAATAGATTATTTGGCCATGGACATAAAGGCGCCGTTAAATCATGAAAAATATAATCAACTCGCCGGCGTGGAAATTGACTTGGATAACATTAAGAAATCAATTAATTTAATCAAAGGATCTGATATTGATTACGAGTTTCGCACCACTGTGGTGACGGGGCTGTTAACCGTTGATGATATTAGAGAAATAGCGCGGGAAATAAAAGGGGCAAGGCGTTATGTTTTGCAAAAATTCCGCTCCGAAAACAGCTTGTTAGCCGAAGATAAAATATCCAAAAACGCTCAAGAATTAGACCTTAACGCGTTAGCGCGAGAAATTAATCCACTTGTCAAATGTCTAATTCGGGCCTAAAATAATCTTAAGGGTTCTTTTAAATAATTTATTAGAGAAGAAGGGAGGTGGCGATCATGTCACACACTCTTTATTATCAGAAATACGGCAAGAAGTTAGACAAGATAGAATTATATCGTCGACTCGGCAAAATTTATCGACTTTTAAGAAGCGGTAAAGTAATAATCGTGTTCATGGATCGCAAGACCGTTGCTCGCAATGAGCGTGAAGAGTACTTCTATGGCAGTGCTTTGGATAACGAGACTGGCAAAAAGATCATCAGAATCAATCCTTATCGCAACGGTTTATTCAACACCATAATTCATGAATGCTTGCATCTTGTTGATGGTGATATGCCGCATGGATTGGTCAGACAGCTTGCCGGCAAGATTGTTCGCCAAATGAGCCCGAGCCATTATGCTTATTTGTTAAAACTGGTGGCGCGCAACATTCATCGCCAACATGGTAAAAAGAAGAAATAAAAGGCGGTTCAAGGAAATACTTGACCGCCTTTTTCATTTATTGTATTTTTTAAAAAAACTGGCATAATATTATTATAGAGAAGGAGGAAAAATCATGCTTCTCTTTAATATATAATCTCGCTCGCTCGGAAAATGAAAATAAATTTTCTTTTTCTCGCTCGCTGCGATTATTAAAAAATGCTTAAAGATTTAATCAACAAATTGGAAATTCTGAAAGAACGTTTTTCCAAGATACAGAGGTTTCTTTGACTTCTCTAAAATCAGAAAAGAAATTCTTGATTTAGAAGAAAAGTCAGCCGGAGCCAATTTTTGGCAAAATCCACCCGAAGCAGAAAAAATAATGAAACGACTAGGCGGTCTTAAAGAGAGCCTGGCCAAATGGGAGTTGTTAGAGAAAAGCATCAATGATCTTTTAGAGATTACTCATTTAGATGATGAAGATGCTGGCGTTTCTCTGCGTCCGGAGATAGAAACTAAAATTATTGAATTAGAAAAGGAGCTAATTAAGATGGAGCTTCTGATTTTTTTGGGAAAGAAATACGATAAGAGCGACGTGATTCTATCAATTCATGCCGGTACCGGCGGAGTGGATGCTCAAGATTGGGCGGAAATGCTTTTGCGCATGTATCTTAGATTCGCCGAGAAGCGAGGATGGCAAGCTAAAATCGTGGAAACCAGCGCCGCCTCGGAAGCAGGCATTAGGAGCGCCACACTCGAAATATCAGGCGATTACGCTTATGGAAATTTTAAAGGCGAAGCAGGGGTTCATCGCTTGGTGCGTATTTCACCTTTTGACGCGGAACAAATGCGCCACACTTCATTCGCCTTGGTGGAAGTAATCCCGGAGATAGAAGACGCGAAAATTGAAATTAAACCGGATGATATAAAAATTGACACATATTTATCTTCCGGTCCGGGCGGACAAAATGTCCAAAAAGTGGAAACCGCCGTGAGGATTACTCATTTGCCGAGCAGAATTTCGGTAAGCTGCCAAAGCGAACGCTCTCAACATCAAAATCGTGAACGCGCCATGAAAATCTTGCAGGCCAAGCTTTATCAATATTATGAAGCAAAGGTGGAGGCCGAACGGGAAAGATTACGCGGCGAATATAAAAGCGCTTCGTGGAGTAACCAGATTCGTTCTTATGTTTTGCAGCCGTATAAAATGGTTAAAGACCATCGGACGAATTACGAAACCAGTGACGTTCAAAAAGTTTTAGACGGATATTTAGATGAATTTATAGAAAGTTATTTGCGCTTGAAGCAAGATAAATTAAATTAAATTAAATTAATTTTAACTATATGTGCGGAATAGTCGGTTATATCGGCAAAGATGACGGCATAGAAATTTGCCTTAAAGGACTTAAAAGATTAGAATATCGCGGTTATGATTCGGCCGGCATGGCGGTTGTTGATAATCAAGAAATTAAAGTCATAAAGGCTAAAGGCAGGGTAGCGGTCTTAGAAGAGAAGCAAAAAAATAATCCGCTCAAAGGATCGCTTGTTATCGCTCATACGCGTTGGGCAACGCACGGCGTGCCTTCGGAAGAAAACGCGCATCCGCATCTTGACTGTCATAAGCAGTTCGCGGTTGTCCATAACGGCATCATTGAAAATTACGCGAGCCTAAAAAGATGGCTGGAAGAAAAAGGCCATAAATTTACTTCTCAAACCGATACCGAAGTTATTCCGCATTTGATCGAAGATTATTACGAAGGGGATTTGGTCGCTACCGTGCAAAAAGTTTTGTCTTTAGTGGAAGGAACTTATGGGTTGGCGATTATTTCCGCGAAAGAACCGGATAAAATGGTGGTGGCGCGTTGCGGCAGCCCTTTGATTTTCGGCATTTGCGATAACGGCGATTATATTGTGGCCTCCGATCCCACGGCTGTGGTTGAATATACGCGCAAAGTGGTTTATTTGAATGACCGCGAAGTGGCCGTTTTAAATCATGGGAGTTATCAAATTTTTACTTTAGACAATAAAGAAGTTGAGCGCGAGATAAGCGAAATTGCTTGGGATTTGGCGCAGATTGAAAAAGGCGGCTTTCCTCATTTTATGTTGAAAGAAATTTTTAATCAGCCGGACACCGTAAGTAACGCGATGCGCGGCAGAATTATTTTAAGCGAAAATAGGATTAAATTGGGAGGGCTGGTTGATTATCTGGATTTTCTGGCAAAATCAGAAAGAATGGTTTTTATGGCTTGCGGCACAAGCTGGCACGCCGGTTTAATCGCCGAATATCTTTTTGAAAATTTGGCCGAACTGCCGACCGAAGTCGAATACGCTTCGGAGTTTCGCTATAAAGGTTCAATCGTCAACACTGACACGCCTTATTTCGTGATTAGCCAATCAGGCGAAACAGCCGATACCTTGGAATCTTTGCGCAAAGTTAAAAACGCCGGCGGAAAAGTTTTCGGCATCGTCAATGTGGTGGGTTCAACCATTGCCCGCGAAACCGACGCGGGCATTTATTTGCACGCCGGGCCGGAAATCGGCGTGGCTTCAACCAAGGCCTTCACTTCACAGGTGACGGTTTTGTCTTTGTTGGCTTTGTATTTAGCGAAAGCGCGAGGAAAAATGTCTGACGAAGATATGCGAGCCAGGCTTGATTCGGTTTTAGCCTTGCCTAAAATTATTGAAAAGATTTTGAAAAGCGCCGATTCCATTAAAAACATCGCGGAAAAATACATCAAATATAATAATTTTCTTTATCTGGGACGAGGTTATAATTTCCCGGTGGCTTTAGAGGGCGCTTTGAAGCTTAAAGAAATTTCTTATATTCACGCCGAAGGTTATCCGGCCGCGGAAATGAAGCACGGCCCGATTGCTTTGATTGATCAGAATATGCCGGTCGTGGTTATCGCCACGGACACCGAAGATATAATTTATCAGAAAGTAATGAGTAATATTGAAGAGGTAAGGGCGCGCGGCGGAAATATCATCGTTGTCGCCACCGAAGGAAATGAAGACATTAAAAATTTCGCCACCGAAGTTATTTATGTTCCCAAAACCGCCGGTTTTATCTCGCCGATTGTTAACGTAATTCCACTCCAACTATTATCTTATTATATGGCCGCGGCCAGGGGATGCGACATTGATAAGCCGAGAAATTTGGCCAAAAGCGTTACGGTAGAGTAGGGTGGAAAACATGAAGCGGGAAGCATAAAACATTTTAACATTATAACATTGTAGCATTTTAACATTATAAATTTTGAATTTTGTCCCGACGAGTCGGGATTCAATTTTCGCTACGGGAATAGAAAAAGGACACAGATTTTTTCTGTGTCCCTTGTGCTGGTAATTACAATGATTAAGATACCATTTTGACGACGATGATGCCGACGATGATGTCGATAATGCCGGTTTTGATGCAGAGGGTGCCGAGGGCGGCGCTGACATCGAAGATGTTGGGGCCGACGACGAGGACGATACCGATGACGATGGTAACGATACCGAGTGTCTTCAAGAATGTCTTCATGGAAGTATCTCCTTTTGTTTCTTTATTTTTATTAAAGATCTTGTTGATTTCGTATTGAGATTGTAGCAGATTTTAATGATTTTGTCAAACAGCTATTTACTCAAACCTTGGTTCTTTCTGTTGTGGATAATTAATTAGCACTCGCGCTTGACGAGTGCTAATTATTGTTTTAAGATAATTCATATCTTATGCTTACTCAACGCCAAGAAAAGATTTTAAATTTAATTATTGAAGAATATATTCGGACCAGCCAGCCGGTTGGCTCGGAGTTTTTGGCCAAACGTTTGGGTAAAATTTCGCCGGCTACCATTAGAAACGAAATGACGGCTTTAACTCAAGATAATTTTTTAGCCCAGCCACACACTTCGGCCGGACGTGTTCCTTCAGAATCAGCCTATCGTTATTATTTAGATCATCTAAAAATCAAAGAAAGGCCGTCGCCGGAAATTAATTTTTGGAAAAATCTTTTATCGCAGAACAAACACGAATCAAAAGATTTAATTTTGAAAAAAATAGCCAAAGAAATGGCGAACGCGACCGAAGAGGCAATTTTACTCGCTTTTGACAAAAACGATTATTATTATACCGGATTTACTTTTCTTTTCGGCCAGCCGGAATTTGCCGATCTTAAATTGATTCATAGGTTTTCCGAAGTTATTGATCGAGCTGATGAGGTTTGGGGAGAGTTCCTGCCTTCCTTGAACCGCAAAGAATTGCAAATATTTTTGGGAGAAGCCTGTCCTTTCGGCCGAGCTTGCAGTTTAATTACCGTTCCCACAGATTTCATCGGCAACAGGCAGACAGTTATTAGTCTATTGGGTCCGATGCGAATGAACTACAACAAAAATATCGCCTTGATGAGAAATTTGAAGGAAATGTTAAGTAAAATATAAATAAATGTCAGACAAAAAAAATCAAAATCAAACAATTTCAAACGATGAAAACGAGAAAGAGCCCCTCGATTTAACCGTCGAAGAATTAAAGCGCCAGACCGAAGAATATTTGAACGGCTGGAAACGCGCTAAAGCCGATTATCTGAATTTGCAAAGGGAAATGGCGCGTGAAAAATTGGAATGGATTGAATTTAGTAATTTTAATTTCGTCCAGAAACTTTTACCGGTTTTAGACAGTTTCCAAATGTTAATGCCGCATATTGATCGTGAGAGTGAAACTGGCAAGGGTCTGTTGCTGGTTGGACAGCAGATAGACAATTTTTTAAAAGAAATCGGTTTAGAAAAAATAAAAACCGTGGGCGAGAAGTTTGATCCGTCAAAACACGAGGCTGTTGAAAAACAGACAAGCGAGGACGGGGTAGATGATAATAATTTAATCGTTAAAGAAGAAATAATGGCCGGTTATTTGTTGAACGGAAAATTAATCAGACCGGCGAAGGTCATTATAGCATGATAACATGGCAGCACCCAACCAGTTTAGACCGAGTTCAATGTTCGTATGGTTATAATGCTACAATGTTAAAATGACCTTTAATCAAGTAAATATAAAAATATGAATCCATTAATTCCTTGGCGCGGCGGGTATGTTGATCCGTGGGACGAATTTAATCGTCTCGTAAAATGGACGGATATGGAAAATGAGTTTAAAGAACTAAAATCAACAGACCTTATTCCGGCGCTCGATGTCTACGAAGACAAGGACAAATTAGTCATAGAAAGCCCGATTGCCGGCGTTGACCCGGAGAAGGTTGAAGTTTCCATTGAAAACGATGTTTTAACAATAAAGGGCGAAAGCGAAAAAAAAACCGAAGTGGACGAAAAGAACTATTATCGCAAAGAGGCCAAATACGGCTCTTTCTATCGCGCGATGAAATTGCCGGTGCACGTGATGGGCGATCAAGCAACCGCTTCTTACGCCGACGGACTTTTAAAGATTGAGGTTCCGAAGGCCGCTCTTAAAGTTTCACCGAAAATCAAGGTTCAAATTAAGAAACAAAATAAGAAAAAATAATTTAAATAAAACAAAAATATATGAGCAGAATTATAGGTATTGATCTTGGCACATCTAATTCAGCCGCGGCTTATATGGAAGCCGGTCGGCCAAAAATGATTCCTTCGGCCGAAGGTATCACGCTTGTCGGGGGTAAAGCTTTTCCGTCCTATGTGGCTTTTACTTCGGACGGGCAGCTTTTGGTCGGCGAACCGGCCAGACGTCAGTTGGTGGCTAATCCCCAAGGCACGGTTTACGCGGCTAAGCGTAAAATGGGCACGGATTACAAATTTCCGGTTTTTGATAAAGAATATACGCCGCAGCAAATTTCAGCTTTTATTTTGCAAAAGATAAAAAAAGACGCCGAATTGTATTTGGGCGACAAAGTTGAGAAAGCGGTTATTACCGTCCCGGCTTATTTTAATGACGCGCAACGTCAAGCCACCAAAGACGCGGGCGCTATCGCCGGTCTGGAAGTTATCCGCATTATCAATGAACCCACGGCCGCTGCTTTGGCTTACGGCTTGGATAAAACCAAAGACAAAGACCAGCAAGTTTTGGTTTTTGACTTGGGCGGCGGCACCTTGGACGTAACGATTATGAATTTCGGCCAGGGCGTTTTCGAAGTTATGTCCACTTCCGGCGACACTCAGTTGGGAGGCACGGACATGGATAACGTTCTGATTGATTATATCGCTGTTGAATTTAAAAATCAGAACGGCATTGATTTAAGAAACGACAAAATGGCCGTGCAGAGAATTAAAGAAGCCGCGGAAAAAGCCAAAATTGAGTTATCATCCACCATGGAAACCGAAATCAATCTTCCTTTTGTCACGGCTGACGCGCAAGGACCAAAACATCTTTTATTAAAAATAACCCGCGCTAAATTGGAAGAATTGGTTCAACCGATAGTTAATCGTTGTCGCGGTCCATTGGATCAAGCTTTAACCGACGCTAAAATTACGCCGAAGGACGTTGAAAAAGCAATTTTAGTCGGCGGTCCGACGCGCATGCCTATAATTCAGAAATTTATTGAAAGTTATTTCGGTCCAAAAATTGAAAGAGGGATAGATCCGATGGAATGCGTGGCAATGGGCGCGGCCGTTCAGGGCGCGATTTTAGGCGGCGAAAGCGAGGTTAAAGACGTCTTGCTTTTGGATGTTACGCCTTTAACTTTAGGCATTGAAACTTTAGGCGGAGTGATGACGCCGTTAATTGACCGCAATGCCACTATTCCGACATCTAAATCACAGACGTTTTCCACGGCTGCCGATAGCCAAACCTCGGTGGAAATCCATGTTTTGCAAGGCGAGCGTCCGATGGCCAGCGATAACCGCACTTTAGGCAGATTTCTTTTAGACGGCATTCCGCCGGCGCCGCGCGGTATTCCTCAAGTCGAAGTAATTTTTGATATTGACGCTAACGGCATTTTAAGCGTAACCGCTAAAGACAAGGCTACAAACCGTTCGCAGAATATCGTGATTAAGGATTCTACGGCTTTGTCCAAAGAAGAAATCGAACAGATGAAAAAACAGGCAGAACAATTCGCGAACGAGGATCGCCAAAGACGAGAATTAATTGATTCGCGCAATCAGGCAGATACCTTGATTTATACTTGCGAGAAAACCATAAAAGATTTCGCGGATAAAATTAAACCCGAAGATAAAAAAGCGATTGAGGATAAAGTCGCGGAACTTAAAAAACTGAAAGACGGAAACGACGACGACGCGCTTAAAAAAGGCATGCAGGAGTTAAGCGATGTGGTCCAAAAAATCGGCACGGAATTATATAAGGCCGCGGGTCCGACAGCTCAGCCCGGACAGCCGGGTCAAGCCGGTCCCACGCAAGAACCACCGAAAGAAGAGAAAAAACCGGACGAAGGTCCGATAGAAGGGGAATATAAAGAAACAGAAAAATAAAGATAATAAATTTAATTTCATCGCATTGTTAATGTTATGAACAAAACAATCAAAGCTTTAATTTTAGTCGCGGCGGGTTTAGCCGCAAGTATTTTATTTTGGCGGCAAACGTCTTTACTCTTCAGTCCCCAGACCACCAACTTCCTGAATTGTTTAATCGCTTTCGGCATTTTATTTATCATTTTTTTAGCGATTCAAGGATTAATAATGGTTGTAGTTCGTGATCGCTTATTCGTGTATTTAGAGTTTTTACTTTCAGGCGCGTCGATAATTTTATTTTTTCATTTCTCGTTAGTCTATATTTGCGCTTTAGCAATATTCTTTATTTGTTTCGTTTTCGGTTACGAGCTGGTTAACTGGGAGGCTAAAAAATACGTCAAAGTGTTTTTTAATCGCATCATGAAAAGAGGGATGTTATTTATGATTCTTGCCTTATCTTTGTCGCTCAGCTTCGTTTTTTATTTGAACGACCCCCTTATGGGCTCACAACAAGATCGTAAAATCGCTGTACCGGACAACTTTATCAAAATTGTTCCTCCGTCTTTGATTAGCGGTATTTTCGGCAAAATAGTCCCTTTATATCAACCCGGTATGACGGTAGACGAATTTATTTCCGCTTCTTTGCTCCAACAAGGCCTTAGTTCGGCCGGAAAAAATCAAATTAATTCGTCGGTGGTTCCGCCTGAGATATTGAATCAGATTAAAAAAATGACCGGCGATGATAATTTGGACATAAATAGCCTTTTGAAAAACGAGCAAGTTAAAAAATTGTTGGAAGGAGAGCTTTCCAAGCAACTTCAGGGTCCCGCCTCCGCTATGCTAACCGAACAGAAAAAAGCTTTGA
>Ga0265296_1000782_pt1 | contig 42845 bp, 42 predicted proteins | sample MunlanPumphouse1_FD_189073 | JGI IMG/M metagenome (GOLD analysis project Ga0265296, IMG submission 189073) | Groundwater microbial communities from a municipal landfill in Southern Ontario, Canada - Pumphouse #1 | ecosystem: Environmental > Aquatic > Deep subsurface > Groundwater | place... | reverse complement strand
GCGCGCTGCACCGCGCTGATGTGGACAAAGGCATCGGCCTGTCCGTCGTCGCGCGCGATAAAGCCGAAGCCCTTCGTCGTGTTGAAGAATTTGACGGTGCCCGAGGTGCGTTCACCGGTCAGCTGACGGCGGCCGCGGGCGCCGCCCGGGGCGCCGCCGGGTGCGCCGCGATCTTCGCGTGCACGCGGAGCGAATTCCTCGACCGGCATCGGTTCGCCTTCGATCTTGAGATCGATGGCCGAAACCTTGCCATTGCGTTCGACGAGCGTGAAGCCGAGCGGCTGGCCCGAAGCGAGACCCTGAAGCCCGGCCTGTTCGACCGCGCTGATGTGGACGAACACGTCTTCGCCGCCATCGTCGCGGGCGACGAAACCGAAGCCCTTCGATGCGTTGAAGAATTTCACCGTGCCATTGCCTTCGCCGACGACCTGCGCGGGCATGCCGCCGCCACGTCCGCCGCCGAAGCCACCACCGCCGCCACGATCGCCGCCGCCGAAGCCGCCGCGGTCACCACCGCCAAAGCCGCCGCCACGATCACCGCCGCCGAAGCCGCCGCGGTCGCCGAAGCCGCCACCGCGATTGCCGCCGCCATAGCTGTCGCCGCCATAGGGTGCAGGTTCGAAGCTGTCGAAATTGCCGAAATCATCGCGCTTGCCGCGCCCCCGCTGGCCGCGGCGATCCTTGTTGAAACTCATTGTCTAATAGTCGCTTTCGGTTCGTCCATACCCCATTCGATCAGCGCCTTGCGTCGGACGGGGACGCAGTTCACCATGGGCACAGACTCGCCCCGTGCCTCTAACGGCGCAATATATAGCCTAAATGAACGCCATCTGCGAACGGAAAATTCGAGTCCTGACGGTGGAATAAGGCGCGCTTTGCCGCAGCCCCGCGGGGGGCGGCCTACGCCCGCGAAAACCAGTCATTGAGCGGCACGGCCGCTTGGCCTAAGGCGACCTGCATGACTGTCTATTTCCACGAAGAAGATTTGCCCGAGGGCGTGCTGGGTTCGGGCGCGGTCGCGGTCGATACCGAGACCATGGGTCTGAACCCGCTGCGCGACAGGCTGTGCCTCGTCCAGATCAGCGACGGGTCGGGCGACGAGCATCTCGTCCGCTTCAAGCCCGGCAGCGCGTATGACGCGCCGGTGCTGAAAGCGATATTGACAGATCCTAACCGGTTGAAATTGTTCCATTTTGCGCGCTTCGACATCGCGGCGCTGCAGCAGGCGCTCGGCGTCGTGACGGCGCCCGTCTATTGCACCAAGATCGCCTCGAAGCTGATCCGCACCTACACCGACCGCCATGGACTGAAGGAACTGGTGCGCGAACTCCTGGGGCAGGAAGTGTCGAAGCAGCAGCAGTCGAGCGACTGGGGCGCCGCCGAACTCAGCGACGCGCAGCGCGACTATGCCGCGAGCGACGTGCGCTTCCTGCACGCGATGAAGGAGATCCTCGACGTGCGGCTGGCGCGCGAAGGGCGCACCGGCCTCGCGCAGTCCTGCTTCGATTTCCTGCCGACGCGCGCGGCGCTCGACCTCGCGGGTTGGCCCGAGGTCGATATTTTCGCGCACACCTGAAGAGGCGATTCGCAAGAGCATGTCCGAACGCGCCGATCTTGACCGTACGATGCGCCGCATGTGGGCGGCGAGCGGGTCGAGCCACGACCGCGTCGTGCGCATCCTGCGTTACGGCCTGCCGCTCGTGATCGGCGTCGTCGCGGCGGTGCTCGTCTTCTCGCCCTTCACCCAGCGCGCCGAGATCAGCTTCCTGTTGTCGAAAGACAAGGTCGAGATGGCGAAGGAGCGGATGAAGGTGACGCGCGCCGAATATCGCGGCCAGGACGCGAAGGGACAGCCGTTCGCGCTGCTCGCGGGCAGCGCGGTCCAGAAAAGCTCGGCCGAGCCGATCGTGCGGATGACCGACCTGTCGGGGGCGATTCGCCTGAACGACGGCCCGGCGACGATCGTCGCAAAGGACAGCGCCTATAATATGGAAACCGAAAAGGTGGCGGTGCCGGGGCTGGTGCAGGTCAAGAGCGCCAATGGCTATCGCATCGACGCGAGCAATGTCGCGGTCGACCTCAAGACGCGCAGCCTTGCCGGGCAGGGCGGCGTCAACGGAAGTTTGAACATCGGCCAGTTTTCGGCCAACCAGCTGTCCGCCGATCTCGACCGGCGGGTCGTTCGCCTGCAGGGCAACGCGCGGCTGCGGATCAATCAGGGAGTGCTCAAATGAACCGCGTATCGCCGATGAAGAGCATGGCGCTTGCGGGCGTCGGCTTTGCACTCGCCAGCCTTGCCCTGCTGTCGTCAGGTAGCGGCGGCGACGCCGCGCACGCGCAGGCGCTCGCCAATCACAACAGCGGCGCGCCCGTCGATTTCGCCGCGGGCAGCATCGAAGTGCAGGACCGCGCCGACCGCGTCGTTCTGGAGGGCAATGTCCGCGTCACGCAGGCGGGGCTGACCGTCACCGCGCCGCGGATGACCGTCGCCTACACGCGGAGCGGCGGCACCGACGTCAACCGGCTCGACGCCACCGGCGGCGTGACCGTGGTGAAGGGCGACGAGACGGCGAAGGGCAATGTCGCCATCTATGATCTCGACCGGCGGCTGATCACGATGGTCGGCAATGTCGAGCTGCGTCAGCGCGGAAACAACCTGCGCGGCGGGCGGCTGGTCATCGACCTCAACAGCGGGCGCGCGACGGTCGACGGGCGCGGCGCGGCGCGCGGCCCCGACGGCAATCCGGTGCAGGCTGGCACGGGCGGGCGCGTCACCGGCACCTTCACCGTACCGGAAAGAAAGCAGTAACCAACGCCTTTAACCGGGCTGCAACCACGCGCCTTCACCAAGGGTGCGGGACCAGATCATCAGCGGAGCCGGGGGGCGACGCCGCATAGTCGAAAGCAGCCCCCATGCGCTTTTCCCCGATCGTCCCGCCCCGGCGTCCCCTGTTCGGGCGCCGCCAGTTACCCCCTGTCGTGATCGCGCCGACCCCGACATCCGAAGAACGACGCCTGATCGACCGCATCATTCGGCATGTCGGGCCACGCGAACAGCACTGACCCGCGTCGCCGGTTGTAGGATAATTCACGCGAAGACGCGAAGACGCGAAGGGCTTCGCACCGCCCGTCAGGCGCACCATTCGTTCGCCACTCTTCAGAGCAGCAGGAGCGCGAGAGGAAAGCGGCTTTGCCGCGGGGTGGCAGCGGTTCTTCTTCGCGCCTTCGCGTCTTCGCGTGGAACAAATCGACGCGACCCGCCCGGCAAAGCTTACTTGGCGTTCCCTCTCTGTCCGCCTACATGGGGCGCGCATGCCGCCTGATACCTCCACCTCCGCCGACGCGGCGAGCGAACCCCCGGTTCTTGAAACGCTCAAGCGCTTCCTGCCTTATCTGTGGCCGACGGGGCAGCGCGAGCACAAGGTCCGCATCGTCCTCGCGGGGCTTATCATCCTCGCGTCGAAGGGCGTGCAGCTGTCGATGGGCTTCCTCTATGGCGCCGCGATCGACAAGATGGCGCCGGGGATGGAGCAAGGCGTCGCGCTCGCGATCGGGCTGGTGCTCGCTTATGCCGGTGCGCGCTTTGCCGGGGTGCTCTTCGACAATTTGCGCAACGTCGTGTTCGAACGCGTCGGGCAGGATGCGACGCGCGAGCTGGCGATCGCGACCTTCAGCCACCTGCATGCGCTGAGCCTGCGCTTCCACCTCGCGCGGCGGACGGGCGAGGTCACCAAGGTGATCGAGCGCGGGACGAAAAGCATCGACACGATGCTCTATTTCCTGCTGTTCAACATCGCGCCGACGATCGTCGAACTCGCCGCGGTGCTCATCATCTTCTGGACCAAATTCAGCTTCGGCCTCGCGAGCGCGACCGCACTGATGGTCGTCGTCTACATCATCTTCACGCGCAAGGTGACCGACTGGCGCAACGCGCTGCGCACGCGGATGAACGACCTCGACACGCTGACGATCGGGCGCAGCGTCGACAGCCTGCTCAATTACGAAACGGTCAAATATTTCGGTGCCGAGGCGCGCGAGGAAGCGCGCTACCGCGACGTTGCCGACCAATATGCGCGCGCCGCGGTAAAGAGCGAGAACAGCCTCGCGTGGCTGAACATGGGGCAGAGCCTGATCACCAATATCGCGCTCGCGGGCGCGATGGCGTACACCGTGTGGGGCTGGTCGCGGGGGCAGTTCCAGGTCGGCGACGTGGTGCTGGTGAACACGCTGCTCGCGCAGCTCTTCCGCCCGCTCGACATGCTCGGCATGGTTTACCGGGTGATCCGCCAGGGGCTGATCGACATGGAGGCGATGTTCCGCCTGATCGACACCCCGTCGGAGATCGCCGATGCGCCGGATGCCTGGCCGCTCGTCGTCGACGGCGGTGCGGTGGCGTTCGAGAATGTCGTGTTCGGTTATGAGCCCGACCGCACGATCCTGAACGGCGTGAGCTTTGCGGTCGGCGCGGGCGAGACGCTGGCGATTGTCGGGCCGTCGGGCGCGGGCAAATCGACGATCGCGCGGTTGCTGTTCCGCTTCTATGATCCGCAGGGCGGGCGGATCACGATCGACGATCAGGATATCGCCAAGGTCACGCAGAAAAGCCTGCGCGCCGAGATCGGCATCGTCCCGCAGGACACGGTGCTGTTCAACGACAGCATCGGCTATAATATCGCCTATGGCCGCGAGGGCGCGAGCGCCGACGAGATTACGGCGGCGGCCGAGGGCGCCGCGATCGACGGCTTTATCGCGATCCTGCCGCAGGGTTACGACACCGAGGTCGGCGAGCGCGGTCTGAAGCTGTCGGGCGGCGAGAAACAGCGCGTCGCGATCGCGCGCACCTTGCTCAAGAACCCGCCGGTGCTGATCCTCGACGAAGCGACGAGCGCACTCGACAGCCGCACCGAGGCAGCGATCCAGGACACGCTCGAGCGCATTGCGGCGCGGCGCACGACCTTGGTCATCGCGCACCGCCTGTCGACGGTGACGGGCGCCGACCGGATTATCGTGCTCGACAAGGGCCGCGTCGCCGAGACGGGGACGCACGAGCAGCTGCTGCGGATGCGCGGGCTTTATGCCGACATGTGGGCGCGGCAGCAGGCGGAGAAGGAAGAGGGGACGGTTTGAATGCTCAAAGTTGTCCGGCTACCCCTTTTCCACCCATTACGAACCCTCCCGCAATGCGATATATTTCTGTACTTCGTGTGCTGGTAACTCCTGCGAAGAATTTCCGCTTCGGACATAAATCCTCTTCAATTTTTGCCCGTTCTTGTCCGACATCTCGATCGAAACGAGGTCGCTGGAGCGCGCAACATCTACTTTGCATATCTCGATGCCGCCAGCGGACGGGAAGGAAACCTTCACCTTGCTCGCCTTGAAAGCAGCCCCAAACTGATTTTGAAGCATGTTGGTGAGCACCAGCTCAAATCCGTCGCGATCACCACCCGTTACGGCATAGTCGGATTCCAAGCCTACCGCGCCTTGAGAGTCGTGCACGCCGATTAGTAGAGTGCCGCCTTCCGAATTGGCAAATGCAGCGATTGCCTTTGCGATCGCCTCCTCCATTTTTTTATTGACCTGGCCAAGGTCAATGTCCCACCGAAGTGTTTGCTTAAATTCAAGCTCTCCAGACTCGCCGGCGTCGATCAGTTCTTCGACGGTTACGGCATTCGGAGTACTTGGTTCTTCGCCAAGCGAGTCGATATGATCGTTGATTGCTGCTGCGATCAACGAACGCCTTGCGCGCAAGAAATCCTCGAACCTATCAATTGCCCACAGATCGGAATCCTCCGGAATACATTGGCTCGACAATGCGGAGGGAAACTTCGTTTTCGCTTCTTTAAGATAGACCGACGGTTCTTTGTCCGATTTTTGCCTGTTCGCGATTTGCGTAAGAATCATGCGATTGCTTATTTCTTGGGCTAGTCCGTAGCGTGCCGTATCGTCTTGCCCATACCCATGGATCTTCAAAACTTTCGTTGGGAAAATATGGTCTCTTTCAAGAGTATATCGTTCGCCCATAACTTGATGGAGCTTCGCTCCCGTGGTGAGGCACGTTGCCTCCCGCGCTTTAAATATCCACCGCATCACGGTGAATAACGGACTCTGGATCACGACTCTCTCTAGTTCCTCCGAGGTTACTTTTAGCGGCCTCTTTTCCGCTATGAAGGCCACAAGATGATCCCACGGCTCAGGTGATCGATCTATAATCTTGAGCTCTGTTTCGAGTTTCTGTAGAACGCCTACAGAATAACGCTGCCTTGCTTGCGCGAGATAGAACCAGCGAACCATTCTCTTAATCGACTGCTCGCTAGGATTTTGTTGCTGACGATATAGCCACGCAACCAAGGGCACCATGACATAGGGTGTTGCCAGTTCGGAACTGTGATCCACGTAGGCATATCCCTTGAGCAAGTTGATCGCCTGATCGAGAATCGTGGTCGAAAGCCGGTGCCAAGCCTCCTTAACAAGAGGCTCATTCTCTTCTCCGTGTAGTCGCTGCAATTCGGTTCCGGAAGCGTGGATACAGGCAAGAAGAAGATAGACCATTAAATCCAAGTCGAAGATGAAGCCCTTATTCTTCAGTTCATCGAGCTTGGACTTAAATTGCTCCCGTGCTTGGGGCCAGTATCCGCTGATCTGTGCGAGAGCGAGTTCCGCATCCGTGAGTGTAATACCGGCCTTATTCACGATGTAGAAAATCTCGATAGCTTCGCGCACGCTTGCTTTAATCGGGATGGTTTGCTCCGGAATATCATAGTCCAATATGCGGCGAATTTGATCGATATTCTCGCCGACCCTTTGTTTGTCCGCATCGTCCAGTGGGGCTCCGAAGTGATTGAAATTCTCGAAAAGCTTCCATGCGTTGACCTCACCTTTCAACACGTCGGTGAGCTTCTGCCAGCGGGGTTCGCTAGTTCTCCTCGTGTCGCTGCCATAATCGACATGCAGGTCCAGCAGGTCGATCCACATCCCAGCCGGGTTAACTAGAATCTCCGACGGAGAATAATAGGGCGGAGGCGTTCCGCGCGCTAAGATATAAAGGGTCGTGACTCGTTGTTGCCCATCTAGCAAGATCTTCACCGCGCCTTGTCGTTCGTCATATTTATGCGGGCCCTTAACTTCTGGGGGCTTGTTGGTCTCCCATGTAAGAAGTGTCCCTGTCGGGTATTCATTAAGCAATGACTGTATGAGCTTCAGGGCGTCCGATCTCTGCCAGCGATATTCTCTTTGAAAAGCTGGCACGTAAAGCTGCTGCTCGTCAATCTTGTCGAGGATATTCTTTATTTTCATTGAGACATATTCCCCCAAGTAAGCGATGCTTCGAAATTCCGGATATATTTCAGAGGCCACTCTCGCTTGCCAATCGGGCTTTGGCAAGACGGCATTCAGTAATATTGACAGGTTGTGGAGCACGGTGAGCGTACCGTAAAAACGATTTGGTCGGTGGCTGGCTCTAAACGAGCAGCTCCCAACAAGGCGGTCCGCGTAATCGCAGTAAAATGGGCCGCGCCGCTTGACCCCTTGCGCCCGCGCCCTTTACGCAAGGGCATGCCGCATGACACCAGCCTGATCGGAACCATCGTCGCCGGGCTGGGCGTCGCCTTCTTGATGGGGGCGCTGGCGCATCGGCTCAGGATTTCGCCGATCGCGGGCTATTTGCTCGCGGGGGTGATGGTCGGGCCGTTCACCCCGGGCTTTGTCGCCGACACCGGGCTCGCGCTCCAGCTCGCCGAGATCGGCGTGATCCTGTTGATGTTCGGGGTCGGGCTCCATTTTTCGCTCAAAGACCTGCTCTCGGTGCGCAAGATCGCGGTGCCGGGGGCGACCCTGCAGATCGCGGTCGCGACCGCGCTCGGCATGATGCTCGGGCTGTGGCTCGGCTGGTCGGTCGAGGGCAGCGCGGTGTTCGGGCTGGCGTTGTCGGTCGCGTCGACCGTTGTGCTGCTGCGCGCATTGCAGGCGCGCGACATGGTCGAGACCGAAAAGGGGCGGATCGCGGTCGGCTGGCTGATCGTCGAGGATCTGGTGATGGTGCTCGCGCTCGTGCTGCTGCCCGCGATGTTCGGCGACCGCGGCGATGAGGGGGGCGCTGCGGGGCTGCTGCAATCGGCGGCGATCGTGCTGCTCAAGGTCGTCGGTTTCGGCGCTTTCATGTTTGTGATCGCGCGGCGGGTGCTGCCGTGGGTGCTCCACTGGGTCGCGCATTCGGGATCGCGCGAGCTGTTCCGCCTCGCGGTGCTCGCGATCGCGCTGGGGGTCGCGTTCGGCGCGGCGGTGATTTTCGACGTGTCGTTTGCGCTCGGCGCCTTCTTCGCGGGCATGATCCTCGGCGAAACGCAGTTGTCGCGGCGCGCCGCCGAAGAGACGCTGCCGCTGCGCGATGCGTTCGCGGTGCTGTTTTTCGTGTCGGTCGGCATGCTCTTCGATCCCAAGGTGCTGATCGAGCAGCCGGGGCCGGTGCTGGCGACGGTCGCGATCATCGTGATCGGCAAATCGGTCGCCGCCTATGCGCTTGTCCGTGCGTTCGGTCATAATTCGGGGACGGCGCTGACGGTGTCGGTCAGCCTCGCGCAGATCGGCGAATTTTCGTTCATCCTTGCGGGGTTGGGGGTGGGGCTGAAGGTGCTGCCCGAGACGGGACGCGACCTGATCCTTGCGGGGTCGCTGCTCTCGATCCTGTTCAACCCGATCCTCTTCTCGCTCGCGGTAAAGCGCATGCGGTCAGAGAAGTCTGAAGAGGCCCAGGCGGAGGGCCCGGACGCACCCGCGCCGTGCAACGCCGGTGTCGTGCTGATCGGCTATGGCCGCGTCGGCAGCCATATCGGCAGCCTGATCTGCGGGCGCGGCGAGGGGCTGACGGTGATCGAGGACCAGAAGGACATGGCCGCCGCGGCGCGCGAAGCGGGCGCGACGGTGATCGTCGGCGATGCGACCAAGGAAAGCATCCTGCGGCAGGCGGGGCTCGACACCGCATCGACCTTGCTGATCGCGATCCCCGAGGGGGTCGAGGCGGGCGCGATCGTGCGGCGCGCGCGGGCGATCAACCCGAAGCTCGTCATCGTCGCGCGCGCGCATTCGGACGAGGAGGTCGATGATCTGGTGCGGCGCGGCGCTGATCATGTCGTGATGGCCGAACGCGAGACCGCGTCGCGGATGGCCGAGCGGGCGATGCTGACTTTGGCGTAATCCCAATTTTCGTCATTCCCGCGAAAGCGGGAACCCAGGGCGGGATCAGCCGACGCAAGCTCTGGGTCCCCGCTTTCGCGGGGATGACGAGGTGGGTTTGTTGCGCATCTGGATGAGTCCGGGGCTTCCCTCTCCCCATCATCCGCCCTATCGCCTTCGACAATGTCCGCCGACGCTCTCCTCCCGCTGCTCAAATCCACCTTCGGTTTCGATGCCTTTCGCGGGCGTCAGGGCGAGGTCGTCGATCGCGTGATGGCGGGCGCGCGGACGCTCGCGGTGATGCCGACGGGGGCGGGCAAGTCGCTGACGTACCAGCTGCCCGCGGTTGCGCTGAACGGCTGCGTCGTCGTCGTGTCGCCGCTGATCGCATTGATGCACGACCAGCTGCGCGGCGCGCGCGCGGCGGGGATTCGGGCGGCGAGCCTCACCAGTGTCGACGCCGACTGGGCCGAGACGCGGCAGGCGTATCGCGACGGCCAGCTCGACCTTTTGTACGTGGCGCCCGAGCGCGCGACGGGCGAGGGGTTCCGCAATTTGCTCGAGGCGCAGACGCCGGCGCTGTTCGCGATCGACGAGGCGCATTGCGTGTCGGAGTGGGGGCATGATTTTCGTCCCGATTACCGCCTGCTGCGGCCTTTGCTCGATGCCTTTCCGGGGGTGCCGCGGCTCGCGCTGACGGCAACGGCGGACAAGCACACGCGCGAGGATATTCTCGTCCAGCTCGGGATTCCGGCCGACGGGCTGATCCTTGCGGGCTTTGATCGGCCGAATATCCGTTACGCGGTCCGCCCGCGCGTGAGCCCCGCGAAGCAGCTCGTCGATTTCATCGCCGCCAATCCGGGGCCGGGGATCGTCTATGCCCCGACGCGGAGCGGCACCGAGCGGCTCGCCGAGCAGATCGCGGCGGCGACGGGGCGCAGCGTCGCGGCCTATCACGCCGGGCTCGACCCCGAGCGGCGCGCGCGCGTGCAGCATGATTTCGTTGCGTCGGAGGAGGGCATCGTCACCGCGACGGTCGCCTTCGGCATGGGGATCGACAAGCCCGACGTGCGCTTCGTCGCGCACGCCGGCCTGCCGAAATCGATCGAAAGCTATTATCAGGAGACGGGCCGCGCGGGGCGCGACGGCGATCCCGCCGAGGCGATGATGCTGTGGGGCGCCGACGATTTTGCGCGCGCGCGGATGCGACTGGCCGAATTGCCCGAGGGGCGCGTCGCGGGCGAGCGGGTGCGGCTCAACGCCTTGGCGGCGCTGGTCGAGACGGTCGAGTGCCGCCGCGCGCTGCTGCTCCGTCATTTCGGCGAGAACCCGCCCGAACGCTGCGGCAATTGCGACAATTGCCTCGACCCCGCGGCCCAGGTCGACGCAACGGTACTCGCGCAGAAATTGCTCTCGGCGGTGTACCGTACCGGGCAGAGCTTTGGGGCAGGGCATATCGAGGCGGTGCTGACCGGGCGGAGCGACGAGCGGATCGCGAGCCGCGGGCACGATAAATTGTCGGTGTTCGGGATCGTCGCGGGCGAGGAGGCGCGGCTGATCAAGCCGCTGGTGCGCTCGCTGATGGCGCGCGAGGCGCTCGATACGACCGAGCATGGCGGGCTGATGCTCGGTCCCGCGGCGCGCGCGATGATGAAGGGCGAGACCGCGGTGCTGATGGCCGAGCCACCGGTGAAGCGGACGCAGCGCGAGGGCGGACGGACGAACCGCGCCGATCGCGCGGCGGCGAACCCCGTCGGCGATCCGCTGTTCGATGCGCTCCGCGCGATGCGGCGCGAACTCGCCGCCGAGGCCGGGGTGCCGCCCTATGTCATCTTCCACGACGCGGTTTTGCGCACGATGGCGAGCGATAAACCCGCGACGCGGAGCGCGATGGCGGATATTCCCGGCGTCGGCGGCAAGAAGCTCGAGGCGTGGGGCGATGCGTTCCTGAATGTGATCCGCCAATTTTGAGCCGGTAACGGGCCGGCCGGCTCGCCGATTTCGCAAACGGCTAGCCATATTCCGAACGCGGCGCGACCGGCGCGCCGATTATCGCCACCCGATCCTTCATCAGCCCGCTCTCCCTTGCGGCGTCGATCGATGAAAGGATTTCGACCATGAAACACCGACTGATCCCCGCGCTGGTCGCCGCATGCCTCGCCGCTATGCCGATGGCGGTCCAGGCGTCCGATGCTCCGACCACCGTGCGGGTCGATATGCGCACGCTCGACCTTAGGGCGCCCGGCGACGTGAAGACTGCGGAGCGCCGGATCGACCGCGCTGTCAAATTGGCGTGCCGGAGCGATGTCGAGCATTTGAGCTTCAAGGCGCGTCGCATAGCACGACAGTGCCGCGAGACGACGCGCGAGTTCGCCATGCGGAAACTGCAGGGCTGGCAGCTTCGGCAACTGGCGGCGCAATGACGCTTTGCGCCGCGACGGCGATGGTGGCGCCCCGCCATCGCTTGCAGTAGCAGAACGCGATGGCGTCGCTCCTGATCCTCGACCCGATGATTCGTGGCGGCGCGATCGCGCTGTTCCTGCTGTGGATCGCCATATTGGCGCGCGACCATCGTCACGTCCTTCCCGCGCGCGTCGCGATCGCGATGAACCTTGCGATCATCGCCTATCTGCTCGTACCGGTCTTCCGGCCCGAGGAGGGACCGGCGCGCTTTCCCTATGCCATTTGCGACGCGCTGTCGGTGATGGTGCCCGCCTTCTTCTGGCTGTTCGTGCGGCTGTGGTTCGACGACCAGCAGCGCATCGGCTGGCGCAGCTGGCTGCTTGTCGCCGCGTTCGGGATGCTGCCGCTGATCCAGGTCGCGTTGGTCGGCGCCATGAACTGGTTCAGTATGGAAATCTGGGTGCTGGTCCGGATCGGCATGCTCGCCTTTGCCGTGGCGGGCATGTGGATCGCGTGGCGTGGACGCGCGAACGACCTGATCGAGTCGCGGCGCTGCTGCCGCGCTGCGCTCGTCTGCGCGATCGGCGGCTTCATCCTGCTGGTGACGTTTATCGAGATGTTCGACAATCAAGACATGAGCCCCGACCTCGGGCGATCCTTGACGTTGGTCGCTATCTTGATTGCCACCTTCATCGTATCGATCGGCCTCTATCGCTTTCGGTTGGACGAATTGTTCGCGGCGCCGAGGCCACCGCCGAAGCGGGAGGAGCCGCCGATCACCCCCTCGCCGCTCGCGCAGCGGCTGCACGCGGTGATGGCCGAGGCGCGCGCCTATCGCGCCGAGGGCTTTTCGATCACCATCCTCGCGGCGCAGCTCGGCGAGCCCGAATATCGCGTCCGGCGCGCGATCAATGGCGAGATGGGCTTTCGCAACTTCACGGCGTTCCTCAACAGCTTTCGCCTCGACGAGATCCGCGCGGCGCTCGCCGACCCGGCGCAACGCGAGGTGCCGATCCTGACGATCGCGATCGATGCGGGCTTTGGCTCGCTCGGGCCGTTCAACCGCGCGTTCCGCGATGCCGAGGGAATGACGCCGAGCGCGTATCGCGCCGGGCGGCTTGCCGATTCCGGAATCGGCTAGCCGATTTTCGACATCGCGGCGCGGCGGCGTAAGAAAGCTGCTGAACAGCGGACATCAATCGAAGGATGCCCGCATGATTCAAGACCTGCCTCCGTTCGCCATTTTGTTCGAAAAAGGCCCGACGATCTTCGCTTTCGACTTCGGCCGCTATCTTGTCGCGGCGGGGGTGACGAGCGCCAGCGTCTGGGGGCTGCGCCGGTCGCGCCTTGCCGCGCGCAAGATTCAGACGCGCGAGGCGACTGCCGCCGACAGGCGCCGCGAAGTCCTGCAATCGCTGCAGACCGTCGGCGTCTATCTGTTCGCTTCGCTGTTCATCGTCTGGGGCGTCGACAGCGGTGTGCTGCACCGTTTCCAGGGCAGCTATGGCGTGCTTGGCGACATGGCGCTGCTCGCCGCGATCATCGTCGCGCACGATGCCTATTTCTATTGGGTGCATCGCGCGATGCACCACCCCCGGCTGTTCAAGGCGTTCCATCGCGCGCATCATCGCTCGGTGACCCCGACGCCGTGGGCGGCGTACAGCTTTGCGATCCCCGAGGCGTTCGTGATGATCGCCTTTGTGCCAATCTGGCTGTTCTTCGTCGCGACCCCGGCATGGGTGATGCTGCTGTGGATCAATTTCCAGATCGTCCGCAACGCGATGGGGCATGCCGGGTTCGAACTGCACCCGCGCTGGTGGTTGTCGACGCGCCTGACGCGCTGGATCAACACGACGACGCACCATGATCTGCATCATAGTGGCGGCTTAAACCGCAATTACGGGCTCTATTTCACCTGGTGGGACAAATGGATGGGGACCGAGCATCCGCAATATGCCGAGCGGTTCGAGGCGGTCGTGGCGCGCCCGCCGGTGCGCGTAAGCGCGGGCGGGGCGACCGTCGTTCAGGCGGACGGCGAAATGGCCGAAACGATGTCGCTGCGCAGCGTCCAGCCGAGCCGTTCGTAGAGCGCTTTGCCGTCACTGGTGGCGACCAGCAGGCACTCGGTGGCGCCGCGGCGGACGGCGCAGCGGCCGAGTTCGGCCATGATCGCCGAGCCGAGCCCGCGGCGGCCGAACTGCGCCTCGGTCACGATCTGGTCATAGACGGCGGTGGTGCCATGGATGCCGAGAACGCCGCGTGCGGCGAGCGCGCCGTCGGCGTGCCTTGCGATCGCCTCGAAACGGTCGGCGCCTTCATCGAGCTCGATCGTGAAATCGGGCGTGGGCCGCGCCGGGGGCATGTCGGGGCGGGCCGCCATCAGCCACATCGGATCGCGTGGCTGCCAGCCCGGCGGAACATGCGGGAGAATCGTTTCGCGCGGCGCGGCGAAGTCGACATAGATATGCGGCGCGTCGACCGCGGCAAAGGCGGCGGCGGCTTCGCCCGACGCGCCGCCCAAGATGAAGCGGCCGATCTGGTCGGGCTTGCCGGCGTCGAACCACAGCGCCTGGGGATTGGTCGCGGCAACCGGCTGGGCATATCCGCGCGCCGCGCAATAACCGAAAGCCCATTTGAAATGATCGTCCATGTCCCCGACATAAGCGAAGCGCGCGGCAAGGAAAGTGGCAACGCACCTTCATGCCCCACCTTCATGCTTGTCAGCAAGCGGGCGCGAGGAGTAGATCGACGGCATGAGCGATTTTAGAACCTTGTCCGCCGACTATAGCGTCGCCCCGCAAATCAGCATCGAGGATGTTGCCGAGGCCAAGGCCGCGGGCTTTGCGATGCTCGTCAACAACCGTCCCGACGGCGAAGAGCCTTCGGCGCCGCAGGGCGACGACATCGCGCACGCCGCGGCGGCCGAGGGGCTGGCCTATGCGGCGATCCCGATCGGACACGCGGGCTTCAGCCATGCGCAGATCGACGCGCTCGACACATTGCTCGGCGACGCGACGGGGCCGGTCCTTGCTTATTGCCGTTCGGGCACCCGCTCGACGCATCTGTGGGCGCTAACGCGCGCGCGCGCCGGCGACGACGTCGATGGCATCGTCGAGGCGGCCGCGAATGCGGGCTATGACCTCAGCGGGTTGCGGCCGATGCTCGACGCGCTTGCAGGCGAAAAATGAATCAGGCCGCGTTGGTTCAGCTGGGCGCATCGCTGATCGCGGTGTTTTTCGTCGCCTGGCTGGTCGGGAAGATCGGGCTCGGCGGCGATCCGCGGATTGCGGATGCAAGCCACGCAATCCGGCTGGCCGAAGAGGCCGAGGCCGGTTTCAAGGGCATCGAGGTCGCGCGCGACCGCGCGGGCTTCGCCGCGATCGTGCAAAATGCCGAGGGACGGATGATGCTGGTGCGCGCGCACGGCAATTTTTTCGCCGCGCGGCCGGTCGATGCCAGCGTGATCGGGCGGCTCGACAAGGATTTCCTGACATTGACGACGCCGGAGCGGACATTCGGCGCGGTGACGCTGCAATTGGGGAAGGATGCGGGGATGTGGGCCAGCCGGATGCGCGAGTTCACCCGTGGATAAATTGCCCGATCCCGTCGTCTACGCCGTCCCCGCCTTCATCCTGCTGCTGATTGCTGAGATGATCCTCTCGCTGCGGCGGGACAAGAGCCGGTATGAGGCGCGCGATACGCTGACCTCGCTGATGCTCGGCACGGTGAGCCAGGTCGCGGGCGCGCTCGTCGGCGCGGCGGTGATCGGCATGTCGGTGTTTGTGTATCAGTTCCGCCTGTTCGACATCGAGATCGAATTCAGCCGCTGGTGGTGGGCGTGGGTCCTCTGCTTCTTCCTCGACGATCTGGCTTATTATGCCTTTCACCGCAGCGCGCACCGCGTCCGCTGGTTCTGGGCGAGCCATGTCATCCACCACAGCTCGCAGCATTATAACCTGTCGACCGCGCTGCGGCAGACATGGACGGGCTTTTTCAGCCTGACCTTCCTGTTCCGCCTGCCCTTGTTCCTGATCGGATTTCCGCCCGCGATGGTGTTCTTCTGCGCGGGGCTCAACCTGATCTATCAATTCTGGATCCATACCGAGGCGATCAAGCGGCTGCCCAAATGGTTCGAGGCGGTGATGAACACCCCGTCGCACCACCGCGTCCATCACGGCGTGAACCCGCGCTACCTCGACGCCAATTATGCGGGGGTATTCATCATCTGGGACAAGATGTTCGGCAGCTTCGTTCCCGAACGCGACGACGAGCCGGTGCGTTATGGCATCGTCAAGCAACTCGGCAGCTTCAACATTTTGTGGGCCGCGGTGCACGAATGGGTCGGGATCGCGAAAGATGTCTGGGCGGCGCCGTGGCGCCACAAGCTCGACTATATGTGGCGCGAGCCCGGCTGGAGCCACGACGGCAGCCGTGCGACGAGCGCGATGATCAAGGAACGCTGGGCGGCGGGGCGGCCGGTTGAGCCGGCGGAGTGAGTATCGCTTTACTCCGTTCGTGCTGAGCTTGTCGAAGCACCGTCCTTCTTTGACGCCGAAAGAAAGGACGGCCCTTCGACAAGCTCAGGGCGAACGGAATGAGGGATTGTCTTCTCGCTCTTGCCTCGCCCCCTAATGACATTCATGTAAGCACCCGGGCGACCGCCAGCAGGCGGCGTGAGGGAGAGTCGCAAGCATGGATCAGTTCGACATCATCGTCATCGGCGGGGGCAGCGCGGGGAGCGCGGCGGCGGGGCGGCTGGCCGAGGATGGCAAGCGCACGGTCTGTCTGGTCGAGGCGGGCGGGCGCAACGACAATATGCTGATCAAGACGCCGGGGTTCATGCCCTTCATCCCCAAATCGTCGAACTATCGGTACGAGACGCTGCCGCAGCCGGGGCTGAACGGCCGCATCGGATACCAGCCGCGCGGGCGCGGGCTGGGCGGGTCGAGCGCGATCAATGCGATGGTCTATATCCGCGGGCACCAATATGATTACGACCAGTGGGCGGCGCTCGGCGCGACGGGGTGGAGCTATGCCGACGTGCTGCCCTACTTCAAGCGCAGCGAGGGCAATGAACGCGGCGGCGACGCATTTCACGGGAGCGGCGGGCCGCTCAATGTGATGGATCAGCGCTGGCCCAATGTGACGAGCCGGCGCTTCATCGAAAGCGCGGCGTCGCTGCAATTGCCGCGCACCGCCGATTTCAACGGCCCCAGCAACGAAGGCTTTGGCCTTTATCAGGTGACGCAGAAGGGCGGCGAACGCTGGTCGGCGGCGCGCGCCTATGTCGAGCCGCTGCGCGAGCATGGCAATTTCGCGGTGCGCACCGGCGCGCTGGTCGAGAAGATACTCGTCGAGGACGGGCGCGCGACGGGGGTGGTGATCCGCCGCGGCGGAAGCCGCGAGACATTGCGCGCGCGGGGCGGTGTCATACTGTCGGCGGGGGCGTTCGGTTCGCCCCAGATATTGATGCTGTCGGGGATCGGGCCCGGCGCGCATCTGAAGAATAAGGGGATCGACGTGACGCTCGACCGCGCGGGGGTCGGCGACAATCTGCAGGACCATATCGACTATGTGTCGAGCTGGGAGACGCGCTCGACCGAGCCGTTCGGAGACAGCCTTGGCGGCACCTGGCGGATGGTGAAGGCGATCTTCGAGCACCGGACGAAACGCAGCGGGATCATGACGACCTGTTTCGCCGAGGCGGGGGGCTTCTGGAAATCGCGCCCTGACCTACCCGCGCCCGACATCCAATATCATTTCGTGCCCGCGATGCTCGAGGATCATGGGCGCACCAAGGTTAAGGGGCATGGCTTTTCGTGCCACGCCTGCGTGCTGCGTCCCGAGAGCCGCGGGACGGTGCGGCTCGCGTCTTCGGACGCGGCGGCCGCGCCGGCGATCGACCCGGGCTTTTTGACCGACGCGCGCGATATGGCGACCTTGCGCGCGGGCGTGCGGATGATGCACCGCATCGCCGCGGCGCCGCCGCTGTCGGACTATGCGGGGGCCGACCGCCATTCGGTGGACCTCGACGATGATGGCGCGCTCGACGCGCTGATCCGCAGCCGCGCCGACACCGTCTATCATCCCGTCGGCACATGCCGGATGGGGAATGACGCCGATGCGGTGGTCGATCCGACGTTGAAGGTGGGTGGCATCGACGCGCTGTGGGTCGCCGACGCGAGCGTCATGCCGCGGCTCGTTTCGGGGAACACCAATGCGCCGAGCATCATGATCGGCGAACGCGCGGCCGATTTCGTGAAAGCGGCTTTGGCATAAATTCCCTCTCCCCTTCAGGGGAGAGGATATGAAGGCTTGGCGCGTCGCGCCTAGCCGGAGTTGGAGAGGGGAAAAGGGCGCGATTGCTTTTCGTCCCCCTCTCCAAGCTTCGCTAGCTCCTGACGGAGCAAGCTGCGCTATCCTCTCCCCTGAAGGGGAGAGGGCATTAAATCACGCAAGCCTCCGCCAGCACGCGCCCGCTTCCCGTCAGTCCGTAAAGGCTGCTCGGCGGCCTCGCGTCGAGCACTTCCCGCGTCACCAGCCCATGCTTGCCGAGCGCGCTCAGCCCTTGCGACAGCGCGCGCGGGGTGGCGGGGGCGAGCAGGCGCGACAGCGCGTTGAAGCGGTCGTGACCCGCGCCGATCCCGACGACCAGCGGAAGTCCCCAGCGCGTCGCGGCGCCGGGCGGCAGGCCGATTTCCTCCTGCGCTTCGGCGATCGTTGCGGCGCGTGCGGCGGCGGCAGCGCCCGCTTCGGTCAATATATACTCCGGGCGCAGCGGGTGGCCGTGGCCGGGGTTGCGCGCCACCCAGCCGATCGCCACGGCGGCCTCGAGCGTGCGCGACAGGCTGTCGCGGGGCAGTTCCAGCCGGTGGATCAGTTCGACGAAGCGCGCGCCCTTGTGACCCGCGAGATCGGCGAGCAGCGGCACCAGCCAGCGGTGGCTGCCGAGCTGCGCCAGCAAGGGGTCAAGGGGCAACGGGCCGGGCATGCTTGACGACATTTGCAACTAACTATACAAACCGGACCATCGAAGCAAGCGATACGGGCCGAGCGAGTCCCCGTGCGGCCGAGCGCTTCGCGAAAGGGAGGAATGACATGGCGCTTCAGCTCGGATCCGAGCTTACCTGTTCGATGGGGGTCAAGGATATGACCGCGTCGATCGCCTGGTACGAGCGCGTGATGCTGTGCGAGCTGCTCTACCGCGCCGACGAGCTCGGCTGGTGCGAGCTCAAGACGCCGATGGCGGGGGTGAATATCGGGCTTAGTCAGGTCGAGGCGGTCGTGCAGGGGGGCGGTGCGACGAACGTGTTCGAGGTCGCCGACATCGACGCGGCGAAGGCGCACCTCGACGCCGAAGGCGCGCGGCAGGACGGCGATATCCAGCATATTCCGGGGCTGGTTAAGCTGCTCACTTTCTACGATCCTGACGGCAATGCCTTCATGTTCTCGCAGTCCGAGATCGCGGCATGACGCCGCTCGGGTGGGCGGCGGCGGCGCTGATGGCGCCGGCGGCGCCCGCCGCCGAAGCCCCGTCGCTCGCCGCGTGGCACGGAAGCTGGGCCGGTGAGGGCGAGGCTTTCGGCAAGCCCGCGACCGCGACGCTCGACATCGCGCCGGGCGAGGGCGGGGCGACGACGCTCGCCTATCGGCTGAACATCGCGGGGACGCCGCGCGTCGCCTATTCGGCCGAGGCCAGTTACGCGTTCGATGCGAAGGGGCGCGTGCGCGGAAAATGGACCGACAGCACTGGCCGCACGCGCGCGGTGGTCGGCGGGTCGAATATGGCGAAATGGTGGACGCATTGGGGCAGCGCCGATGTCGAGATCGGCCGGTCTACCTATGTCCTTGAAGCGGACGGAAAACTCGTCGTCAGCGATTCGATTCTGCAGGATGACGGCAGCTGGCGCGTCTTTGCGATGTTGCGCTACGCGCGCACAAATCCCTGAAAACTGCCGATTTTAACCGGCATCTGTGTTGCGCACAAAAAAAGAGGGCCGGGACTTGCGTCCCGGCCCAGCCTTTCAGGCTCTCCCCTCCTGAAACTGTTGACGCAATGAATGCCATATTAATGTCATGTTGGGAAGGCTAAAATTGCGGCAATGCTGCGCAAATTTTGTGCAACATTTCAGCGCCTAAAAATGGGCCGGAACGCGTACGCGCCCGGCCCATGTCTCCCCCTCAGAAGCCCTTGCGAACCGTGACACCAAAGGTGCGCGGCTGGTTCGTCGCAAAGCCAAGGCGTGCACGCCCGCCGCGTTCGCGATCAAAGGCGAGCAGCGCATTCTCGTCGAGCAGATTGTTCACATAGACCGAGATTTCGAGCTCGTCGGGAAACTCGATCCCCGCGCCGAGGTTCACCAGCTGATAATCGGGCAGCTTGAGGTCGAGCGTCGTCGCCGAACCGATCGGCGCGCCGCCGAAGGTGAAGCCGTGGACAAAGGTCCGCGGGTTGTTTTCCTGATCGCCGGGCTGGGTATAACGGCTGCCGACATGCTGGAAGGATGCCGTGACGAAGGCGTTGGTGTCCGACGACGCATCGATCGGGAAGCTGTAGGTCGCGTTCGCCGCCATCTGGAATTTCGGCACCGAGGGCAGGCGGTTGCCCTTGCGAATCCCCTCGATCACGGTCCCGTTCGGGCGCGTGAGCGTCGAATCGAATTCGGCCTCGACATAACTGCCCGACAGCCCGAGATCGAGCCCGGTGAAGGGGCTTGCCGACAGCTCGAATTCGAGCCCCATCGTGTGCGCATCGGCGTTGAACACGATACGCGACGAGCAACTGCCGGCATCGGCGGTGACCTGCAGATTGTTGATCTTGGTATAGAAGCCGGCGGCGTTGAAGGTGATGCCGCCGAACTGCGCCTTCACCCCGCCTTCATAGTTCCACAGCGATTCGTCGTCGTAGCGGGGGCGGCCGCTGAAGGTCTGCGCGTCGGGCCCGTTGGGCACCCCGCCGTCGCAAAGCGGCAGGTTGAGCGGATCGTTGACGCCGCCGAGGCGGAAGCCCTTCGACGCCTGGGCGTTCAGCGTGATGCCATCGGCAACGTCGTAGCTGAGCAGCAGGCGCGGCGAGAAACCGGTCGACGAGGTCTTGTCGCGGGCGTTGTCGCCATTGGGGAACAGGCCGCCCGATATGAAGCGCCGACTTTCGTCGAACGCATAATAGCGCCCGCCGAGCGTTGCGGTGAAAGCTTCGGTGAGGTCGTAGCTGAGTTCGCCAAAGATCGCGATCTGCGACAGGTCATAGGGGATGTCGGCGTTATAGGGCGAATTGGGCCCGAACCCGTTGGCGACTGCCGCCGATGTGCCCGCGCCGAAGCGGGCGTCGGTGAACGCATCATAGCCCGGCGTCGGAAGGCGCTGGGTATAGTCGCGTTTCACATTGGCATAATAGCCGCCGATGAGCCACTGGAAGGGGCCGGTGCCCGCCGAGTTGACCCGTAATTCCTGGGTGAACTGCTTGACCCCGGTCGTGTCGACTAGGTTCGAGGGCAACAGGATTCCTGCGATGGGGAAACCGAGGTCGGCCGACACGCTGCCCGTGAGGGCGCTTGCGTCGCGGCTGACGAGGATGTCGCGGTCGGTATAGCTGGTTACCGATGTTAAGCCGATCGTGTCGCCGTCATAGCTCATCGTGAGGTCGAAGAGCTTGACCTCGTCCTCGAACGCTTCGTCGAGCAGCAGATATTGCTGGCGCTCCTCGAAGGTGACGCGCGGGCGCGTCGTGGTGAACTGGTTGGCATAGAGGTTATAGACCTCCTGCCGGTTGAAGCCGTCGGTCTTGACCTTCTGATAGACGAAGCGCGGCGTGATCGACAGATTTTCCGCGGGTTGCCACAGCAGGGAGAAGCGCCCGCCATAGCGTTCGCCGCTGTTGACATCCTCGCTCTCCCCGCCGCCTTCGCGCAGCGCGTTGATGAAGCCCGCGTAACGCGTATAATAGCCGACCGCGCGCATCGCGAGATTGGGGCTCAAGGGCAGGTTGATCGCGCCCTTCAAATGGCCGCCGAAATCGTCGCCATCGACGAGGTTCACATTGCCTTCGACCTTGCCCTCGATACGATCGAGATTGGGCTGGTTGGTGATGTAGCGGAGCGTGCCGCCGACCGAACCCGAGCCGAAGAGCGTGCCCTGCGGCCCGCGCAGCGTCTCGACGCGGTTGAGGTCGAACAGGTCGAGGTCGGGGGTGAACAGCGACAGCGAAACGACCGATTCGTCGAGATAGACGCCGACCTGTTCCTTGACCCCCGGCTGGTCGCGCGCGATCTGGCCCGCCGAAACGCCGCGCACCGACACCTGGCTTTGGCCGGGCCCGAGATTCTGGACCGTCAGGCCCGCGACGTTGCGCGACAGATCCTCGACCGTGCTTGCGTTCGCGCGCTCGATCGCCCGCTCGGTCTGCGCGTTGATCGAGAAGGGAACGTCCTGCAGACTGGCGTCGCGCTTCGTCGCGGTGACGATAATCTCGTTGCCGTCGTAACTGTCGGCCGGTGCGTCCTGCGCTGCGGCGGGGGTGGTTGCGAGCGCAAGCCACGACAAGCCCGCGAGCATAGATGCTCGTGCATTCATGATAGTCTCCTCCTGATGGCCAATCTTCGCTGGTCCGGGCGGGAGGGTGCGCCTCTTGTTTCCATTACGCAATGGCGCATGAATATTGCGCGAAATAAAGGCGGCAACATGTTGCGCGCCAGCCACAGTAAGAAAATGACAAAAAAAGGCCGGGACTTGTGTCCCGGCCAGTGGTTCGCAGGAGGAACCTCGGTAGGATCACGCCGCCGCCGTTTGAAAGGAGAGAGACGTGCGGCGGCGGGTATCCTGTCTCGTCAGTAGTTGTAGGCGCGCTCCCCATGTTCGGCGAGGTCGAGCCCTTCGCGCTCGGCTTCCTCGCTGGGGCGCAGGCCGGTGGTAAGTTTCAGGCCATAGAAGAGCACGGCCGACACGATGCTGGTCCACAAGATGGTGGTGCCCACCGCCCACAGCTGGGTCATGAACTGGCCCGCCATATTGTATTCGCCGGGGACCGCCGGGAAGACGGTGTAGTCGAAGAAACCCTGGCCGCCGAGCGACGGGTCGGCGACGATCGCCGTGCCGAGCGCGCCGACGATGCCGCCGATGCCATGGACGCCGAACACGTCGAGGGTGTCGTCATACTTCAGCTTGCCCTTGAGATAAGAGACGAAGAAGAAGCAGATCGGCGACACGACAAGGCCGAGCAGGATCGCGGTCATCGGGGCGGCGAAGCCGCTGGCCGGGGTGATCGCGACAAGCCCCGCGACCGCACCGGTGACCGCGCCGAGCAGCGACGGCTTGCCGTGGCGGAACTGTTCGATCAGCGCCCACGATACCGCCGCAGCAGCGGTGGCGACGAAGGTGTTGACGAAGGCGAGCGCGGCGAGACCGTTCGATTCAAGGTTCGAACCGGCGTTGAAGCCGAACCAGCCCACCCACAACAAGGCAGCGCCGATCATCGTCATCGTCATGCTGTGCGGCGGGGTTGCTTCCTTGCCGAAGCCGAGGCGCGGACCGACGATCAGGCAGCCGATAAGCCCGGCGACGCCCGCGTTGATGTGGACGACGGTGCCGCCCGCGAAGTCGAGCGCGCCCCAGCCCCAGAGCAGACCGTAATCGGTCGGCGCATCGACGAGGAAGTCCGGACCCGCCCAATACCAGACCATGTGCGCGATCGGGAAATAGGCAAAGGTCAGCCACAGCACCGTGAAGACGATGAGCGGGGTGAACTTGATGCGTTCGGCGAAAGCCCCGACGATCAGCGCCGGCGTGATGCAGGCGAAGGTCATCTGAAAGGCGATAAAGGCATATTCGGGAATATAGACATTGTTGCTGAAGGTCGCGGCAAAGGTGCCGGCGTTGACCCCCTGCAGGAAGATTTTGTCAAAGCCGCCGATGAACGGGCTGCCGCTGGTGAAGGCAAGGCTGTAGCCCCAGCTGACCCAGACGAGCGCCGCGACGCTGACGATCATGAACACCTGCATGAGCAGGCTCAGCATATTCTTGGTGCGGACAAGGCCGCCGTAGAAGAGCGCGAGTGCCGGGATCGACATCAGCAGCACGAGCGCCGCCGAGACGAGCATCCACGCGGTGTCGCCCTTGTCGACCATTCCGGCCATTTGTTCGACCGTCGGGCCCTTGATCGGCCCGTCGGCCGCGGGTGCCGCGGTTTCGGCAGGGGCGGCGGCGACCGCGGTCGCGGCTTCCTGTGCCCAGGCGGGCAGCGCGGCGAACAGCGCAAGGCCCGCGGCCCCGGCGCCCGCCGCAAATCTATTTGCGAACGTCATGTTTTCCCCCTTCGTCATTACAGAGCCGCCTCGCCGGTCTCGCCGGTACGGATGCGCACCGCCTGACCCACGTCGAGGACGAAAATCTTGCCGTCGCCGATCGAGCCGGTTCCGGCCGTCTGCTGCAGCGTTTCGACCACCCTAGCGGCGAGCGCGTCGTCGCAGACGAGTTCGATCTTCACCTTCGGCACCATGTTGGTGGCATATTCGGCGCCGCGGTAGATTTCGGTCTGCCCCTTTTGCCGACCGAAGCCCTTGACCTCGGTCACGGTCATGCCGGCGATGCCCAGTCCGGTGAGCGCCTCGCGCACCTCGTCGAGCTTGAATGGTTTGATGATGGCCAAGATCAGCTTCATGACGCCCCCTTTTGCTAATGGCACCATGTTGCACTGCAACGGCCGTGCCAGATTACGCGGGGCGCGCAAAAGTTAACATTTTGTGACGGTTTTGGGCCGGAGTGGCGAAGAATCGGTCGTTCGGTGGGCAGGCGAAGTAAGGGATTGCCTAAATTTTGGGCAGCATAGTTCCCCTCCCGCTTGCGGGAGGGGTTAGGGGAGGGCCTGTAGCGTCGCTGCCCTCCCCGCTGCGACTAGCGAGCAAGCTCGCAAGTCTCGCTACCCCTCCCGCAAGCGGGAGGGGAGATCAGCTCTTGTCCGAAACCTTGGCGAACCGCGCCCAGATCGGCAGATGGTCCGATGCGCGCGCCGCGAGCGCGCTCTGGTGGACGCCCGCATCGATCGCTTCGAGGTCGGGGGTCGCGAAGATGCGGTCGAGCTTCGCGACCGGGCGGCGGCTGTGAAAGCTGTGGCCGGTGTCGACCAGCCGGTGGCGCTCGCCGAAATCGGCGAGGCAGCCGCCGCGCGGCCGCCATTCATTGCAGTCGCCCATCAGGACCGTCGGCAGTTCCTCGCCCTCGGCGACATGGCTCAGGATCGCGCGCGCCTGCTGGCGGCGGCGCAGCCCCGAAATGTCGAGGTGCATGCCGACGACGCGCAGCCGCGTATCGCCGATGCGGACCGTCGCCGCGACAGCGCCGCGCGGCTCGAGCGTCGGCAGGTGGAGCGCGTGGCTTTCCTCGACCACGGCGCCCTTGCGCACAAGCAGCGCGTTGCCATGCCAGCCGATCGCATAGGGACGCCCGCTGAGCAGGTCGACGGGGACATAGTCGCTATGCTCTTCGAACATATGTGGCGGGATCGCGCTCGCGCGCGTGCCGAAGCGGCGGTCGGCTTCCTGCAGCGCGACAATATCGGCGTCGAGCTCGCCGAGCACCGACAGCACCCGGCCGGGGTCGCGGCGCCGGTCGAGCCCGATGCCCTTGCGCATATTGTAACTGGCGACCTTGATCATGAGAGGGTTCTAAACTGCCCTATTTGCCGTTCGTGCTGAGCCTGTCGAAGCACTGTCCTTCCTTTCTTCAAGGAAAAACGGTCCTTCGACAAGCTCAGGACGAACGGGGGAGGGGTTGGGTTGCTAGCCCGCCTCGAATTCGGCGATCAGCGCTTGCGCTTCGTCCAGATCCTCGTCGAGCACCATGATCCGGACGGGGATCATCAGCCCGACGCTTTCGGCGATGTTCATGCCCGCGTCGAAGCACACCGCATGGACGCCCGCGCTTTCGATCCGGCCGCGCAGCAGCTCGGCCTCGGCGCCATTGGGCAGGCGCACCAGCTCGACGAGTGGCATCAGGCATCGCCCGCGATGAAACGGTCGGTCGGGCGCGTCGGCAGCCCGTCGATGCTGCGGTCGCGTTCCTTGAACTTTTCGACCCACAGGGTGCGGTCGGCCTGGCGATGATATTTCTGCAGCGTGTCGCGCTCGTGCTGCAATTCCATCATCGGCACGCCCCAGCCGCAGCTCGTCTGCACGCTGTCGATATCGATCACGAAGATCTGGCGCGTGCCGGGAAGCAGGGTGAAGTGCGCCGCGAGCGCGCCCCACTCGGCATCCTGCGGCAACACGGGGCGCCCGCGGCCATAGATGCGCAGGATCAGCGCGCTGCGGTCGAAGGCGCAGAACATGATCGTGATGCGCCCGTCGGCGGCAAGATGCGCGTGCGTCTCGTTCCCCGATCCGCCGAGGTCGAGATAGGCGACCTGGCTTTCCGACAGGATTCTGAAGCTGTCGGCATAGCCTTTGGGCGACAGGTTGATGCGCGCATCGGCGGCGGCGGTCGCGGTGAAATAGACCGGCTGCTTTTCGATGAAGGCGATATGCTTGTCGGTCAGCGTATCGGTGAATTCGGCCATGGCTCTTCTCCGTGTCGCGCCCGCCCTATCACCAATTCTTGCCCGCTTCTATCGCGGCGTCCTCGTCGGCGCGGGTCGCGCGGCCGAGGGCTTCGTTGCGATGCGGGAAGCGGCCGAAGCGGTCGACAACGTCGAAATGCTTTTGGGCATAGTCCTGGAACGTCGGATCGTCGAACGCCGCGAACAGGCGCAGCGATTCGCGCTGGTCATCCATATTCTCGCTGTGCTGAAGGGGCAGGCAGGCGAACTGGCGCCGTTCATCGGGCCATTTTTCGTGCCAGCCGCGTGCGACGATGCCGTGCGCGATCGCGCGGGCGAGATCGTCGGTTGCGAAGGCGTCGGCGTGGCCGCGATAGATGTTGCGCGGCACCTGATCGAACAGGATCGTCGCGGCGAGCGCGGTGTCGGGATCGATGAGGAAGGCTTCGGCGGGCTGCGAGCGCAGCGCCTCGTGCCAGCCTTCGGCCAGATTGCGGACGGCGTCGTCGAAATCGGCGCCGCCGCCATACCAATCGTCCATGCCGTGCGCGTCGAACCAGAAGGCGAGCAATTGCTGCGCCCAGTCGGCGGGCGGCGGGGCGGGTGTTTCAGGATCGTTCGTCATTGCGAGCATAGCGAAGCAATCCAGAGCGGTTTACGCAAGCTCTGGATTGCTTCCCCCGGCTTTCGCCGGGGTCGCCATGACGTGACGATCGGGGGCTATTCGCCCTTGACGCGCTTGTAAGGCACGAATTTGCCGAGCGACACGAAACCCGCGTACATATGGCTCGTACGGTCGCGCAGCTCGACGGCGTCGATGCTGCACAGCTGGCTGCCGGTCGTCTTGGTGACGAGAATATCGTCATCGTCGAGCGATTCGGCGCCGCCCTTCGGCCGGTTGACCCAATAGGTGCTGCCGACCTTGTAGACGATCGCCGTCTTTTCGATGATCTGCGAACTGCGCGCGGTCGAGAGCGAGATGCAATCCTGAGGTTCGCCCGCGACGCGGCCTTCGAGCAATTTCGCGAGCTGGTCTTCGGGCGCGAGCTTTTCACGCGCCGTGGCGGCGGGTGCGGTTGCCACAGCGGCAGCGGCGAGAAGCGCCGGGATGAGGTGACGCATGGTTCGACTCCTGTCTTTCATACCCTACCCGGCGCCTTTCTGCGCCAGCACGCGTGAACAGGGGCTGACTCGCCGCGGTTTCAGCACGCCCCGTCGGGCAGCGGGATACCGAGCGGGCCCTTGCATTTCTTCTTCTTCGCGGGTTCGGCGGGGGGGCTGCCGCCGCCCGACGACGCGCCCATGCCGCCGAAATCTGCCCCGATCATCAGCATCGTGTGCGAGCGGAAGCGGACCTTCGCGGTCCAGTCGATATTCCACGCCGCATTGCCCGCGGGCTTCGGCGGATAGGAGAAATTGGCCTCGGGCCCGAAAGCGTTCAAATTGCCGATCATCATTTCGCCCGACGCTTTCTTGACCTCGGCGGGAATCTGGCAGCTCGTCTGGCTGGGCGGCATCACGATCTTCTTGGTGATCAAATTCGCGACGACCGAGGGCGGCAGCCAGTCCCACAGCCCGCCGCCGAATTCCTTCGACGCGCTGCTCGTCCACCAGACGATGTCGCCCATGTCATTCTTGCCGCTGCCATTGCCCATGCCGCCGATCGTCCATGCGGCATAGCCGGTTGCGGTCGGAACCTGGTTCCAGCGCAGCATCACCGACTGGTCGCCCTGGATCGCGGTCGAGGCCGAGAGGCCCTGCATATAATCCTGCGCGAGGGTGAAATTGATGTCGGGGCCGTAGTTGCTCGCGACGCGGTGCGCGCCGAGCAGCGACGATCCGCCGCCGGGCTGCTTGCCATTCTTGCTGTTCGGCCAGTCGGTGTACGAACGGCTGTTCGCCTGGCTGACTTCGCGAATGACGGGGACCGCGCTCGAAAAGAGCCCCGGCGGAACCTGGCCCGCAGCAACCTTGGAAAAGTCGATGATGACGGGCTGGCCGGGTCCGGCCTTGGCGCCGCATCCCCAGTAAAGGAGCAAGCGGCCTTTCGGGCGTTCGAATTCGGTGGGGTAGGTGCCTTCCTTGCGCTCGACGCTGATCAGCGGCACCGATTTGCCGAGTTTCGCCTGCGGCTGGAAGAAATGGTCGCCCTTTGGCGGCGGCGCGGTGGCGGCGTCGTTCGAGCCGAGGCGGAGCATGAGCTGGTACGCGACGCGGCTCGACGGATCGCCGCCGAACATCATCCCCATCGCACCGCCAAGGCCGCCGCGCCCGCCGCCCGCCATCGCGGCGAAGCCCGACATCGTCGCGACGTCCATCTCGTAACGCTCTTTGGGGCCGGTCGATTTTTGCGCCGAGCCGGGAACGGCGGCGAGCATCGCGGCGACGGCGGCCACGGAAACGAAACGCAGATTCGAACGCATATTACCCTCCCTGTTGCGGAGGATTCCCCCGCGGATGATGCGACCGATTCTTCTTCTGTTTGCGCTAGCTATATGCGCGGGAGGGGCGAACGCCAAGTGAGGGTGATCACAGGGCGTTCGTCATTGCGTGCGCAGCGAAGCAATCTCCAGCTATCTACCTTGCGCAAGGCAGATAGCTGGAGATTGCTTCGTCACTTCGTTCCTCGCAATGACGCTATCGACTACGCCGTGCCGCCGACGGTCAGCCCGCTCACCAGCAAGGTCGGCTGGCCGACGCCCGCGGGGACGCTCTGGCCGGCCTTGCCGCAGATGCCGATGCCTTCGTCGATCGTCATGTCGTTGCCGATGCCGGTGACTTTCGTCAGCACGCTCGGACCGTCGCCGATCAAGGTCGCGCCCTTGATCGAGTCGCCGAGTTTGCCGTTCTCGATCTTGTACGCCTCGGTGCAGCTGAAGACGAATTTGCCCGACACGATGTCGACCTGTCCGCCGCCAAAGCTTTTGGCGAAAATGCCGTTCTTGACGCGCGACAGCAGCTCGGCGGGATCGTCGTTGCCCCCGCGCATGAAGGTGTTGGTCATCCGCGGCATCGGCGCGTGCGCGAAGCTTTCGCGGCGGCCGTTGCCCGTGGGCTCGACCCCCATCAGGCGCGCGTTGAGCCGGTCCTGCATATAGCCTTTGAGGATGCCGTCCTCGATCAGGATCGTCTCGCCGGTGGGGGTGCCTTCGTCGTCGATTGAAAGCGAGCCGCGGCGGCCGCCGCCGACGGGGCTGTCCATCGCGCCGTCGTCGACCACGGTGACGCCGGGTGCGGCGACGCGCTGACCGATGCGGCCCGAAAAGGCGCTGGTGCCCTTGCGGTTGAAATCGCCTTCGAGGCCGTGGCCGACGGCTTCATGCAGCAGCACGCCGGGCCAGCCGGGGCCGAGCAACACGGTGAATTCGCCCGCAGGCGCGTCGACCGCGCGCAGATTGACGAACGCCTGCGCCAGCGCCTCGTCGATCGCGCGGTTCCATTGCGCGGGTTCGAACAGATGGTCGTACATATAGCGGCCGCCGAGGCCGAAATAACCGGTTTCGCGGCGGCCATTTTCCTCGACGACGATCGAGACGTTGAGGCGGACGAGCGGGCGGATGTCGGTGGCGAGGAAGCCGTCGGCGCGGACGATCTCGACCACCGACCAGCTGCCCGCGAGCGCGACCGAGACCTGCACGATGCGCGGATCGCGTGTCCGCGCCGCGGCGTCGATTTCCTGGCAGAGTGCGACCTTTTTCGCGAAGGGGATGAGGTCGAGCGGGTTCGCCTCGTCATAGAGGTGACGGTTGGTGCGCGGCGGCGGCGCGGCGTGCGCCTGTTTTGCGGGATCGAGCAGCGCGAGCGTTTCGGCGGCGCGGCGGATCGCCCCGGCGCTGATGTCGCTCGCGTGGGCAAAACCCGTCATCTCGCCCGATACGGCGCGCAGGCCGAAACCCGCGTCGGTCGAATAATCGGCGGTCTTGAGCCTGCCGTCGTCGAAACCGAAGCTCTCGGTCGCGCGATATTGCAGGTAAAGCTCGCCGTCATCGGCCTTGGCTAGCGCTTCGCGCGCGAGCGCCTGCGCCAGATCGGGGTCGAGCGCATCGGCGCGATACAGGAAGCGGCGGGGATCTGTCGGGTTAGTCATATCGCCGATATAGGGAGGCGCGTGCCGTGCGCAAAGCGTCTTGGCTGCTCCGGTGTGTTTAATGGGTTCACGCGAAGACGCGAAGGCGCGAAGATGTCGTGTCCGCCGCGAAGCGGCTTTCCCTCTTGGGCGCCTCCTCTTGCCGCGCCGTTGCAGAGAGAAGGGGCTTGCCGACCCGAACAGTCTTCTTCGCGCCTTCGCGTCTTCGCGTGAAATTCTTCAACGCTTGCTGATCGCGTGACGACTAGAGATAATTCACCGTCAGCGCGAAGGTGCCGCTGTAATCGCCCTCGGGCTGGTTCGCGGGCACGGTCAAGGTGCCGCCGATATAATAGCTCTGCACCCCGCTCGGCAGCAAGGTCCCGCCGAGCAGCGCGATGCCGCCGCCGCTGGTGCTCGCGGCGCGCACGAGGGTGGCGGTCATCGGCGCCGCGCCACCGCCCGCGCGCGTGAGCGTGACCGAGGTGCTGCCCGATACGGTGATCAGCAAGATGCCGCCGGTGCCCTGGAATATCGCGCGCTGCGCTGCGGAGCCCACCGGCGTAACGCCGCTGCCGGTCGTGCGCGCATTGGTGACGGGGTTGATCGTAACGGTGCCGCCGGTCGCGCTGCTGATCAGCGTGCCGAAATCGAGATCGTCGGTCTTGATCAGCGTGTTCGGGCGGACGACCGCCGCGTTGGCGGTGCCGGGCATGTCGGCCGCTTGCCCGGGTGCGCACAGCGCCGCGCTCGCCATTGCCACGACGATGGTCAGGGCGCGAGCAGCCCCCCGACGGTTTTTGGTCCCTTGAATCCCCACAGAATTCTGCTCCTGTCTGGCACATCTTGTGCCAGCGGGACCTTCATCACCGATGCATGGGGTTGGTGAATCGGCCGTTTACTTCCGGCCGCCGATTATGCCTTGTCGGCGATCCCGCCGATCAAAATGAAGCGCCGGTCGCAATAGCCGCAATCGGCGAAGCCTTCGTCGGTGTCGATTTCGAGCCACACGCGCGGGTGGCCGAGCGCCGCATCGGCGAGGCCGTCGCCGGTGCCGTCGCAGGCGATGCGGGTCTTGGGCGTGCGGATGGTTTCGGGTGCGGGCTGGGTCATCGACTGCGCCCATAGCAAGCAGGAGGGGCGCCCGCAATCGGGTCTGCACAATCGGTGTGGGGCTTTGACGGCACCGGCGCAGGCACCCTTTCAGGTGCAAGTGGTCCCCCGGTGCCGTCTTCCCCCCACAGGAAGCCCTAAAGATAGTTCAAGGTGATCGTGAACGTGCCGCTATAGTCGCCGGGTGCCTGGTTGGCGCCGACCTCCAGCGTGCCGCCGACCGGAAAATTATAATTTCCAAGCGGCGAGGTGATGCGGAAACGCGTCGGCGTCGTCGACAGCATCGCGGTCGGGGTGCTGCCGATCTCGAAATCGCGCACGCGCATTCGCGTACCCGGCCCAGTGATCCAGATATTGTTCGATCCGAGCGAGATGTTGACCTGGCGATTGAAGCTGCCGAGCCCGGCAAAGCGCGCGGGTTCGCCGCCACCCCCCGCGAGCGTCACGCCGCCGGTGCGGCTGCGCGATCCGTCGGGCTCGATCGTGACGGTCCCCGCGGCGGCCGACGGGATGATGTCGCCGAAGTCGAGGTCATTGACCTTGAAGAAACTGAGCGGGCGAAGCACGATGGCTTCGGCTTCGCCTTGCGCGCTGCCCTGCGCCAGCGCCGGCGATGCGGCGGCGGGCGCGATCAGGAGCGCAAAGGCGGCTAGGCCGCGCTGCACAGGCAGCGGGCAAATGATGTGGCTGGTCCTCACGCCTGCCGATCTAGCGGCGAGTTTCCAATTTAGCGTTAATGCGGTGCTGACGAAAAATTAGCGGGCTTTCGCACGCCGAAGTGCGCCGCTATGGAGGCGCCATGAGTGAAGCCGCCATCCGCATCGACGCCGTCTCCAAACTCTATGCCGGCGGCAAGCAGGCGCTCGACAATGTCAGTTTCGACGTGCCGCGCGGCCAGATCTTCGGGCTGCTCGGGCCGAACGGCGCGGGCAAGTCGACGCTGATCAACATCCTCGCGGGACTCGTCAACAAGACGAGCGGGCATGCGAGCATCTGGGGCTTCGACATCGACGCCGATCCGCGCAACGCCAAATATTCGATCGGCATCGTGCCGCAGGAAATCGTCTTCGATCCCTTTTTCACGCCGTATGAGACGCTCGAGAATCAGGCGGGGCTTTACGGCGTGCCGAAGACGAAGCGGATTTCGGACGAACTGCTCGCCGCGGTGCATCTCAGCGACAAGCGCGACGCTTATGCGCGCACGCTATCGGGGGGCATGAAGCGCCGGCTGCTAGTGGCAAAGGCGATGGTCCATTCGCCGCCGATCATCGTGCTCGACGAGCCCACCGCGGGGGTCGACATCGAACTGCGCCAGCAGCTTTGGGACTATGTCCAGCGGCTCAACGATCGCGGCGTTACCGTGGTGCTGACGACGCATTATCTGGAGGAAGCCGAGGAGCTGTGCGACCGCATCGCGATCATCAACCATGGCAAGCTGATCGCGAACAAGCCGACGCGCGAGCTGGTCGACATGGCGCGCGAGAAGATCGTCGTCGTGACGCTCGACGCCGATATTGCCGACCTGCCGACGCACCCGGCGTTCGAGAAGGTCGAGCGCGAGGGCGAGCGCGGGCTGGCGATCAGTTACAACAAGGACCGGATGAACGCGGGCGAAGTGCTCGCCGCGGTCAATGCGATGGGGCACGGCATCGTCGATGTCTCGACGCGCGAGGCCGATCTGGAAGATGTGTTCCTCAATTTGACGCGCGCGGCGAATGGGTGAGGATGGGGCTTCTTCTCCCCTCCCGCAGGCGGGAGGGGCCGGGGGTGGGCCTGTCCGAAAATTCCGTCCACGCGAGACATTGAAGGCACAGCGCCTCCGTCGTGAGGCCACGCCGGCCGAGCGCATGTTCTGGCGAGCGATTTCCAAACGTCAACTGGAAGGCTGGAAGTTCAGCCGACAAATGCCGATCGGCCCTTATGTCGCCGATTTTCTTTGCCGCGAAGAAAAGCTCGTCATTGAGCTCGACGGCGTGTCTCATGACGCGCGACAGGAAGAAGATCGCCGTAGGGATGGCTATCTGAAAAAACACGGCTATCAGACGCTGCGTTTTTCGAATGCGGATGTTCTGACGAATCTGGAAGGCGTGTTGATGGCGATATTGGCGGTGCTGAATTCAGGCCCACCCCCGGCCCCTCCCGCCTGCGGGAGGGGAGAAGAGTGACCGAAACCACCCCCCACGACGTCATTATCGTCGGCTCAGGCGCCGCGGGCCTTACCGCCGCGATCGCGCTCGCCGATCATTGCCGCGTGCTCGTGCTCGCGAAGGGCGAGCTGACGGGCGGGTCGACCGCATGGGCGCAGGGCGGGATCGCGGCGGTGCTCGACGCGGGCGACACGTTCGAAAATCATATCGAGGATACGATGATCGCGGGCGGCGGATTGAACCGGCGCGAGACGGTCGAGTTCGTCGTCGAGAACGCCCCGCACGCGATCGAGCGGCTGGTCGAGATGGGGGTGCCGTTCAATAAGGATGCCGAGGCGCTGCACCTGACGCGCGAGGGCGGGCATTCGCACCGCCGTATCGTCCATGTCGACGATGCGACGGGCTGGGCGGTGCAGGCGGCGCTCCTCAAGACCGCCGAGGCGCATCCGAACATCACCCTGCTGCCGGGGCAGGCGTGCATCGACCTGATCACCGGGCGGCACGAGGAACGCTATTCGGGGTCGGGGCGCGTGTGGGGCGTCTATGCGCTCGACGAGGCGACCGGGAAGGTCCGCGCGCATGTCGGCCGCGCGACGATCCTTGCGAGCGGCGGGGCGGGGCGTGTGTACCAATTCTCGACCGCACCGCGCGGGGCGACGGGCGACGGCATCGCGATGGCGTGGCGCGCGGGCGCGCGCGTCTCGAACATGGAAATGATGCAGTTCCACCCGACCTGCCTCTATAATCTCGACGTCAAGAATTTCCTGATCACCGAAGCGGTGCGCGGCGAGGGCGGCATCCTCAAGCACCCGGTCACCGGCCATCGCTATATGCCCGATTATGACGCGCGCGCCGAACTGGCGCCGCGCGATGTCGTCGCGCGCGCCAACGATGATCAGATCAAGCGCTCGGGGCTCGACTATGTCCACCTCGACATCAGCCACCAGGACCCCGATTTCGTCGCGGGGCATTTTCCGAACATCTACGAGAAATTGCTGACGCTCGGCATCGACATGACGAAGCAGCCGATTCCGGTGGTGCCCGCGCAGCATTATACGTGCGGCGGGGTGCTGATCGACCTCGACGGGCGCACCGACCTGCCGGGGCTTTATGCGGCGGGCGAATGCACCGAGAGCGGGCTTCACGGCGCGAATCGTCTGGCGTCGAACTCGCTGCTCGAATGTTTCGTGTTCGGCGAGGCGGCGGCGAAGCATATCATCCACTGCTGGGACACGCTCAATGCCCCGCCCGCGATCCGCCCGTGGGACGCCAGCCGCGTGACCGATTCGGACGAAGAGGTGGTGATCAAGCAGAACTGGACCGAAATCCGCCGCTTCATGTGGAATTATGTCGGCATCGTGCGCACCACCAAGCGCCTCGAACGCGCGCGGCACCGCATCGACATGATGACGCACGAGGTCGAGGATTATTACGGCCATTTCCGCGTCACGACCGACCTCATCGAGCTGCGCAACCTGCTGCAATGCGCCGAGCTGATCGTGCGCAGCGCGCTCCACCGCAAGGAAAGCCGCGGGTTGCATTATACGCTCGATTATCCGGAGATGTTGCCGCAGGCGGTCGATACGGTGCTGGTGCCGTAAAGGGCATGTAGAAAAATTCTCACGCAAAGGCGCGAAGGCGCAAAGAAAATGCGCGCTCAACCACGATGATTGTTGACGATACGTTTGGCGCCTTCCTTGAAAGTCTCACCACCAAAATCGATCAAGAGACCGAGCGGGCGATCAAGCAATCTCAGATAGGTCAGCACCTGCTTCCCATGCAGCGGCGACAGCCGCTCAACCGATTTCAGCTCGACGAGCAGCAATCTTTCGACGAGCAGATCAGCACGAAAGCCCTCAGCCAGTTCGATGCCATCATAGCGGATCGGGATCGGCACCTGCCGCTGGACGAGCAGACCGCGTCGTGCAAGTTGATCGGCCATGATTGCCTCATAAACCGATTCCAGCAGGCCGGGTCCCAATTTCTTATGCAGGAGGAAGCCGCAATCGATGACGATCGCGGCCAGTTCCTCGATGTCCAACGCTGCCCCCTTCTTTGCGCCTTCGCGCCTTTGCGTGAGATATTCCCTCTTTTATCCTCCCACGCCCAGCAACCGCCCAACCAGAATCAGCACGATCGCGCCGATCACCGACGCGAGGCAGCCTGCGCGGTGGAAGTCGCCGCGGCCGCGCGAGGTCGCCAGCCCTGCGAGCAGCGATCCGCCGATGCCGAGCAGGATCGTCGCGAGCCACCCCATCTCGACCGCGCCGGGATAGAAGAAGCGCGCGAGCGCGCCGATGATCAGGCCCGAAATGATCGCGCCGATGATGTTGATCATGCATTGAATCCTTCATTGAGGAAGCGTTCGGCGAGCGCGGCGTGCAAGGCGGCGCCGCGCGCCATCACGCTCTCGTCGAGCACCATATGATTGCTGTGGAGGCCGCAGCATTGACGCCAGTCGCTGCCCGCCTCGCTCGCGCCGAGCCAGAACATCGCGCCGGGGACTTTTTCGAGGACGTAGGAGAAATCCTCGGCGCCCATGACCGGATTGTCCATCGTCAGCCAGGCTTGCTCGCCGAACGTCTCCTCGACCACCGACTGGCCAAAGGTCACCGCGCGGGCGTCGCAGATGGTGACGGGGAAGCCCTCCTCGACCGTCACCTCGGCGGTGCAGCCATGCGCCTCGGCGATCGCGGGAGCGAGGCGCTTCAATTCGCGCGCGACCATCGCACGGCGTTCGGGTGAGAGCGTGCGGATCGTGCCAAGCATTTCGGCGGTCTCGGGGATGATATTGTTCGTCGTGCCCGCCGCGATCTTCGCGATCGTGACGATCGCGGGGTCGAAGACCGAGATGCGGCGCGTCACCATCGTCTGGATCGCGGTGACGATCGAACAGGCGACGGGGATCGGGTCGATGCTATCGTGCGGCATCGACGCATGGCCGCCCGCACCCTTGACGGTGATCGAAAGGACATCGGATGAAGCGAGCAGCGGCCCCGCGCGCCCCGCGAAAATCCCGTGCGGCGCGTTGGGCATGATATGGAGCGCGAAGGCCGCGTCGGGCAGCGGGTCGATGATCCCGTCATCGAGCATGAAGCGCGCGCCATGATGCCCCTCCTCGCCCGGCTGGAACATGAACATCACGGTTCCGGGCAGGCGGTCACGCGCGGCACAGAGCAGCTTCGCCGCGCCGACGAGCATCGCGACATGCGTATCGTGCCCGCACGCATGCATCGCGCCGGCGATCTCCGACGTGAAGTCGAGCCCTGTGTCCTCGAGCAAAGGGAGCGCATCCATGTCGCCGCGCAGCAGCACCGTGCGCCCGTTCGCGGGGCCGCGCAGGATCGCGATCAGCCCGGTGGTCGACGGCCCCTCGCGAAATTCGAGCGGCAACCCGGCGAGCGCGTCCTTGATCTTCGCGAGCGTCTTGGGGTTCTGCAGACCGAGCTCGGGCTCGCGGTGAATCGCGCGGCGAAGGTCGACGAGGTCGGGCAGGAGGGTTTCGGCCTCAGTCGGCCAGCTTCGGGCGATCTCGTTCATTTCTTCCCCCCAAACAACTGCCGCCCCGCCAAATCGAGCATGATTTCCTCGCTGCCGCCGCCGATCGCATTGACGCGGACCTCGCGGTAGATGCGTTCGACCTTGCTGCCGGTGATATAGGACGCGCCGCCGAGCACCTGCGCCGCCTCGCGCGCGACGGCCTCCAGCATGCGCGTCGCTTGCACTTTGAGCATCGCGAAATCGGCGGGGCGGGCCTTGTCGTTTTTGACCTGCCATGCGGCGAGGTCGACCCACGCCTGCGTCGCCTCGATCTGGCGTTCCATGTCGGCGAGCTTGATGCGGATCGACTGGTGGCCGACGAGGGGTTTGCCGAAGGTCTCGCGGTTTTGCGCCCATTCGGCCGCCTCGGCCATCGCGACGCGCGCGTAGGCGCAGCAACCCATCGCCATGCCGAGCCGCTCGCTGTTGAAATTGCGCATGATGCCGATGAAGCCGGCGTTTTCCTGGCCGATCAGATTTTCTGCCGGGACGCGGACGCCGTCGAAATGGATCGCGGCGGTGTCGCTGCAGCGCCAGCCCATCTTGTCGAGCCTTGTGCGTTCGACCCCTGGGCTGTCCATGTCGATAAGCAGCAGCGAGATGCCCGCGGCGCCCGGCCCGCCGGTGCGCACCGCGCAGGTCAGCCAGTCGGCGCGCATGCCGCTGGTGATGAACATCTTGCCGCCGTTGACGATATAGTGGTCGCCGTCCCTCGCCGCGGTCGTCTTGAGGTTCGCGACGTCGCTGCCGCCGCCCGCTTCGGTGATGCCGAGCGCGATGATTTTCTCGCCCGCGAGGACGGGCGGCGCGATGCGTTGCTTCAGTTCATCGGAGCCGCGCGCGATGATCGGGGGCAGGCCGATGCCGTGGGTCATCAGCGAGGCGCCCACGCCCCCCGCGCCGACCGCGGCGAGTTCCTCGGTCAGCACGAGGCTGTGGAAATTGTCGAAGCCCGTGCTGTGCCCGCCATATTGTTCGGGAAAGCGGAGGCCAAGGATGCCCGCCTCCGCAGCTTTCTTGTGGAGTTCGCGGGGCAGCTCGCCTTCGGCTTCCCAGCGGTCGATGTGCGGCGCGATCTCGCGCGTGACGAAGCGGCGGACGCTTTGCGCCAGCGCTTCATGGGTTTCGTCATAATAGGGCGATCGTGCGCGCCAGTCGTCGAAGGCTGTCATGGACGCAAGCTGTGCGGTCGAAGGAAGGACGTCAAGACAGGGACGCAGCGGGGCTGCTGGAAAGTTTCACGCGAAGACGCGAAGACGCGAAGACGCGAAGGGGTCGCGCTAGGACGAAACTCTTCGCGTCTTCGCGTCTTCGCGTGAGATTAATATGACGCGACCTGCCGGTCGCACGTGCGGTCGAAATTTCAGCTCGATTTCCGCGTCGTGCGCCTTAAGGTCGCGCGCCATGACAAAGCCCTCCCTGCTCGCCGGCCTCGCCGCATTCGCCCTCATTTCCACCCCCGCCATGGCGCAAAAGTCGCCCGAGGCGACCGCCGAAGCCGCGCTCAAGAAGGCGCCGGTGTTCGACGGGCACAATGACGTGCCGTGGGCGCTGCGGCTGCGCGAGGGCAATGTCATCAACGGCTTCGATTTCCAGGACACGACCGACACCGCCAAGCCCGACGCGACCCCGCCCGAGATCGCGATGCACACCGACCTGATGCGGCTGCGCAAGGGGCATGTCGGCGCGCAATTCTGGTCGGTCTATGTGCCGAGCAACCCGAACGAGCAGCTGGCGGTGCAGCAGACGATCGAGCAGATCGACGTGATGAAGCGCTTGGTCGCGCGCTACCCGAACGACCTCGCGCTCGCGTCGACCTCGGCTGAACTCGAAAAGGCGATGAAGGCGGGCAAGATCGCCGGGATGCTCGGCATGGAGGGCGGTCATTCGATCGGCTCGTCGCTCGCGGTGCTACGCCAGATGTACGATCTGGGTGCGCGTTACATGACGCTGACCCATTCGAAGAATCTGAGCTGGGCCGATGCCGCGACCGATGCGCCCGCGCACGACGGCCTCACCGATTTTGGCCGCCAGGTGGTGCGCGAAATGAACCGCATCGGGATGATCGTCGATTTGAGCCATGTCAGCGAAGCGACGATGAAGGATGCGCTCGAAACGTCGAAGGCGCCGGTGATGTTCAGCCACTCGGGCGTGCGCGCGATCAATCCGCATCCGCGCAACGTCCCCGACAGCGTGCTGCCCGCGGTGAAGGCGAATGGCGGGATCGTGATGATCGTGCTGCTGCCGGGGTTCCTCGATGCCGATGTCCGCGCGCAGGGGCTGGCGCGCACCGCCGAGCAGGCGCGGCTGAAGGCGATGTATCCGGGCGATCCGGCGGCGGAAAAGGCGGCGCTCAAGGCGTGGGATGCGGCCAATCCGATGCCCACCACCAATGTCGCCAAGGTCGCCGAGCATATCGATCATCTCAAAAAGACGATCGGGGTCGATCATATCGGGCTCGGCGGCGATTATGACGGGATGGATTCGGCGCCGGTCGGTATGGAGGATGTGTCGGGATACCCCACGCTGTTCATCGAACTCGCGAAGCGCGGTTATTCGCAGGCGGAGCTCGAGAAAATTGCGAGCGGCAATATGCTGCGCGTGCTGAAGGCGGTCGAAGCTTATGCAGCAAGCCAGAAGGGGCAGCCGCCGATCGAGACCCCGGTGGTGAAGTGAATAGCCCTCCCCCTTGATGGGGAGGCAGCGAGACTTGGCGATGCAATCGCCTAGGGTCAGGACCTATTAAATTCCGTCATTCCCGCGAAGGCGGGAATCCCGCTTTCTTACCACTACCGAGAGGGCTTCAAAAACTCTTGGCGTTCTTTGCGTCTTTGCGCGAGATTTCTTTGGTTCGCGCAAAGACGCAAAGAACGCCAAGGAAAAAGAAAAAGCGGGATTCCTGCCTTCGCGGGAATGACGAATGGAAATTAGCGGGTCCTGATCCTGGTCGCAGCGGTGGGGGTGCGTTGCGGTCCTGGCTTTTGCCTGAGACCTCACCCCCACCCAACCCTCCCTCATCAAGGGGGAGGGCTATTCCGGCGAAACGGCCAGTCGGTCGCGCCGCCCGCCCACAGCGCCCACCAGATGATCAGCGGCTGCGCGGCGAGGCGCGGGCCGTGATACCACCAGCTCAGCGTCTCGCCGCCGATCGCGACATTGGCGAGTGCGTGGTGGAAATTGGCGGGCCAGACGCACAGCGCATAGAGCGCGAGGCCCCAGCCGGCGGCCTTGCGCGTGGCGGGGATCATCAGGCCCACCGCGCCCGCAATTTCGGCGATGCCGGTGGCGGCGACGACCAGTTCGGGCGCCGGCACCCACGGCGGCATGATCGCGAGGAAGGGCGCAGGCCGCGCCAGATGCGCCCAGCCCGCATAGCCATAGGCCAGCGAGAGCAGCCAGCGCAGCGCGGTGCGGACCGGCGCGTTCAACGCCCGAGCGCGGTCAGCATCGCCTCGATACTGGTGAATTTCTCGCGCGGGCTGCCGTCGAGCGCGGCCGCAACCTCGGCCTCCTCGATCCGGCGCCAGTCGCGGAAGGTGACGGGGGTGACATCGCGGCTGGCGAGCAGCGCATCGAGCCCGGGGCGCCCCGCCTTGCCCGCGCCGCGGCCGATGTCCTCCAGCACCATTTCGCCGATGCGCGCGCCGTCGGGCTTGTTGGTGCCGATGGTTCCCGACGGGCCGCGCCGCGCCCATCCGACGGCGTAGAGACCGGGCAGGATACGCCCCTCGTCGCTCGCGAAACGGCCGCGGCCATGCTCATAGGGAACGCCGGGAATCGGCGGGGTCTGATAACCGATGCAGCTGATCACCAGCCCGGCATCGAGCGCATAGGTCTCGCCCGTGCCGTGGCTGGTGAGGTCGGCGTCGAGCGTCGTGCGTTCGACGATCACGCGCTGGACGCGGTCGTCGCCCTCAAGTGCGATGGGCATGGCGAAGAAATCGAAGTCGATCGTCACCGGCTTGGCGACCGGGTTCGCGGCAAAGCTGCGCAGATGCGTCACCGACTTGCGCATACCGGGTTCGAGCATGGCATCGTCGCCCACGGGCGGCAGGTCGGCGGGGTCGACGCGCGGGCTGGCGCGTTCGAGATGGCCAAGCTCGCCCAGCTCCTTCGGCGTCATCGCAATCTGGTGCGGGCCGCGGCGGCCGAGGATCTGGATATGGCGCACCGCGCTTGCCGCCAGCGCGTCGCGGGCGTGCGCGACGATGTCGCTGCCCGCGAATTCGTCCGGCGTCTTGGCGAGGATGCGCGCGACGTCCAATGCGACATTGCCGTTGCCGATCACGACGACGCCGGGCGCATTCAGCGGCGGATCAAGATCGGCGAAATCGGGATGGCCGTTGTACCAGCCGACGAAGGCGGCGCTGCCGATCACCCCGCCCAGGTCGGCGCCGGGGATGGCGAGCGGCCGGTCGTTGGGTGCGCCGGTGGCGAGGATGACCGCGTCGTAAAGGCCAACCAGCTCGTCGATCGTCACATCGGTGCCGACCGACACATGGCCGACGAAACGGACATTGTCGGTCAGCGCGGTGCCCTCGTAACGGCGCGATACCGCCTTGATCGACTGGTGGTCGGGCGCGACCCCGGTGCGGATCAGGCCGTAAGGGACGGGCAGCCGGTCGATGACGTCGACCGCAATATCGTCCGCTTTCTGCAATGTTTCGGCGGTGTAATAACCCGCGGGGCCCGACCCGACGATCGCGACATGACGCATCAACCCACTCCTTCGGGTGTCCGCGCGGGCGCGCGGCCCCTATCTGTTATGCGGGCGATGCTAGCGGCGAAATGCGGCAGGGCAAGCGGACTTGTTCGGGCGGGCGAACCGGCCTTGACAGCGCGGCCGTGCAATCATATTGCGCCCGCCTCTGCTGCCCTGTCGTCTAATGGTAAGACTGCGGTTTCTGATACCGCCTATCGAGGTTCGAATCCTCGCGGGGCATCCAGAGCTTCGGTATTAGGTAGCAAACGCACCTAATGCCGGAACGCTTAGAAAATTAGCGGTACAAGCCCGGCAAGAGCGAACGCTAGACCTAGCGGACCAAGCCACCCTTGATTGTCGTGCCATACTGCCGCCGCTCGCTGCCTTCGTGTCAGGGCGGGCGCGACTTCCTGTTGCTGCCCAACGGAAATCGGCAATGCGGATTTCAAGGCTTCTGCCTGAGAAACGATTTCTCGGTCGGATGTACCGTCCCACCAACCCCCATCATCCTCAGTCGGGTGGTTAATTCCATCGCCTCTTAGAATGCGATCCTTCTTCACCGCTTCGCGGCGGATCACCCTGACGAAAGATGCTAGCTGACCCGCGCACTCGTCGATCGCTTTTAGCCCCGTTTCGCGATTGTAATTGCGAACTTCCTGATCAACCCATGCGAACTGCTCGACGATCTCTTTTCGGACGCCGCGCACGATGGCGTCCCAATATACGTGGCGAGCCGTCCCACTGAACGCTATTCCACCGTAGTGGATGCCGCGTCCGTCGAAAGAGTCGATCGTCACCGGTCCATCTTTGCCGATGAAATGCCACTTGAAGAACCATTCGTTGACGAACCAACGTCGCCGCTCGTCCAATCGTGCTTTCAATCTGGAAGCTGTGGGTGTCATTTTCGCAATTGCATCTAATCTCGAATTATTGGCCGTTCGCTAACTCGCTGGCGCTATCAAGCCGCCTGATCCGGCGTCGGAGGATACACATCGGGCGCGATCGGAAAGACCCTTTGAACTGTCATTAAGTGCATAAGCCACCACTGCACTGTAAGCGGAGGCGTGACCCCACCTTGCGGGAGTGACGCGCAGCGCCGAGTGTCCGCGCGCTGATCGTGGGGTAGGAAGCTGGTGCTATGACGATGCCATATGATGATGCTGGCACCAGCGGGGTTCA